>Ga0315282_10001631_pt1 | contig 42060 bp, 35 predicted proteins | sample YL17G07_20_MG_FD_203693 | JGI IMG/M metagenome (GOLD analysis project Ga0315282, IMG submission 203693) | Sediment microbial communities from Yellowstone Lake, YNP, Wyoming, USA - YL17G07_20 | ecosystem: Environmental > Aquatic > Freshwater > Lake > Sediment | place: USA: Wyoming | collected...
ATCCGCGACTTCAACTCTATTCACCTGGCTTACTTCCTCCTTGTTTTGTGTCACTCACAGCACAGGGAGGCTGTAAGCCTCTTAATCTAACCGACTATTGAACGCGACCAAACAGTTGGGCTTTTATCACGTAATTGAGAGTATGAGATACAAAGTGGCAGGAATGGTTCTGGCGAAAAACATATCTTACACCTAGAGTGATGAAGTACACGTGCGGCAGTCGTCCAGCGAATTCCTGTCAGTGGAGTTCGGAAAATCTGGTCTAAGATTTGGTCCTGCCATCGTAAAGGCAGAACGGCCATGACCCGGGTTCAAAGGCTCTCTGAAAAATGAGCTGAAAGTCCCGGCTGCCGCATACCTCATCCTTAACGCAAGTAACATCTTGGTCATGCTTACCCATTAAGGTCTATTATTGCGTAAAATACTAAATCCCACCGTTAATAGTCTGGAGCCCATGCACACCCTCTTCCAAGCGTTCAAGATTGGCTCCATGGAGATCAAGAACCGCTTCATGAGGTCCGCGACAACATCAGCTTGGGCAGATGAGCAGGGGGTCATACGCCCAGAGATAGTAAATCTATACGAGCATCTCTCCTCTGGCGATGTCGGACTTATCGTAAAGGGTCACCTCTATGTGACGGAGAAGGGAAAAGCTCACGTGGGGATGGCGGGCATCAGCAGCGACATGCAAATCCCCAAGTTGAAAGAGCTGACCGATGCAGTCCACCGCCACGGCGGGAAGATTCTGGCCCAGATCAACCACGCCGGATACCATAGCATTGTAGAGCGAGCTGGCCCATCCGACTACTTTGGTGGCGAATGGAAGGCACGAGCCATGAGCGCGAGCGAGATCTGGGACGTGATCGAGGAGTTCGGACAGGCGGCGATGCGGGCGATCGAAGCAGGCTTTGATGGCATTCAATTGCACGGGGCCCACGGATATCTCATCTCGCAATTCCTAAGTAAGCGAGCGAACAGCCGCGCCGACGAGTGGGGTGGAATGCTAGAGAACCGCATGAGGTTCCTTAAGGAAATCTACCATGGGATAAGATGCAGTCTTGGAGGCGACGTGCCCATCGCCCTCAAGATGAACTGCGATGACTTCAGCTTGGATGGCTACACTGTCGACGAGGCCACAGTTGTGGCTAGGGACATGGCTGCTCTTGGCATTGACCTCATCGAGGTTAGTGGTGGCGGTATAGGGCAGGAGGAGGTGTACAGGGAGAGAGCAAGGTCACTCGATCCTGACCTATGCGAGGCGAGCTTTGCGGGACATGCGGTCAAGATCAGGAGCGCGACGAAACCGAAGCCACTTGCCCTGCATTGTAGCCCGAAAGGCTTATTCGCCGGCCTGAGTTGGAACCACCCGGAATTGGTTTGGACATAATTGCTGCGGGGGAGATCCTGGTGGACATGATCCCCACTAAGCCCAGGCCATACACCAAAGTGCTACTCGGTACCCATAGAATACCACTTAGTTAGTCTCAGAAATTGCCAGCTCCTTGATCCTATTCCAGGCTTCCGCCAATGCTTTGGCACGCCTCTCGATCTCGTGTATCTTCTCCTGCTGTTTTAGCCCTTTAGTTTTAAATTCGGTCATCAATACCGGCTTATCCTTCATCACCTTAACATCCACACCGAACTCCCCGCTGACCTGCTTGGCTACGTCCTCAAGTAGCTGGGGACTTACGATGGTCTTCCTGCCGTACTTCGTGGCATCCTGCTGCGTGATCGGCCTGGCTACGTTCCACCCCCGTTCGTTAACTTCGTGATGGAACGTGAAAGCACTTTTTAGCCGTGCTTCAAGATCGCCGGCCGTGACCCCGCCCATCAGCTTGATGGAGTTGTACTCCAGCTCATTCCTCGCGTTGATGGTCTCGAAGTTGTCGGAGAAGAGGGCTATGCCCTCCTTCGTCTCCTTGACATACCAGACGCCTCTGTTGGAGTTATAGTCCTTTGTGTAATACGATCCCACTACAGACCATAGAACTCCGGAAAGGAGCTCTTTTTTATATCCCCTGATATATTCGGATTTCGTGATGTCCTGCAGCAGTGAGATTATGTTCTTCCTGAACTTGACAATCCTCATCCTACTCCTCTCCGTCTTCTTGTATATCTCCGCGCCTATCGTATCAACCCATTTATTCTCACGTTCCCATGCCTTAAGCATGGCCCTCGCGTGCCTCTCTATCTCCTGCAGCTTCTCACCTTCGCCCATGCCCCTGGCATCGAAGCACGTCTCAAGGTATGGCTTCTCGCCCGACCAAAGTATGATGTTTGTGCCGTACTTCTTATTCAGCTCATTCGCTATCCCCTCGGCAGCTTCCAGCTCGGCGATCAGGCGTGGCACTTCCCTCCTGTACTTCTCCCAGTTCCTCCTGTCCAGTAGGACTTCAGTATCCTCAAAGTAGAAGCCATAATCCTCGTCCCAGTCATTTATATGATAGAAATTATCGGAATAAACCTTTATGGTGCCATCTTTCTCCTCCTCTACCCCTTTAGCGCCTCTATTCAGCGAAAGATCCTCGCTGAGGCTAAGTTTCTCTCTATCTATGTATACCCACCAGACGCGTCCTCGCAAGTCCCGTTTCTCCGAGATCCCATAGGGCTTTCCGGTTACCGACTCAAGCAGCTCCTTGACCTTTTGAACGAACTTATCAGGGGCCTCTGGAGTAACCTCAGTCAACACTTTTCACCTTTATCCTGAGTCTTGGGTATAAAATCATGTTTGTATTCGAAGGAGCCAGTGTCCTTGTCGATGTATACGGATACGGCAATTCCCGCCTTGTTACGGCCTCGCACCTCATCCGCTGCCTGTCCGATGTGTGCTTCCAGCTCTGACTTGTCTGCCGTGGACTTGGCCTCGAAGACGCAGGGCTCGCTATCGCGCGTAAATTCGCCGTCAGGTCCATGCGTTTCTTTATTTAGGGAAACCTCTACATTATACTCCTCCTCCGCGATCTTCGCCGCAACGCGTGCGCCGATTTTGCCCATCTCCTGTTTCTTACCTGAATTGACAGCAGCCTCCCATTCGAGCCGCATCTCCTCCGGTATCCTACGGGTATCGAGGTCGATGCTGTCGGGTGGTTCTGTGAAACGCAGACTGGTAGAGGAGTTCTTGTACTTGTGGTGATCGTATTCTATCTTGAGGGAATCCCTCTTAGGGTCGTAATCCATGCCCTCGATCGTATTGAAGCCGCTTCCCTCCTTGATCGTGAAACGTGGTTCTCCGAATCCGTTGTCGTAGAGCCTGAACCGCCCGACCTTGCCGGCGATATCCTTAACCTGAAACTTCACGTAGGCCTCTCCTTTGAAGTAGTCGTATTCGAACGATTTGATGGGGATCTCCTTGCTGCCGAGATCGGCTATAAGGAGGCCATCCTTGTTGAACCTGATCACCTCCGATGCCTTGCCCTCCAGTTGGCCCAGGAAATCCCATACGGGCAGTGGTTTGATATTCGCAACTACTTCTTGATGTGCCTGAAAATTATTCGTCATATCTTTTGGAATATCGATGATCTGCTCTTTCACGTCGTGGAGATCTCTATAGAAGCTGTAGGCCTGTCCAGTTGCTAGGTCAGTAATCTCGACTTGGATGGGACCCTCCTCGGCCATGATCGCCTTGATGAGGTTCGGTGGAATAGTTACGCGAAGGTTTTTTCCCTCCGTTGTCGTGCCCTTTAGGACGAGGCTCGGGGTCCCGTTCTCATAGTAGCCCTTCAGATCTCCCATGTCCTCAGCGGCCCCCGTCAGCGCCTTGAGGTTGCTGTCCTGAACGGCCTCCTTGATGGCTTGCCTCCAGAAAATGAAGGACTGTTCATCAATGATATCTTTGTTGCCTAGAGCCTCAACTGCCTCCTTGACTTGGGTTGCTGCCTTAACATGAGGACATGGTTCCCCGTACGTATCGACGGGCTGGCCTTGCCCGAATCTTCTCTCCATCTGTCCTCGCCGCGTACCACCCCCCATCACCCGAACCTCCCCACGGTCTGCAGTAAGTTATGGAGGGCCAGGGACCTGATGTCGTCCTTCAGCTGAGGTGCCATCCTCCCCCTGCAGGCAACGCAGTGGCATTCCTCGGAACTGATGCTGGCGTCGGTAACGAGGGACGAAGCATTTCCCCTGTAGTAGAGACCATTCTTCGCGCCGATGAACCACGACAAACCGGAGTAAGCGAACTCGCTTCTCTTTCTCACTGGATAGGAGAGGCCGTAGAGCAACAACTGCGCATCCTCCTTGCCCTTACTAAGTGCGGTGGTGACGGCTGAGATCACGCCGTCCAAGAGGCCCTCCTCGGCGAGTTCCCTCGAAGGAATTGCGAATGAGCCACAGCCCAGCTCGATCGCCCTCTCGGCCGACCATGCTATCTGCTTCCAAATGACCCCCTTGATGATCCCCACCACGGGCATGTCCAGTTCCGAGAAGACCCTTGAAAATACAGCTTGCTTCAGCGTTTGCTCCCAAGATAGGCAGAGCGGGTCGTCCAGATACGTGTAGGAGTCTGGGGTCATGGTTGCGTCTGGCTTGATTTCGTTGATCATGCCGATATAGTCCTTGGGCGTTAATCCATCGAGGAGCTCGTCCTCCATTACCGTCGAAAGCAGGATCTTGCCGTCGAAGCCCAGGAAGTCATGAAGCCCACATGAGGATGCGCTCTGCATCAAAGCCTTATCTTTAACGAGCTCAGCCAACCTGACGACGATCCACGGAAGGGGTAGATCGTTCCAGAACCACGACCTCTCATCGGTCAGACGAATTACTGGTACGAATCTTGGGAGCTCGACCTTGTTCCGTACTTTGATCTTTGGCATGGTTTCAATTTTGAAATTTTTTGGGATTACATCGGAGGAGGTACAATATCGGCGTAATCTGCATTTTTCCTTGGGCTGTGTGATACCTGTATAGGATATCCCGCGTTTGCACTTGGCCACCAAGCAGGCGCGGGTGATGCAGCCGGGGCAGTGGGTACGAAAGAGCCCGCAATTAAGGCAGTCCTTCCTGCAGTCTCCCCGCGCCTTCATGCTGATAATTAGGACATCTGAAACGCATATAATCCCCTGCCAGCTAGGCCTTGATCTTGTCTGGTTCCCACCAGAATAGTAGACGTAAGAGGATTACCTCAAGCACTGTGAACCAGTTCGTCCTCTTGATCCTCTTTGGCAGGTCCTCCAGCGTCCTGCCCTCCTCAGTCCAGGTAATCCACCTGTAGCATGTGCTCCTCGGCGCCCCTGTCCAAAGCTTTTCTCATGCTATCATGACATATGAGACTGGCTTTACACGGTTTATAGGGGTAAGCTACTCTCAAAGGGCAAGCAAGATGGGATTACGACCACGAGTACGATGAAGACCATAATCGATAAGGACGTGGCAGACATTATCTCCCTGAGCAGACCATTCATACGTGAACCTGACTTGGTGCAGAACCTTGAAAGGGGACAGCAATGCGTTATGTGTACAAGATGTGGAGCCTGCGAGTCCTCGGAGGTCTTCTCAAAGACAATGCTCCGTTGCCATCTGCCCTAGATCCTTGCGCTTTTTTGTTCTGAATATGTGTTCCTAAAATCCTGACTTCATATGATGCTCTTATAAGATAACTAATTAGAGGAACCGTCGGGGGATATTCTCAACTAAAAATTATCGTACCACTAATGAGTATGAAATATATATACCATTTACATGTGTGCAGACATGGATTCGAGCAGTAAGCCCATAGCCCTGCTGATTGACGACAGCTGTCCACTGATTCATGTCTATAGATTTCATTTAGAAGATGTGCACAAACATAAACCCTTTACGAACGACGGACGGAGACTCACAGACCTTGTGCCGAATTCATTTCTGAATCGCTTCTGTGAGGTGATCGAGAGACGCGGCATTAAGGGTAAATTAACCATCCTTCCATCCCCTGGCGGTTGTGGCGATGTTGTAAGGGGCGTTATCCCCCCGATGTCGAGGAGGGATGGGATTAAGGTGGAGCGCGAGGAGGAATGGGCAAAAATGACCCGAGAATGGATGGATATAGTTAGAGTCCGGCTCTCGAATAACTTTGATTTCTCACCCGAGATGATCACCCACAACCTAACCCTTGACCTCAAGACTGGAGAATACATCGATCGGGGCGAAGCTGACTGGTCTCAAACGCAGAACAGGGAAACGCTTACGCCATATATCGAGAGAGCTCTACGAATTCTCAAGGAGGCTGGTGTAAAGTGTACGGGGGTAACGTCACCTTGGGACTTCGCATCGAAGGTCGAAGGGGAATACATCCCATCGATAGTTGAGGCCATGAGGCGCGTCTACGGCTTGACCTTCTCGTGGTATTTCCTCCATCTCATCGGAGATAAGGTAGATGCAAAGCCCTGGGTAGCACACAAGGACGGATCCATTCTTGTGTCGATACCTGCAACAGTCGATGATTATTGCTGGCAGACGATCGATAGTCCGCGCACGGATGACGAATTCGTGTACTCAGCTGCTGATAAGATAGTAACAAGAACGAAGAGCCTCCTCCAAGGAGGTGGATGGCCCATCTGGGTGACTCATTGGCAGTCGCTGTGGTCTAATGGCCTTGAGACTGGTCTGAAGATCTTGGATGAGGCAGCAAGGGCAGTCGATGAAAAACTCAACGTTGAGTGGATGAAATGTATGGAGCTTGCTGAGGCAACGTATAAACTGAATCTTACTAAATGAGGATGAAACGCTGATGATCTACATCTCAATTCTTTCGACACGAAATGCCTCTTCATCTAAACACTTAAATATGAAAAAGGGTTCCCCATTCTCAGAGGCATATGAAGGTCGGTTGTCGGGTACATCCCTAATTCTTGCCTATTTTCAATCCTAGAACTGACCTTAATTTTAAACGGTGAAATTGATGCAACTAGAGCCTAAGATTAAAGTAAATAGATGGACTATCGATCTAGAAAAACAACTCTTTAGACAATGGGCGGAGGAGAAAATTTACTCATTCGACATGGCAAGTGGAAAGAAGATATTTGCGATAGACACGCCTCCGCCCTATCCTTCTGGAAGACCTTGGCACATCGGCGCAGCTGCTCATTACTCTCAGATAGACATGATTGCCAGGACCGCAAGAATGCAAGGACATGAGGTCTACTTCCCAATAGGCATCGACAGGAACGGAGTGCCCGTCGAGAAGTACACCGAGAAAAAATATAGGATTAGGATGCACGAAACTCCCAGGGAGAAATTCACGGAGCTAGCAACCATCGCCCTCGATGACCTAGAGGCGGAGATGATAGGTATAATGAAGAGCATGGGCATGAGCGGCGATTTTGTCAATTATTATAGGACCGATGCTCCATCATACAGGAGCCTGACGCAGGAGACCTTCATTCAGCTCTGGGAGAGTGGATTGATCTATGAGGCCACTAGGCCCAACAATTACTGTATGGATTGTGGGACCACCATAGCTGATGCCGATGTAATCTATGAGGAGCTCCCAACATATCTCAACTACATTAAATTTCGAGCATCTGAGGAAACGCTGGTCATTGCAACCACCAGGCCAGAGCTCATCTGTTCTTGTCAGGCCATACTGGTTCATCCCGACGATGCCAGATACGCTCACCTTCACGGTGCCAAGGTGCTGTTGCCCATATACGACAGGGAAGTCCCGATCTTGGCCAACCCTGCCGCGGATCCTCAATTCGGCACTGGAACGGTGATGATATGCAGCTATGGGGATTATACAGACATTAGGCTGTTCAGGGAATTGGGATTAAAGGAAATAATAGCCATAGATGTGGCAGGAAGGATGACGGAGGCAGCAGGTAAATACGCGGGATTAAAGATCGAGGAAGCGCGTGAGGGGATAATCGCGGATCTGGAGAAAGAAGGTTACTTGGTAAAACGGGAGGCCATCAGACACAGAACGCCGATATGCGAGAGGAGCAATACCCCCGTGGAGATCATCTCCATGAGTGAATTCTACCTGAAGCAATTGCCCTTTCTAGACGATGTCCGAAAAATCTCCGAGAAGTTAATATTCCATCCCAAAGAGCACAGGCAGATACTTGACAACTGGATAAATTCCATAACTATCGACTGGCCCATCTCCAGGAGGAGATTCTATGGTACGGAACTTCCGATATGGTACTGTAAGAGGTGTGGCAAGCCCAACCTGCCAAAACCTGGCAGGTACTACCAGCCATGGAGGGAGGGGCCGCCCTTCGAGAAATGCCAGTATTGCGAGGGAAGGGAATTTACGGGGGAGACAAAGACCTTCGACACCTGGTTTGACTCCGGGATCTCACCGCTCTTCATCTCCAAATACAAAAGGGATGAGGGGTTCTTCGCGAAGACCTACCCCAACGCCTTAAGGCCGCAATCCAAAGATATAGTCAGGACCTGGCTCTACTCCACGATATTGAGGTGCTATCAACTCACTCAAGAGCAACCTTGGATGCACGCATGGATAATGGGCTATGGTGTTGACAGGAAGGGAGAGAGGATGAGCAAAAGCAAGGGCAATGTAATCGATCCCATACCCATACTCGAGAAATATGGTGCCGATAACTTCAGATTCTGGAACGCAGCGGAGGTTAACCTTGGCTCCGATTTCAGATGCTCAGAGGAGAAGATAGCTTCCACTTCTAAATTTCTGACGAAATTACTGAACATCGCGAGGTTCATTTCATCCTTTCCGATGGAGAGCGAATCAGAACCAACGGAGACCGACGCCTGGGTACTGGCTGAATTAACCGGGCTGATAGGAGATTGTGCGAAGGGATACGAAGATTATAATTTCTTCGTCCCTGCTACAAGGATTAAGGATTTCACATGGAACCTCTTTGCTGCACACTATGTCGAGATGGTCAAGACAAGAGCTTACGGACGTGGGTTTTCGGAGATGGAGCAAAAAGCTGCATGGTTCACACTACACACTTGCATGAAGAACGTGTTGATGTTGCTTGCCCCAATTACACCATTCATCACGGACTACATTTGGAGAGAACTTTACAGCAAGAAGTCCATTCACGCTGAAGAGTTCCCAACGGCTGAATGGAAGACGGAACCAGCGGATCTGACTGAGAAGTTGATAGAATTCAATTCAGGGGTTTGGAACACGAAGAAGGATAGGGGATTATCCCTAAAGGATAAAATTGAGATGGAAATCCCAGTTGAACTTAAGCCCTTCGAGAAGGATCTGATCGCGATGCATAATATTCAGAAGACTGGTTCTTAACAGAGGGCTTCTATAATTCACCCTAGGCCAATAAACGAATTCCAAACCGAGGAATATGATGCTGATCTCGATCTGGCGAAAGAAAGTTATGGTTGAGATCATCGCCCAAAAGTTTATGAAGACCGATACTTTATGCCATATCTGATAATAGATATGGCCGTTGTGAAAATAACAGTTGTGAAGAAGCTGGCGAATTTCGATCTAATAGATGAGTATGGTAAGGATGTGGGAGCTCAATGCGATTTGTTCAATATCGGGACTGAATTCATAGTTAAGGACCTGAAAATGCCAGAGGGATTCTGTAGCTGGGCCTGGGCTGATATACAGAGGGACGTAGCAGTTCTTAATTTCGGTGGAAACTTCCCTTGGATTAAAAAGGGTGGAACCGGAATCGCGTGTTGCACCGACGGCTTCAGTCCGGTCGTTTTCAAGCTTGAGAGAATTGAAGGTTAGCACGTTAATACATGAAGCCTATACTCAGCTTACTCACCGGGCAAGCCAATGGGCGTGAGTCCCAAGGGTGTCTTTTTAGGTAGTCCTTGTCACAGCAGTTTTAAAGCCTTTCTTGGGCAGAATTGGGTTCAATTTGGATGCCCTATCCATTTGGGATATGTAAGGCAGATTAGTGCCGTACAAACGGAATGTGCTGGGGGCGGGACGACTCGCGCGAGAGAACGCTCTCCCGGCGCTTCGAGCCCGCGGTTTCCAGATATCTCCCAGATTATGAGTCGCGTCCTTTGTTCTGGCGCTCTAGTCTATGGAACATATCTAACCAGGTTGCCCGTCGAATTTTTCGCGCTGAGCCACCCCAGCGGGATTTGCGACCATCTCGCCGGATTAAAGCTTTTCACCCTAGTGCCCTTCGGATGTCCTAGGTCGTAGATTTATTGTTGATCTATAACCTCACCAAGCGCAGCTCGACCAAATCGATTATGACATAGGGGATTGAGTCCCTTTTATCATCCTCGCAGCGTCTTCATACATCCTTACCGAGTGGAATGAGATCATAACTCTCTTCTTTTGTCCCAGATATTTTCCAGATATCTCGATCGTACGGTTGAGTTGCGAATCCTTAATACTATACTGACCATGGCGTATTACCTCCCTCGCAGGTCCGAAGATCCTTGAGTAGACGAGTTTATTTGTATAAACCGGATCTTGATATGAAAGATCGGTGGAGTGCGTCACATCCGTTTCCATCAAGATCCTTCGCAGAGCTGCTTTGGTTTTGGTAGCACTCCACATCTTACCCCTTGTTTCCCATACTAGCGCAAATTTCCCCCTCTCCGCTCCCTCAAAGAAGCGTTCAGCCACCATTAGGTTCTCCTCGGTTGGCTCGAAGGAAGGTGGCGAAGAATAGACCAGCGCCTCGCTCCCGAGAGCTTCACAGAATCTCTTCATATAATTTTGAGCTCTAATCGTCTCCTCTGATATGCGCAGTTTGTGCTTGTGGGTTATATCCCTGTGTGCCCTGACGGAGAAGACGAAGCCTCTTGGAACTTTTCTCCTCCAGTTTAACGCCACTTGAAGGGGAATATAGCTGTAGAAGCTTGAGTTGACCTCAACGAATCTGTAAGACTTTGAGTAATTCACCAGTCTGTCCCCAGGGGTGAAAAAATAGTGCCACCCGCCAGCTCCGATCAGTAGATTCGGATCTGTGGAATAACCCAGGCTTAAAGAGTCCCCGTATCCTCCTGCCTTGGTCGCCATTGCTACCACTTTCAGTTGATCAGGCAGCCACTCATGAAAGGGGTTTACTTAGCCCGATCATCTTCGAGGTATGACCTTTGAGATGTAGATCACTTAATTGCTTCATGCATCGATGCAATTCGCCTCATCATGTCTCCTGGGGCTTCTCGGCCATTTTAAAGCTCCATTTGCTCCTCTCGAGGCTCAATCGCTGAAGGATCCTCTGGGCACTTTCATGTGGCAGGGCCAGGAATACCGCCCCGAGGTGTTTGCAAACCCTCTTTTCCCCCAAACCCTTGATCCAATCATCGCAATCGTGTTCGATCGACCTCGCATCACTATCGATTGAGATTAGATAGTTCTTGACATGGCCCCTGACGATTGAGTTTGTAACCTCATCGAGCACTATCTCTTCAGCGGGTATCTCCCGAGCCCTCTTCAACCGCCTCGGATCTATGAGCGCCATGAGCAGCTTGTCAAATCCCATCATTGGGGCCTTGGCTTCCGATGCCTGTAACGTCATCTGTTTGACCTTCTGGGTCCTATCGATGTACTCCGTTATCCTCTTCCTCGCTGCGACTTGCTCCGGCGTTGCGACGCCCAGCATCTCCATGATCCTTAGGCAATTCTCCGGGGCGTAACCATGGAAGTGATTGTTGAAGAGCCCATATGCTTCCTTCACCTTCTGGCCCATGCCCTTTAGCTTGGGGACCCAATCACGAAGCTGTTCGTCCGTATACCTATAGTCGAACCATGGGCGAATTCCGTGTCCGTGCCACCTCACATAGGCGAAGTCCGCCGTGATCTGCACATCAGGGGGCAGAAGGGGCTCATCGACTATCGTGTAGGCTACACTATGTTTCCGAAGCAAGGACCACGTCTCCTCCTTGAGCCATGAAGGATGTCTGAACTCGACGGCATATCTTAAGTCGGTTGGCAAGATCTCAAGATAAGCGGCAAGGTCATCCATCCTGTCGAAGCCAAAGGATGGGGGAAGTTGCAGAAGGAGCGCCCCGATCTTCCTCGCCCTGCCAAGAGGTCGCATCAGTTCTAGGAATCTGTCGGTGTCTTCCCTGAGTTTGGCACTTGGCTCCAGTTCTGCTTCATGCGTGATGATCTTGGGGAATTTGGCCGTGAATGTGAAGTCAGTGGTTGAATTCCTCGCAAGGCCCAATATCATTCCAGCCGTAGGATATCTGTAGAAGGTGGAATCTATCTCAGCTGTCCTGAATAGACGGTTATAGTAACTGAACTTCCTCATCTTATCCGGATAGAGTGGACCGACCCACTCATCGTAGGACCAACCCGAACAGCCAAGCCAGATCGCCATCTTAGAATTCCATCCTGGGTGTTAGTGGTGTCTGGGTCTCCATGCTTCGCGCACGAGTGCGCTCACTATTACGAACAGACCCGCGATGATCAGCAGATAAGCCACGATGGTAATGGCTGTCAGCCTGCCCGTAATATATTCCTCTGTGAAATAGCCCAGGGCGAAGAGGAAGACGCCCCCGAGTGCAGAGCCCGAAGCACTTTGTACACCCGCTCCAAGCGGGATCTTAATCACCGCGAGCAAAAAGTTCCATGCGCCCAGCAAGTAAGTTAAGAGGACAAATGCTTCATAAACGTCCGTGTAGGCCGAATATGGGGGCAACCCTTTATAGTCGCCCATGCTTTGAAGGAAAGCTAAAGCCCTAGAGGGAAGTCCGCCGTGTTGAGACCAAACGTATCCCACAATTATCAAAAAAACTCCAAATGACACGAGATCGATTATCGAGTTAACGTTCCTCTTCCTATCCAAGGTCTTCTCAGCTACAGCAACGGAGCATATCCTAACTATAAAAGTGAATCGCGATAACTAGCGCATGAGTGCTTCGAATGGGTTATTGATTGCGTTAATTCGGAAATCGCGGAGCCTTTCGGATATAAACCGGTGTGAGTAAGTGATTATTTTAGGGGGCGCCGGGAGCGGGAATTTCACACCCTAACTTGATCGGTCTGTGCCTACGGGCCTAAACCCGCAGTTCGAATTCGCGAACGCTATACGCGTTACCCGCGTGACACAGAGTGTCACAGACTGACTGCAAGGCCGTTAGCAGGCCTGCTCCCTACCGAGCTAGGAGATCCCGGCACACATCCTTGCTGTTGATTGATAATATATATCCTTTGCAATAGAGAGCCCATGATAAGATTTCCGAGTGATTTAAAGCCCATAATATGTTATCTCGCGGATTTCTTCATCTGATCTGAGATATCAAGTCCCATGAATCTTTGTTAGATCCCTATGTTAGCGAAGATGGATACAAAACTGACCATTTATTGCTCTGGCGTATGAACCTGTGATGAAATGTAATTTCGTAGTCAAGCCGCTAATCCTTATGCCAAACATTCGGCAGCCAATCTTTTTCTGCCCTGAGTGTTTCATCCAAAAGCTTCTCTGCCACATCTATCGATCTGACATAGCCATCCATCAGTAAAGCTTGGAGGGCCAAGCTCCTATCGCCGGATAGTGCCGCATCTATTGTGACCTCATACTGGTGCAATCTACCAGTGAGTACCATTGCTACTCCCTTCGGAAATGACCCCATTCCAATGGGATGGACTCCCATCGGATCTATGTATGCTGGCACTTCCAATGTACCCCATGGTGGAAGATTCGATATGATGCCAAGGTTCGGCACGTTGATCCCAGGGAAGAGGGTGTTCTTCCCGAGTACGATTGCCTCCATCAGAGTTATGGCTGTTGCTTCTTCTCCCACTTCAAGCGAATCTATAGTTTTCTTGCCTGAGATTATGTCATTCAGCATCTTATCAAAGCGAGTTCTTACTTCATAGTCATATATAGTGCCCTTCAGGTCGAGAGCTATTTTATACTGCTCTACAGCTTCCTTATGCATGAAGAGGTTCGGGAAGAATTCTGCAACGTGATGACCTATCCCAACAGAGGGGAGAAGGCCGAAAACTTTGTAGAGCTGGAAATGCATTGGATCGATTCGTGGCACATCGCCTCGCGTTATTTTCTCCTTTAATAGACGATATCCTTCCTCGCCCTTAATCGTGAAATCCTTCACCCAGAAGAGGTGGTTTATGCCCGCAACATATGCTTTAACTTCCTCGGGCTTTACGTCAAAGGCCCGTGCTAAGGTCGGCTCAGCAGCACCTGGTCCTGAGCACAACCCGTAGCATTTGATCTTAGTCTCCCTCTGAACAACCCTTGTCAGGGGCGTCAATGGGTTTGTATAATTGAACATGAACGCATCTGGGCATATGTCCTCCATATCCCTGGCGATATCGAGCATAACCGGCACATGTCTTAAGTCCCTGAAGACTCCTGCGGGTCCAACTGTATCGCCTATGGACTGCAGTATCCCCTTCGCCTTCGGAATCTCAACATCGATGTGCGTGGCCTTTGCGCCGCCTACGCTTATTGTTACTGTTACGAAGTCTGCGCCTTCTAGAGCGGCTTTTCTATCTGCGATCTTCTCAATTTCGAGTTCCTTTGCTTTTCCTCTCTTCTTCAAATCATCCTTGATGCTCGTGCCAATCCTGTACATCTTATCGAGTATATTCGGATCTATGTCCATTAGTGCGATAGTCAATTTGCATCTCTCGGACAACTCGCTCTGCGCGAACCCCTTTAGTAGGGAAGGTGTAAAGGCTATACTACCGGCGCCGATCATAGTTACTTTGATTTCGTCCTTCAATTCGACATTCTGAAGTCATATGTGGGCTTCACATATTTAGTCTTTCTGGTTACATTAGAGGAATAGCATGACTTTTGAATATTGAGGATTATTCCTCCTCTGCAGCGCCCATCATCTACAATAGAAGATGATGTTCCATACTTGAGTAAATTGAGATGTATCATTTGAATTCTGAGTGGATAGAAAAATCCTAGAAGTTATTGAAGCTCGTGAATAAGACACCAATTAATGCCCGAATAAGGCTCCAATAAGCTTAAGAATTGTCATATGGATGTGATCCCAACTGCCATGAACATAATACTCATCATATCGGATACATTCAGATATGATTGTGCAACTGGAGGCTTTGTCGTTAAGGGTAAGCATGCAGAAGTTAGCAACTTGAAGAGGCTGCGAGGTGAGGGCACGTCCTTCGATAGAGCGCATATCGGCTCATTTCCAACCGTCCCGAACAGGCATGACATCCTAACCGGAAGATACACTTTTACGTACAGCGATTGGCAACCAATGCCATTTAGCGAGCTCGTCCTCCCTGAGGTACTCAAGAAGGCAGGTTATGTCAGCGTTATGATCGCAGACACTCCTCATATTCTGAAGGATGGTTTCAACTACGATAGGGGATTTGACGCTTGGCAGTGGACCAGAGGGCAGGAGAATGACAGGTATAGGACGGACCCATTGGATGTTAAACTGCCTTGTAAGCCCGAGAAACTGAGGAGCGTGCAGACGACAATACAGCATATGAGGAACAACGCGCTGCGCACTCTCGAGGAGGACTGGATCCCTGCAAAGACTGCGATGACGGCTATCGACTGGCTTGAGAGGAATCACATGAGCCAGCCTTTCTTTCTCTACATCGATTTCTTCGATCCTCATGAGCCTTGGGACCCACCAAGGAGGTACATCGACTTGTATGATGCAGGGTACTCAGGAGAGGAGGTCACCTATCCTTTGTACGGTCCCTGTGACTATCTGACGAAGGATGAGCTCGAGCACTGCAGGGCCATGTATGCGGGAGAGGCCACACTTGTTGATAACTGGATTGGCCGTGTGCTTGAGAAGGTGGACTCCCTTGGGCTCTACGAGGATACAGCGATCATCTTCACCTCCGACCACGGTTTCTATCTAGGGGAGCATGGTCTTATCGGCAAATCGATCATAATAGGGGACTTCTATGGTTCTGCGCCAATGTACGAGGAGGTTGCTCACATCCCCCTATTCATCAGATTACCGGATGGCCTCAGGCAGGGAGGAAATTCAACCGTCGATGAATTGGCGCAACCCCCTGATATAACTGCAACGATATTGGATCTAGCGGGAATGAACTCTGGTAACCAGTGTATGCATGGGAAGTCTCTGATGCCCTGCATTACGGGTCAAAAGGGGCCCCTTCGCGATTTCGCTGTTAGCTCGCCCCCTATATTGCACGGGCCAAGTGCTGGATTAAGGGCAACGATCACAACGAAGAAATGGACCCTGATACTGGCTCCTGAGGAATCTTCATCTACTGCAGAAGGGGCAGAGTTCACCCTCATGGTTGATGGAACGCGTAGAGTGCTTAGACCTTTTGGAAAGGTCAATTCGGAGCTGTACGATTTGAGTATCGATCCGATGCAGGAGCATAGCATTTTGAGCGCGAACATGGGCGTTGCCAGAGCCCTTCAGGGGGATTTCGTCAAGTGGTTAAGGGAATTGGATATGAAGGAGGACCGTGTGACGCCGTGGCTCAAGTGCAGGGGCATCCAATAACAATTCTCTCGGTCCAATGAGATGGCTCTGATCTCTCGAGTAGACCCCACCATCTAACTATGATGCCATTCATTTCATTTATCTACGGGCTGCTCTTCACATCGATATCCCGCTATCCAATCTCTGACATTCTGTCAAGAAGCACGTATATAACGCTGTTATAGCTAAGATAGTTTGAAATGAGCGAAATAGTATATGATGGAGAGGATGCGGAAGAGCTTAAACAAGGGTTGATAGATGCGGCTATGGCGCTCTACAGGCGGGGTTTGCTGTCGGGAAAGGAGGGAAATCTAAGCGTAAAAATGCCAGGGGAACGGGTACTGATCACTCCAGCTCGCAAGGACTACTCAGCTCTTGTTCCAGAGGACCTTGTAGTCCTAGACCTTCAGGGTAGGAAGATAGGTGGTCAAAGGAGCCCATCCTCCGAGCTACGAATGCACATCGAGATATACAGGCGAAGGCAGGACGTAGAGGCCATAATCCATACCCATGCTACATACGCTAGTATTCTCGCCGTAACGCACTCAAAACTCCCAGCAGTCCTTGACGAGCTCACGATCGCATTGGGTGGCGAGATAGAGGTATCGCACTACGCAGTGCCAGGAACGGAAGAGCTCGGTAGGAATGTGGCTACAGCCTTGGACGGGAAAAAAGCCGCTTTCATAGCGAATCACGGCTGTGTAGCCGTAGGGAGGAGCATCGACGAAGCAGTCGAGAATATGATAGTATTGGAGCGGGCCTCTAAAGTCTATGTAATATCGAAGAATTTCGGCTTTCCAAAGCCACTACCCGAGGTTGCGATATCTAAGGAAATTGAACTCTACAACTCTTAAGGCCAACTATAATTACGCTTAACGATATAACCACCTGATGCCCGGTAGGTGCTATTGGCGACTATGGCAGTCTATTATTGGTGCATATGCTTAAGGCTGTGCAAATCGCCGACTAATGGAGCTGAGGACGCCGAATATGGTGGAGCCGTTAGTTCGACTTAGCGAGAGCCTGCACGTCCACCAGGGCGTGATGAATGTTGGAATCCTTCGGGACGGAAATAGGGCACTCCTTATCGATCCTGGCCCAGGAGAGGTTTTCGACGTAATGAGGTCCTTAGGCATTGAGAGGGTAGATCTTATCGTCTTAACGCACCATCACCGTGACCAAGCTTCCGGCATAGGGCTTCTCTCGGATATAGAAACCAGAATTGGCGTTCCCGAGGCCGAACGCGCCTACTTTGAGGATGTTGCTTCATATTGGAACGATCCTGTATATCGATGGCACCTTTACAACTTCCACCCTCACCATCTTATGCTGACAGAACCTCTGCACGTTCACGAGACATACGCAGATGGCAGCTCGTTCGATTGGGGAAGGGCCAAGATCTCGGTCCTTGCCACGCCCGGTCATACCGATGGGAGCGTGAGTTACATCGTTGATGTCGATGGACAGCGCACCGTCTTTTCGGGCGACCTCATCTATGATGAAGGCAAACTCTGGGAGATTTACAGCCTCCAGAAGGGAAATGGGAACGATATAACCGATTACCACGGTTTCTTGGGGGCAAGGGGACAGGTCGTCGAGAGCCTGCAGAAGATCAAGAGTACTCGCCCAACGCGACTTGTGCCCTCCCACGGCGCCATCATGATGAAACCGGCAAAGGCGATCGATGTGCTCATCAAACGGCTCAGATCGTGCTACGATAGATATGCTGCGATCTCAGCCCTGCGTTTCTATTTCCCCAAGATGTTCACAGAATACGCAAACAGCAAAGACGCGATGCCCATCCGACCAACTAAGCCAGTTCCCGACTGCCTTCGCCATTTCGGCACAACATGGCTTCTGATCTCAAAGGACAGAGCGGCATTTGCCATGGACTACGGAGATCCCTCCATCATCGAGGAAGTTAGGAAACTCCAGGCCGATCGCACGATCAATCAGATCGAAAAGCTCTGGATTACTCACTATCACGACGACCACGTGGATCTCGCAGCTGTCTTTCGAGACAACTTCCGCTGTCCGGTCATCGCCGATAGCCATGTTGCAGATGTCATTGAGAAACCTCTCTAATGGCGCCTCCCCTGCATCTCATCTGAAGCGGTGCCAGTGGATCTGCATACGCATGATGGCGAGAGCTGGAATTGGCGCGAGTTCAAGATGACCGGCTATCACTTTCCAGGTCAGACATACTATCACAGCGGTCTCCTCGTCGAGGGCCGTGGTCTGCGGATGTTCTTCGCGGGCGATTCCTTCACGATGGCCGGCATAGACGATTATTGCGTTGGCAATCGCAACTTCATGCGCGAAGGTTCCGGATTCGATAAGTGCATCACATTGTTAGAGCAATTAAAACCGGATCTGATCTTCAACAGCCACGTAGATCAGGCTTTCGATTTCACACCCGAACAGTTAGCGTTCATGCGCGCAAATTTGGCCAAGCGCAGGCTTGAATACGCCAGTTTTTTGGGTCAGGAGGACCTGAACTATGGCATCGATGAACAATGGATTCGCTGCTTCCCTTACGAGCAGCACCTCAGGGCTGGCACGAATGTCACACTGCATGTCGTCATTACGAATCATTCAGCGGAACCACGTTCTTCGGAGTGCCGAGCTGTCCTGCCGATGGCTTGGGGACAGGAAACGACGGACCCTGCGTTCGCCACCATTGAGCCCCACCAAGAGGAATCGGTCTCGCTCTCCTTCAGGATTCCGGATAATGTGTCGCTCGAGAGATATGTGGTGCCCATCGACGTCAAGTATGAAGAGCGCCTCCTGCCGCAGGTGACTGAGGCGATCATCCAAGTGTTTTGATAAATCGCCAGCGTTGCTTGGTAGGTCTTATTTGACTTCAGCTTCAGATGGATAGGAAATGAATAGTGGAGATTAATTTTCGCAAAGCCATCTCGTAACTTATCAACAGATCGCCTTAAGCCCCTATTCCTTCCCCATGAGCCATCTCTCAAACCATCTGAACGCATCTTCCTGCATCTGAACATCGAACTTATGCGGACCTGGATAGAATCTACCCGAGTAGTAGCTGGCTTTCCCCATCTTGCCGTATATCATCGAAATTTTCTTGTCGGCTTCCTTTTGGCCATCGAGCGTATACAGGTCGTCCTCAACATCGTACTGCACCATCAGGGGGTTGGGCGCCATAAGCGCTATGAGATCTGGCAGGTCGAGATATCTCGATAGGTGAGGGAGATAGAGCATCCACGTGTGACACTTTATGTTGTTCCTAAGAAGCTCTCGGAAAGTGCTCATGAATCCCACACAGTCGGCGCACTTAATTCTCGGATCAAGGCCCGCAAGGAATATCGTTCGAAGGCCTCCACCCGAAAGCCCGCCGCACCCAATTCTTTCGGGATCCACCTCCTTTCTGGTCAGGAGGAAGTCTACGCTCCTCCTGTCCTCATGCGTAAATACCCCAGGCCATGTCGTACCAGCAGTGAAGAGGGTTTTAGCTATCAGGTGCTCATGCTCAGCAGCAAAGGCATGATACTCCTGGATGTACTCTTCGGATCCTTCCTGAAACCCAACAAACCTCTCCCTAAATCCCTCGCTGAGGCTACTTACTGGGATTTTCCTGCTCCCCCACAGGAAGAGATCGACGGTTAGGACTGCGAAGCCCCTCTTGGCGAGTTCGAAGGCCCAGCTCCTTCCGCCATAGCACTCGTCCTTGAACTTCCTGAGTATCTCGGGCTCGTCCTTGACCCAACAGATCTTCTCCTTGCCATAGTATTTGAAGCCACCGTGGTCATGTAGTGCTACGACAGCCGGAAGCCTGCCGTGCCTATCCTCGGGATACATGAAGAAGCCCTGAGTCCTGGGACCATAGGGCATATCGTAAGAAATCCCCTCGATGACCACTCCTTCATTCGAGGTCGTTGATTCGACAGTTGGGTTCAGCGACTCACTGGGTGGGGTGAAGGCCAAAAGATCTAGGACCTTGCCTCTAGCCAAACTTCTCCATGCATCAACTTCTGGCCAATCTCGCGAAAGATACGAAAGGGAGGGTTCAATTCTTGAGATGACCAAGTTTGCCAAATCATAATATATTCCGATGTCTGGATTCAAAGACATAGTTGATTATGGATATCGTCTCTCATTTTAAGCTTGCCGTTCCATCCAGTTCAGACTATTTCTATGGAGTAGGACCGAAATAGTGGGACACCCCTTGCATTATGAACTCGACAGCTATCGCGGCTATGAAGATCGCCATAACCCTTGCAAATACATTGGATCCAACTTGGCCGAGCAGGCGATATATTCCCTCGGAGAGGACGAGACAAGCAACGGTTATGGCGAACACTATTAAAATAGCTACGAGGGTTATTTCAAAACCTGATGACTGTATAGTAACTATCGTGGTTGTTATCGCACCAGGTCCAACCAAAAGTGGAAAACCCAGCGGAACAGCACCGCTTTCCCCTGAATGCGTTTGGGTGCGCCAACCTCCTTCCATCAGTATCCTCAGGGATATTAGAAGTAGAAGTATTCCCCCTGCGATCCTGAAGCTGCTCAGCGATATGTTGAAGAAGCTGAGGAACTGGATACCAAAGAGCGCGAATATTATCAGCAGAACGAGCCCCGTAATCGATGCAACCCTGATGACATTCCTACGTTGCTGCTTTGTCATTCCATCCGTCAGGCTCATGAAGAAGGGGATGTTGCCAATCGGATCTATGACCACGAAGAGAGCGATCGTGGTTCTAAGGATTGGGATAAGGATCTCTTCCCACATGATATATATCGCGGCACCATGAACCTTATATCTCTTCAGCGGCGCAACTGCAACCATCATTTTAAATCGTAATTCCCTGTGAATTTACGCATTCTGTGGTCAGCGAAGGGCTTTGAATAAATGATCGGTCAAGTATTCAATAGGTCCGCCTATCAATTTATAGCCGTGAGTACCAAGGTATCTCCTAAGGTAGTATTGCAGATAACCCTTCACAATTGCCAATTTCAACTTGGTCTCGGAGAAAGATGAGCGATAGAGTAGCTCGTGCTCTATCATCCCCGGATGGCTGGGCGCCTCCCACTCCGGGTCTAACATCTGATCTTTCACCCTCTCGAACAGGGGCGTCCCAGGAATGGGGTATGGTAGAGTAAAGGAGAGGTAGTCCAGAGGAAGAGAGGAAGCAAACCTAACCGTATCCAAGATGGTCTCGTTCGTCTCACCCAGGTATCCGATGATGAAGAAGGCCCCGACCTCAACTCCGGAGAGCTTTGCCAAACCCACGGCATCTCTCGCCTGCTCGATTGTGGCCTTCTTATTCATGAGGGTTAAAATCGAATTATTTCCCGACTCGATGCCAAAAAAAACGCGCACGCATCCGGCTCGCTTCATCTTGTCCGCAACTTCCAAGTCTATGGAATCGACCCGCGATAGACATTCCCAGCCTATTCTAAAACGTCGTCGAATCATCTCGTCGCAGATTCCCATAAGCCTGCTTCGCCCTAGCGTAAAACAGTCGTCTGCAAACCATATCCTGTCGTATCCAAGTGAAACCACTTCCTCGATCTCATCGACAACGTTGCGAGGAGATCTCGCCCTGTAGGTCTCCCCGAAGACAGGACGGCTGCAGAAGTCACAATTGTAGGGACACCCCCTGGTCGTCATGATCGGCGTGATAGTATAACCAAATCTCCTCGAGTAATAGTCCTTGTAGGATCTGTTATCGAACAGATCCCTGGCTGGGAATGGAATGCTGTCTATCTCCTTAATGAACTCCCTCCTCGGCGTGATCTTGACTTTGCAGTTATCCTTGTATGCTATTCCCCTGATGTTTGATAGATCGGATCCGTTTTCAAAGTTTCGAACCAATTCAAGCATGGTCTCCTCTCCCTCACCCATGACTACGACATCGAAATCCTGAAGGAAGCCCTCCGGATTCGAGGTTGGCAAGGGTCCACCGCTGATGAGCAGTTCACAATCCTGTCTCAGGAGCCTGGCAAATTCTAATGCCTTCCTCTTCACCGAAAACATCGATTGGATTCCTATTATATTCGGGCTTGAACGCCTAACTCTCTTCAGGGCTTCCTCTTCGCTGAGGAAGGTGCAGTCCACTATATCTACGGATATGTTGTTCCGTTTCAGATAAGCTGCTATGTAACCCAATCCCAGTGGTGGAAACCTGAATATCGATCTATCATTAGAAGGATGAAAATACAGATAGATCAGAGTGACGGCCGTCATATCATGAAACTACCGCCCCAAAATCTCAATCCCGTATTCAAACGCAGAGCGACTTGGGTCGATCTCATAATCCAGTCCAATCCAATCTAGGCGACCTTTCAGGTACTCCCGTCCTCTGCGCATTATACCGTTCTCCAAGCCATGAAGACGAAATCCGATCCTGCCATGCAGATCGGTTATACTCGCCTCATTTGCATCGACTATTTCCCAAGCCCCTATTCGCCTCCCAATTAGTTTCCTTCCACTAGAATCCGAGTATCTCGTGAAATTCTGGGATCCCTGTTCATTTAGCATAAAGACCCTCTTGAGGCACTCCCTTCGAACATGGCAGAGATCGGCCTTTACCCTAATATCACCTTGACCTAGTGTATATGTTACTGACACCTTTCCCATCGGCTTTATCTCAGCGAAATTGGTCTTTAGACCCATCATGCCTGATGCCTTCTTTAACGATAGAATTCGCAAGTTCTGGTGCCTGCGATAAAGTTCCTCCACATATTCAAAGGTAGCGCGCACTCTTCTGTTCTCTAAATTAACTTTCCTGATTTTCTTTCTCTGAACCGTATCCATCAGAAATTCCTTACGAATTGCCTTCACGCCATTCAACTCAAACAAGAATACTTCAGATGACCTTGAGAAGTATAACCCATTAGAATATTGCAGGACGGGAAGCCCGAATCCTGTTCCCTCTCCAACCCTTTCTACGTCCTTATAAATTAGGACAAGCCCTTTTTGCAAATTGGCCAAGTATAAGTTATGGGGTCTTGTGTCGGAGTAGATTCGAATGGCCAATGAGTTCGAAAGAGGGATGGTATGCTCATCGACCTTCAGAAATTCGGATGCAGACCTCATGGCAGGTGTCGCTGTAGAAGGCATGGCCCTCATTCTGGGGCGGTTTGTAGAACATGTTCTTAACATTTCCTCTTTGACTCATTATATGATATTTCATGTTAATCCCGTCGATGTCGCATCCATCATTCAGTTGGTTGTCGTACACATTCTTATCGGGCACCAGTTAAGGAAGGAATTCCGCATTATCTTGCGAGGCACAAGACCCCCCTAACGGGTTAGAGTATGGATAATGGCATCCTTGACATGGCTGAAATTCTTGCATCCCTTCATGCTTGCCAACAGACACTTGAGATCAGCACTCCGAGCCAATATAGATTTGCATATCCCCCGATGATCGTATAGTATTCAAATCGTAAAGAATCTACGCTCACATTTCCCATATCATAAAAAGGAGGCTTTATAGAGTCTTCCTGTTGGAGATTTCGTGAAGATTTAATGGCCGATCAACATCAAGGTCATCATGACCATTCGCATCACATGGGCGAATTCAAGAGGAAATTTTGGACCTCTCTAGCGATAACGATTCCGATCCTGCTTCTCTCCGAAATGATCCAGATGTGGTTCAACTTCAGGCTGGAGATACCTTTCAGGAACGAAATCCTGCTCCTTCTGTCCCTGCTGATCTACGCCTATGGTGGAATGCCCTTCATGAAAGGGATGATCCAGGAGGTGAAGGCCAGACAGCCAGGGATGATGACCCTGATTGGAATGGCCATATCAGTCGCCTTCTTCTATTCCGCAGGAACGGTCTTCCTCGTAAAGGGCAAGGACTTCTTCTGGGAACTCGCGACCCTAATAGATGTGATGCTCCTCGGACACTGGATAGAGGCAAAGAGTGTTCTCGGGGCCTCTAGGGCTTTGGAGGATCTCGTCAGGATAATGCCCACAACAGCCCATTTGATCGAGGATGGTGAAATCTTGGACGTCAAGGTTTCCCAGCTAAAGGCTAGTAGCATAGTTCTGGTTCGTCCGGGTGAAAAAATCCCTTCCGATGGCATCGTGATCGAGGGAGAATCCTCTGTCAATGAGGCTCTCCTAACTGGGGAATCAAAGCCCGTTCACAAGGGGGCAGAGGATAAGGCGATGGGTGGCGCAATAAATGGCGAGGGCGTCCTGAAGGTAAGGATCGAGAGGGTAGGTGAAGAGACCTATCTTGCACAGGTGGTGAAATTGGTTAGGCAGGCTCAGCAGAGCAGATCGAGAACGCAGGATCTAGCGAACAGGGCCGCTGGCCTTCTCTTCTATGTCGCCCTCGGAGTTGGAATTTTAACTTCCGTAGTATGGATTCTACTCGGTCATCCGGATTTCGCCCTCGAGAGATCCGTTACGGTTCTAGTCGTAGCATGTCCTCATGCCCTCGGTCTGGCAATACCACTCGTCGTCGCCCTCTCCACCTCTATAACGGCGAAGAGCGGAATACTGATCAGAGACAGGACAGCCTTTGAGATGATCAAGGATGCGAATGCCATTGTCTTCGACAAAACGGGAACTCTAACGGAAGGCAAGTTCGGTGTCAGCGATGTCATATCCTTTATTCCAGAGGATGAGCACCTGAAGCTAGCTGCAGGAGTCGAGGTCAATTCTGAACACATAATCGCAAAAGCGATCGTCGAATATGCTAAGGAAAAAGACATAGGGATTGTGGATGCGAAGGAGTTCAAGGCAATTCCAGGAAAAGCCGCATATGGTAAGGTCGAGGACAGGGAAGTCTACATCGGCGGCCCAAACCTTCTGAAAGATATGAAAATCGATTTGAATGACAAGAGAATAGGGGAGCTTCAGGAACAGGGCAAGACGGTAGTTTATACTGTAGCCGATGGAAAACTGATAGGAGCTATCGCACTCTCGGATAAGATAAGGAAGGAATCCTACGAAGCCGTAAGGGAATTGAAGGGAATGGGTTTGAAGGTCTACATGCTGACAGGCGATTCAGAGGAAGTTGCCCACTGGGTGGCTAAGGAACTGAATGTAGACGATTACTTCGCACAAGTCCTGCCCGGCGAAAAAGCGGCAAAGGTGAAGTCCCTGAAGGAGAAGGGATACAGGGTTGCCATGATCGGGGATGGGATAAATGACGCCCCAGCCCTAGTCACGGCCGACGTGGGGGTCGCAATCGGGGCTGGCACAGATGTGGCAATAGAGAGCGCGGACATAATACTCGTACGCAATGATCCGAGAGATATCACGAAGGTTATAGACATCTCAAAAAGGACATACTCGAAGATGGTTCAAAACCTCTGGTGGGCAGCGGGCTATAATATCATAACGATACCTTTGGCTGCTGGGATCTTGTATAATTATGGCGTAACTCTGAGTCCTGCCATAGGGGCCGTACTCATGTCCCTCAGCACAGTCATAGTTGCCTTTAATACGCAGACGCTGAGGAAATACGAACCAAGAGGCGTGGGATTCGTGGAAAAAAGGGAGTTGGTCACGGACCCCGTATGCGGCATGAAGATTGAGCCCGAAATGGCACATAGCAGGTTAGAATATGAAGGGGTGACACTCTATTTCTGCTCGAGTAATTGCGAAGAGGAATTCAAGAGAAACCCGAAAAAATATCTATCGAAGATAAAAAGGGAAATGCCCGCTAAGCACGCCGAGATGGAAAAGCCACTAACTTCTAAGCCACTATCATGAGCTTGCGGATGTAAACCTATGCTCCCTTAATCTTGTGGGATTAGTCGCCAAGTTCACGAGGTTCTTCTTAAGCCCCTCGAATGTCTCTGCGAAGGTCTCTTTGACTTTCTTCTTCCTCTTTATTGGAGTACAGAAGGAGACGATCTCCTTGTAGAGGAATGGGTGCTCGATCCCGAGCTCCCTAACCTTCTTGGCAGCCTCCCTGACGAGGCCGTCTGCCTCCATTACGATCTTGGCCCTTTCCCTTCTCTCCACAATTGCCTTTTCGAGTGGCTTCGGGAGAAAGGTGTCGACCTTCCTCAAGATCGACTCATAAGCGGATCCGAAGAGCCTCGGTTTCTCCTTATAGGCCATGCCGAGGGTCACGTAATATGCGTATTCGATCGAGTCCATTATCCTCCCATCTTCCTCATCCATAGAGGCGTCCTCGTTCAGGTACATCGTGTAAATGTTCAGCGAGACGTATGCCTTGTCCCTTAGCGCCATCTGCTTCTCAATATTAAGTTCCATAAGGTTATGTGCATATTTCTCGGGAATTACTATAGCAGGAAGCTTCTTGATCCCAAGTTCCTTTGCGGCCAAGAACCTGTGCTGACCGTCTATCACGATGTTCTCATCCCCCCTCTTCACAACCACCAGCGGTATGACGAACCCTATCCTCTTGATAGATTCGCTGAGCCTCTTGACATGCGAGCCGGATGCCTTCCTTTGAACTTCGATGACCTTGAGCTTACTCGTAGGAATGAGGATTATTTCCTGCTCGTAGCCGTAGAGTGGCTCCTTTATCCTCGATACTTCCTCCATCTTTGCATGTAACATGAGGATATGCCCCTTTTTATGCACTATCTCCAATGCAATGAGGATTGTTTACAAAGAAGGTGATATAATCCAAGACATTAACTAAAATAACACCTATACGAGCTACTAAGCAAAACAAGAGTTACTGATGCGCGCGAGGCAAGAAGTTTATTCTGTTTCTATATTGGTGTCGGCCTTCACTCACGCTCATGTCCCAAACTAAGACTGGACCATGGCGGCTACTTGCCGTACTTCCGTCGCACGATATATGCGATCGGGAAGATGGCGTACCAGGAGATCCAAGCTACCCCTGGCACGGTGTAGCCCAGTGGTATCGACAGGAAGAAAAATATTGGCGGGATGTTGCTCGTGATTCGCATCCGGTTGATGGTCTTCTGGTCCAAGCGCCTATCGATAAACCTGTGGTCCTTCGTAATGTGCCTCCAAGTCAAGGCCAGAAATGACCCAGCGGCTCCCTGGTCGAATGCGTATAATGCGGTGGCGAATGGGGCAGGATTCCACGTATCAAAGAGCTTGGTGAAGAAAGGCACCAAGGTAATGGTCAGGAGTATTAGCAAGTTCAGGACCTTCAGCCTTCCATCGTAACCCCTGACATATTCGAAGTAGCGCTGGTGGGTGTTCCACCAGACGGCTATCATGACGAAGCTCAGGAAGTAGTTGAAAAAGCTGACCCATTCGCCAGCCAAGAGGGCCGGAAGTGCTGATATGTCCTGGTTGGGCCCGAAGGCCGGGACGACCAAATCCAGTACTAAGAGAGTGATGGCGAATGCGAACACCCCGTCGCTCAGCGCCAGTATACGGTCCAGTCCCCTTTTCCTTGACTTCTCCGAACTCGTCTAGCTCGGTCATGTGGAATTGTATATGGAAGTCACAATTTTAAGTTTATCCAAGCTATTGCTTAGGAGCGCTATTGTATTGTGGTGATGAGTACGGCACATCAGATAGTTACGTAGTTAACGGAAAAAATCCATCTTAAGTATTGTATCAGTTGATCGTTAAGGCTTTCATGAAATAGAGCCTGAGGATGGTCTGACTTAACTTAATCAAATGTAGATTTAAACTAACAAGAGTTAAATTCGATTCCCAAGACCGAATGGCCCATGGAAGTCGGAGAAAGAGTAAGGGCAGTTCTATCCGGTCGCCTGCCCGATAAGATCCCCTGGCTCATCTACTCAAATCACCTACCAAGGGGGGACTTTGAGCGTAGACTGAGGGAGATGGGGCTTGGCCTCGATGTACGTTGCGGCGTTTACAAGGTCTCAACTCCGAATGTGAGGGCCGAGAGCAGGAGTGAAGGCGACTATGTCTATACCACTTACCATACTCCCCTTGGCGATGTATCGAACAAGATCAGGACGGGGTTACAGTTCCAGTTCCCAGGTGGCTCCGCAACCGTTGAGCATTTGGTGAAGGGCGTCGGTGATATTAAGGTCGTGAAGTTCATGATCGAGGATAGGGTGTACGAGCCGAACTACGACCAATACAAGCAGCTCAAGGAGGAACTTGAGAACGATGGGATTGTCACGGTCGGAACCGATTACACTCCTCTTATGAAGGTAATCTTGGGTTACATGGGATTCAGGACCTTCGCCATAATGCTGAGGAGGAATCCAGAGGCGATAGAGGAGCTCATAGAGGCACTGGATAGGAAATTCTTAGAGGAACTTAAGATCGTGGCCGATTCACCAGCGGAAATAGTAAGGGTCGGGGATAACATCGATGGGGTATTTATCTCTCCGAATCTCTATGAAAAATACCTTCTGCCATACTACAACAAGTATGCGGATTTACTTAAAGCGAAGGGAAAGGTAGTGATTTCGCACATGGATGGGAGGCTCAGGGTGCTCAGGGATCTTATCGCAAGGACGAGGCTCGATGCCATAGAGGCATTTACGCCCCCTCCGATGGGCGACCTACCCCCAGAAGAAGCAAAGGAAATTTGGAAGGACAAGGTCGTCTGGATGAATTTCCCCGAGGCGGTTTTCCTCAGAAGCGCTGAGGAGATAAGGGACTTCACGATAGGCCTCCTTGAGGAGATAGCGCCGGGGAAGGGATTCATAATCGGCATAACCGAGGACATAAACCCGTATCACTTCAGGAAGGGCATGCTCGCGGTCACAGAGATTCTCCACAAGTATGGTAATCTGCCCATCAAACCTCCGATTATGAGATAGGCATATTTCCAGATCGTCGGAAATCCATCAGTGGATCATTGGTCAATATGATATTCACGGAATGAGATTCGTCTGTTCATAGAGGTCAAAGGGATGACCTGATCATCAAGACCACCTTGAGAGAGTCCCGTCCTTCTCGGCCTTCCTGAGGCTTCTCTTGAAGAGGAAAATGCCGATCGGAACTGTGATTATTGCGGATATGATCAGCCTGGAGAGGTCACCGATAATTAGAGGATTCATTATAGATGCTCCAGAGAGCAAAGCCATCCTGGCGGCATCATTGGCATATGTCTGAGGAAGCAGGTAACCTATTGTTCTGCACCACTCCGGCAGCACTTCCAGCGGAAAATAGACCCCGCTGACTAAGCCAGTGAGAAAGTTGACGAACCAAGTAACGGGATTGCTCCATTGCTTCGAATTAAGCAATGTAAAGGTGCTGGCCGCCACGAGCCCTATTCCCCCCACCGCCACCATACCCAAGAGTATGGTCAACACTGTAACGCCAAAGTCTGCTCCGCTACCTATGCCGATGTTGAATACGGTAACTCCAAAGACGATGTAGAGGAGGACGCTGATCGTCGAGATGAAATAGTCGAAGAGAATGGAGCCCGCCATATATGCCTTGATGCCGACCGGCGAGGTTGCATATAGCTCGAAGGAGCAGGTCCAGTATCCATTGCAATAAGAGTTGTAGAAGGAGTTTAAGCTCGCTCCGAGGTAGGAGTTGAACGCGATGCCGAGTACTATGTATGCAGCATAATTGCCACCATACTTTGCCAGATATGGAGCCATCGCAGAACCTGTGAAGGTGGCTAGAAAATAGAAGATGCAGATGTTGACGATCATTCCCGATATGCTCAGCACGAAGCTGGCCAAGAAGAACGTCCAGCCAATTAAAGCGCTCTTGAAGTTCGCCCAGACCGCCCAGAGCACGGTCTTCCAGTCGGTCTTCTTCACCTCAAATTTTTCACGAGGTGGAGACGTAGGCCGTTCGCTTACTTGCACGCTCATTCCATCAACCCCTTGCCAGTAAGCTTCATGAACACGTCCTCCAGAGTCGGCTGGGATGTGGCCACGTGCAGTACCTTACCACCATTCCGCTCAATGCTACTGAGAATTGCTGGCAGAACTAACTCTGCGTCTTTGGTATGAATCCTGATCGTCCCCGTCGACGTGGCTTCATCGTCTATATGATTTGCCATGTTGTCAACGAGGTCTATCTTTCGTATTTCGCTTTCAAGTTTAGCTCCAATATTAACGGCCTCTATCTCAATGACGTCCTGCTTCCCTATCGTATCCTTGAGTTCCTGAGGGGAACCGCATGCTACGATTTTTCCTCTATCCATGATCGCGATCCTGTCGCATAGTTGCTCAGCCTCCTGCATGTAGTGAGTCGTCAATATGATTGTCTCGCCGAGTTCTTCGCTGAGCTTCTCCTTAATGTAAGCCCGAATGTCCTTCGCAGAGACCGGATCGAGTCCTATCGTTGGTTCGTCCATGAAGAAGATGGGAGTTCTGATGATGAAGCCTTTCGCTATGACCATCTTCTGCCTCATCCCAGACGATATCTTGCTCGGTGTCTCCTTCTCTTTGTCCTTCAGGCCAACTATCTTGAGCGCCTCGTCTATCCTCTCCTTCGCAACACTCGACTTCAGACCATACATGTTAGCAAAGAACTCGAGGTTCTCCCTTACGGTAAGCGCCCAATCGAACCCGACCCAGTTACCGCTCCCAACAAGATTGATGCACCTCTTCACTCGATCTGACTCCCTCATGACATCATGCCCATTAATTAGAGCGGTCCCCCCGTCCGGGATGAGGAGCGTCGAAAGGCACTTGATCAAAGTGGTCTTACCAGCGCCATTCGGTCCTAGAAGCCCGAAGAGCTCCCCCTCCTTCACTTTGAGATCTATATGGTCAACTGCAACCATCTCCTCCGCCCTTAGAAACTTTAATTTTAGCCCAAGAGCCATAATCCAGTGAGCTTCCCCAAAGCCTGAATCAGTTGGTATTCTCTTGACCCTTCTGAACTTCTTCGTCAGATCGAGCACTTCGATGGCGTATTCCATCCTTCAAACCCACCTTGACAGGCGACCATCTGTCTTCGCCCTTCTCACCCCTTGATTGTACATCCACCAACCGAGAGGCAATGTAACTAAGGAGAACGCGATCAGAGCCATCATATCAACCAACATGGGGTTGGCAGCAAACAGGCCATGAATGGGAAGCGTCTTGGTTTCAATAGTTCCCCCGATCATCGATCTCCTTGCCGCATCGAGCGCATACGTCTGCGGAATCAGGCAACCCAGCCACTGCATCCAGATCGGCAGGATGCTCAGAGGATAATAGACCCCCGACGCCAAGCCAACTAATATCCCCACGATCCACCTGATGGGATCCTCCCCTCCCCTGGCTTCGATCAGGAAGATCAGGCTGGCGCCCATCAAGCCAAGCCCTGTGCAAGCGCAGGCCGCCACCAAGATATAGAGAATAGCCAACCCGTAGTTCATTGTCCCTCCAACCTTCAGCCCGAAGAGGAGGATTCCGAAGACGAGATAGAATACGACGTTAATGAATGAGCGCACATATCTTCCTATCGACGTTCCCGTGACGAAGAGGGGGGTGCTGATCGGCGAGATCATAAGTATCTCAAGCCGGCCACTCCAAAATGCATCCATAGTCCCCCAATAGGGTGCGGAGAGGCTCGTGCTCATGATCTCGTTGAAAATTATCCCCAGTATCACGTATGAGACATAGTCTCCACCATATGGATTCAGGGATGCTTTGACGGTTTCCCCTGCGACTATGGCGATTATCGCGTAGATCGCAATGTTTGAGAATATCCCGGCGATGTCTATCAGGAAGTTGAGCTTGAAGTAAGTCCAGATCTTGAGGTCTCGCTTCACAAAGGTCCACATCGCCCTCAGATTCGCCCTTCTGTCCATCCTCAGCTCTTCGGTCATTCCCTCAGCCTCTTGCCCGTGAAGTTGATGAAGACATCCTCAAGGGTTGGATCCACGTTCTTTACGAATTTCACCGAAGCCCCTTCATTCTCGATTATCTTCGATACATCCGCTAGTATCTTTCTGCTATCAGGGGTACGAACTCGAACAGTTCCCACCCCAGAGACTGGATCCGTTATATGTATCACGACATCGTCAATTCCATCTAAACCCTTGATCTTCTCCGCAAGATCGGGAGTCATGTTAGCGACCTTGAGCTCCAGAAGGTCACCCTTCTTGACCGAGGACTTCAAATTTTCAGGAGCATCCATAGCTACGACCTTCCCCTCATGCATTATGGCCACGCGATCGCAGAGGAGATCCGCTTCCTCCATGTAGTGGGTGGACATCAGCACCGTTATGCCGTAATCCCTGTTCAGCTTATTCCTGACGAAGTCCCTTACCTCATAGGCAGCCCTGGGGTCGAGCCCAATAGTCGGCTCGTCCAAGAACAGCACTGGTGCCCTGACTAGGAATGCCTTGCCAAGGAGGAGCTTCTGCCTCATGCCACTCGAAAGGTAGAGAGGCACCTCTGTTCTCTTATCCTTAAGGTCTAGGATGTCCAGTATTTCAGCAATTCTCTCCCTAGCTAAGTCCTTCTGCAGGCCATATATTCTCGCGAAGAACTCCAGGTTCTGCTGAACCGTAAGGGCGAAGTTAAAGCCCAGCCACCCACCGCTTATGATGACGTTCATTGACGCCCTTACTTTGTCCCCCTCCTTCCTTATGTCGAACCCATTTACAAAGGCCGTGCCCTCATCTGGATAAAGGAGACAAGTCAATAGCTTGATTAAGGTCGTCTTTCCGGCGCCATTCGGTCCCAACAGGCCGAAGAACTCGCCCCTCTTGACATTGATGTTGACGTGATCGACGGCCGTTGTTTCCTTCTTCTCTTTCTTCCCCTTCTTCCCAATCCTCTCCTTAATCAAATGCGTGAGCTGGTCTGCCCACCCCTCCCACTCCTCCAATGGCTTGATGCCGAATCTCTTTGTTAGATCGAATGTCTCAATTCCGTAATCTTGCATCAGGGGCTGTCTCCATCTTGTGGTGATAGTTCTCCTCTATCTTTCTTCTATGTCTCGATCTAATATTTAAGGAAAGCTCACGTCCAGTGAGTTCACGCGCTTTTCTCTCAGGTTATATTCGGAGATTGAGAAAAAAATACGGAATCGTAAGAGCTAAGCAAAGGACATACCCAATTGATTAATAGCATATTCATCAACTCTATGCTAGGGATAGCCCTTCCACTTTTGCTTTACGCTCAAGGTATGATATTGAGAATTTAGCCAACGCACCAAGTACTATCAGAAGTGTGACAAGCGCTCCCAGTTCTACCTCAACGGGCCATATCGTACTGGTTCCTAGGATGAAGTGTCGGGCAAGGTCGATGCCGTGTGTCAGTGGGATTACGAATGCGAGAGCCTTGATTGGTTCCGGCATGAACTGAACTGGAACGAACATGCCGGTAGCTATCTGCAATAGAAAGTTGAAGATCGACATAATGGCTGAGACATTCTTCAGGATCAGGAGGGCACTGGAGATGATCACACCTATCTGACAGAGAACTAAGAATGTGAGTATGACCGAGATGCACGTCATCGTTATGGCCAAAGGCGATGGTAGGCCACCTGAGAATAGCGCCGCTATACAAAACATTGGCAACAAACTGAATATCGTCCCGATGATCGCCTGCGAGAGCGAATAAGACAGGATGTAGAAATACCTTGAGACAGGTGACGCGAAAGTGTATTCGATCTGCCCCTTGGTCAACTCATCGTGGATCTCCCAACTACCATAGGTTGATGCCCCTTGATATGCCTGAAAAGCAACTCCAATCAGCAAGAATATGGGGTAGTTAGTACTCCCGATCGTACTTTGTAGTTTTGCTGTATCTGCGACGGCGGCAAATACCAGAAGACCCAAGCCCCACACGAAATTCATCGCTGTATCAAGTGCAAAATTTACCTTGTATCTCGTTATCTCCTTGATCCTCCTCCAAGAGGACATAAACGTAAGCCTGAGAAAGCTGTTCATGCGCTCTCCCCTTCCACCATCACCTTGAACGCTTCTTCGAGCGTCATGTGCTCAATGCCCACAGCAGGCCTTTGGCCATTAACTTTTAAGACCTCAACAACTCGAGGCAGAACCTCGTAGGCATCTTTGCAGTAGAGTCTGAAATTCGAATTTTCAACGTTCACTCCCAATACTCCGGGTATATTTGTGACGAGTCCTTTAACTTCCTCCCCGATGTGATTCCCAGTTATCTCAACGACCTCAGTCTTAGTCATGGATTCCCTCATATCTCCCGTTGTGCCATCAAACAGTACATCACCCTTATTGATCATAATAACCCTGTCACTTATCTCCTCGGCTTCTTTCATGTTATGAGTTGTCACTATTAGCGCAACGGATTTTCTATTGGCGTACTCCTTCAGATAGGCTCTAACCTTGGAAGCTGCTAGTGGATCTAAGGACTTTGAAGGCTCATCCATAAACACTACTTCAGGATTCGTAATCAATGATCTCATTATCACGAACATCTGCTTTTGCCCACCCGAGAGTGCGATGAAATATTTGTCCAAATTATCTTTGAAATCGAAAGCATCTGCTAGTGCTTCAATCCTCTTATTTGCTTCCATTTTACTAATGCCGTGGAAGGCGTTCGCGAAGAAAAATAAATTCTCCCTTGTTGTCAATCTGAAGTATGCTGATCTCTCGCTATCTTGACCTGCATAGCCCATAATTTTCCTGACATCATCAGCTTGGGACACTACATCATAACCGGATACCTTCGCTTCTCCCTCATCCGGAAGCAGCAGCGTACTCAATATCTTGACAAGTGTGGTCTTCCCGGCGCCGTTTGGCCCTAGGAGGCAGATTATCTCCCCCTTCTTGACCTTTAAACTCACGCCCTTTAGGGCTTGAGTTTGCTTGCCTCCGAACTTGTAGGTCTTCCGTAGTCCGTCTGCCAGTACCGCAATATCATCTCTCATGCCACTTCAGTCCCTCTTTCTAATTCCATTGGACAAGAGGGTTATACATCGTGTGTAAAAGTGACCAATTTTTTGATCACTTCTGAAGATTAACCCGTGAACCATCTCTAGGATGAAATATCGATAAATACTTGAGTGAATGTACGCTATGTTCCCATTTAGTGATGAACAATGGGATCGCATGAGCAACATTACAGATATTCTGACTCGGACAGGAGATCATGGCAGAATCCGGATGCTATTCTCGCGAGTATTGGTTTGAAGTCGGGTATGACCTTCGTCGACATCGGTTGTGGCCATGGTTTCTTCGCCATACCAGCTGCGAAGATCGTCGGATCATCTGGGAAGGTGCTCGGTATAGATATCAATGCTGAGGCACTTCAATCAATCAGAGACTTGGCGGCAGACGAACATTTGAAGAATTTGGAAACGATTCTGGGAAGAGCTGAAGAGATCGTCCCTTGCAGGGGGTGTGCCGACATAGCATTCTTCGGCATAGTTTTGCACGACTTCCAAGATCCGTATATAGTATTATTGAATGCCAAATCGATGTTGAAGCCAAAGGGATTGTTGGTGGACCTCGACTGGAAAAAGGAGGAAACAGCGGGCATGGGCCCCCCGGTCTCGATTAGGTTCGATGAGAAGCAAGCATCCGACATGATCACAAGTCAGGGCTTTGGGGTGACCTCTACATCCAAATCGGGGAAGTATCATTATATAATCACAGCGATCATTCGGTAGACAACTTTTATTATGTCGATTTGAAGATGTTTTATATGCAGCCCAGTTTATGTTCTCTGAAGGGGTTAGATATTGAAAATGCCCGTATGTTCCTTCTATCTATTCGGTATGGGTAATAGGCGAAAATTTCTCTATAAGGGGGGTTTGCTTCTCGATGCCCTAACGGGAGAAGTCGTACGTAATTGGCACGTAATTTCTGAGAAAATATGTCCCTCAGAGTATAGCGTCGAACTGATGGTTCCAGATGGGAAGAGCATAGTAATCACTGAAGATGAGAAAGGGGTTTGGTTAGACGAAGCCGGAAAAAGGATTTACTTATCAGGTGGTTACTTGAAATTACCGAGCTTTGAAGGACACGATCAGAAACACCTTTTGCGTGCCCTTCATCACGAAATTCTCGTGAATATCATTCAGGGCAAGCCATTTCCGAATATATTCGTCTACTCGAAGCCATGGTATCGCGATGCAGCCATGATGTGCATGTGCCTCGAAAAGACTGGCAATCTTCATCTCGTGTCGGATTGGATCCTCGGATTGGGAGAACCATTTGACCTTTATAATGCGGGGAATTGTGAGCCCGATAATCTCGGACAAGCGCTTTACATGATATCTCTCGTATCGGATTCGTCTCATCTACTTGTTGGGACAATCCTTCGAACAATTCCACGATTTAGGAGAGCGAATTATATCATCGGTATGACGGATGGCACTGAACATCCCGTCTATCAGACGAAGTGGCTGAAGTTCGGCCTGAGACGCCTTTTCCTAGACGATCCATACGAAATACCAGATGTACTTGATAGCTACTCATCATTATTTTGGATGGATTATACGCAGGATTTTATCGATGTGCCGTGCTTCAGCAAGGAGGCTAGAGAACTTTACCCATACCTTGGCTGGGCAGAGGCTCATTTCCACAATTGGACATTTGAGATGACATCTACACCAGATAAATATCCACTCACTTGGGAGGCTCATGCTAGTGAGGCAAGATATGAGGGAATGGAACGTATATCCAAGGAATTTGTAGAGCAGAGAATTTGTACACCTCATGCATGGCACGCTGCTGAGATGTTCCTCTATCTCTTGGATCCTGCACGATAATATACAAGAACACAAAGGAACAACGATATTTCTTCATCGTATTAAAGAAAATATTTATCTATGTTGTAAAATGATATAATGTATGTGGTTATTATAAATGCCATTGTTGAAAGTTGGTGATCAAGCTCCCGATTTCACACTAGGGTCGGACAATAACGCGCAAGTCCCCCTTAGGGATTTCCATGGGAGGATCGTTGTCCTTTATTTCTATCCTAAGGATTTTACAACAGGGTGTACGAAGGAGGCATGCGCCTTCAGAGATGATTTTTCGGAATTTAAGAGGAGAGATGTAGCGATAATTGGCATAAGCTACGACAAACCCGAGGAACATGAGAAGTTCAAGATGGGATATGATCTTCCATTCGTGCTTCTATCGGACAAGAACAAGGAGGTTTCGAAGATGTATGGAGCTGATGGTATGGTCTATGCTAAAAGAATAACCTACATTATAGATAAGGATGGAAAGATCTTGGCAGTTTATCCTAAGGTTGATGTTAACTCCCATTCAAAGGAGATACTGGAGTTAATCGATTCGAGAATGTCTGAAAGGTAATAGCAAGGGTTGATCTCTTTTCTCCTCGTATAATGTGTGGAAAGTAGGTAAATCGGGCGTAATTATACTCAAATTTAAGAATAGATATATCGCCGATATATCAGTGCAATAAAGTTCCATTAAGATATAAGAATAAGGAGTTTCATACAATAAGTCTTGTGTAATCGGCATGGAAGCTAGCAAACTATACAGCCTACCGAAACTAACCTACAAATACGATGATCTAAAGCCCTACATTTCCGAAGAACAATTGAGGATTCATTATGAGAAGCACCATCAAGGATATGTCAATGGTGCAAACGCGATATTTCAGAGAATAGCCAAAGCGAGAACCGACGGCACAGACTTCGATGTTAAAGCTACTCTGAAAGAGCTTTCATGGAATATAGGGGGGCATTACCTGCATTCGTTGTTCTGGGCAAACATGGCACCGTCTGGAAAGGGTGGTGGAAAGCCAGGTGGCAGCTTAGGCGATACAATAAACAAAGAATTCACAAGCTTTGACAGGTTCAAAAAGGAATTCACCCAAGCTGCTTCAAGCGTAGAGGGCTCCGGATGGGCCGCATTGGCTTACTGCACGCTGACAAATAGGCCTGTGATAATGCAGATAGAGAAACACAATACCAACGTATACCCAACTTTCAAGATCCTAATGATCCTCGATGTCTTTGAGCACGCATACTACATTGATTACAAGAATGATCGTGGAAAATTCATCGAAGCCTTCTGGAATGTAGTTAACTGGGATGAAATTGGCAAAAGACTCGCAGAGTGATCATAGTAAGACAACGTGAACGTAAATAGTTATTTCACATTCTTTTTATATCTACCTTGTTAGTGAATACCTTTTTGCAGCGATGCACCATCCAGAGTTATGATGAGATTGGTATGAAAAATGTTGCCATCCATGTGTAATAATCGGCGATGCATACACACTATAAATGAATAAAGCGATTTGATATATTTCCGACTTAATAAGCCTTATTAAGTCGATTAGAACGATGACTCCTCTGAAATAAGGTGAATGAATTAAAGCGTTTAGTAATAACAGTAGCCATTTTATTCATAATCGCTTTCTCAGCTCTGCCAACGCTCGGTTTACAATTGACTCCAGTTCCAATTCAAAATGCTCAGATAGAGGTAACTGGCAGCGAAGGTGGAGGCATGAGCATAACTGGTGCTGACGGTATATTCCAGATCACTGAGGCGCTTGCACAAGGGACATACTCCGTATCGATAAGTGCAAAAGGTTATCTAACGAAAGGGATAGATAACACGGCCATCGAAGCCAACAAAGTCAACGATCTCGGAGACATCGTTCTCAATGCCTCCGCGGCCATCAGGGGTACGATCGTAGATCCCAATGGCAATCCTGTCGGACCTGCTTTCGTTTTCCTTGAGAAGGGAGAATCAGTTGAGACCGCAGTACTATCTGATAACCACGGAAATTTTGTATTCGATACCGACATCCGAACTGGCACCTATACGCTCGTAGTGTCGACAATCACAGGAATGCAGGTATACATAGAGGGATATTCGCCCGGAACTACATCGAGCGTTACAGCGACAGAGGGATCGGTTACAGACGGCATTACAGTGAAATTGGGTACATCGGGTATAATCTCGGGCAAGATTACGGACAAACAGGGGAATCCCATAAAGAACCTGATGGTAATAGCATCCGCACGTGGACAGGAAGGATCTTTTGCCTTAACTGATGCGAACGGTGCTTACAGAATGTCCAACAACCTCGGAACCGGCGCGTATAACGTCTCACTGCCCTCCCCGATGGGATATGTCTGGAGTTATACTGATGCAATTCAAGCTCAGGTTCAAGCTGGACAGGAGACGAAGGACGTGAACTTCCAACTCGATAAGTCGGTGACGATCTCCGGAAATGTCGTCTACAGCGACGGCTCCCCAGCGTCGAACGCCTCGGTCGCGGCCTACTCACAGGATTTCAAGTACATAAGTACCACCGAGTCCGATGTATCTGGTAACTTCGTATTGGGATCTAATCTCGGCGCAGGGGATTATTCCCTTACGGCATCTGCGGGCCATGTCTTCTCATTTCACCCCGTCAACGTACACGTCGATGCGGGTGAGGAGGTGAGCGGTATCACTATAACTCTATCGGGTGTCGAAGTTTCACAGGCGATCATTGCAGGTACTATAACAGATAACAGTGGCAAGGCCCTTGTGGACGCGGAGGCCTTAACCACCTCGGGGGTCTCAAGCCCTAGTAGTGCATTTGCTGACGAGAATGGGAAATACATGCTGACGGTCTATCTCCCAGAGGGATAGACCTCTTCAGACGTTCAAGTGATGGGCCTTAGGAAGGGATACAACAGCGTCACGAACTCGGTGCACGTGGAGGCTGGCAATAAATACACGCTGGACTTCCAACTAGCACCGATGGCATGGGGCACCCTTAAGGGAAGGGTCATGGGCATAGTTTCGAAAAGCCCCACTACCCTATCCATCAGCCTCTCATCCTCAAGCGTTCAAATCGGAACTGCCGTGACGATAAGTGGCACTCTTAATCCCGCAAGAACAGGAACAGTCTCCATCTACACATCATTTGGTGGCTCGGCCTTTACCAAACTAGTGGAAGTCGATCTGAGCAATGGGCAGTATTCTTACAGTCTCACGCCAGATAAAATAGGGACATATGTCATAAAAGCCGATTGGCCCGGGGATAATGACTATGCCGCAGTAACGTCCTCGCAGACAACGCTGTCTGTAACGAAGATAACCCCAACCATAGCGTTGAGCTTATCCTCAACGAGTGCAAGTGTCGGAGACTCGATCACGGTTTCAGGAACTATCTCCCCATTCTCCGGTACGACTGACGTCGACCTAGCTATAACTGGATCCAGTGGTACCAACCAAGCAAGTGTTACTTCAACAGATGGAACTTTCTCTTATACATTCACAGGAGATAGTGAGGGCACTTATACCGTTCAGGCATCGATACCAGCCAGCTCCAACTACAATACAGCCCAGTCATCCCAGGTTACGGTGACTGTTCAGAAGAAATGTGTCATAGCAACTGCGACCTATGGCTCCGAGCTATCACCCGAGGTAAGTTTTCTGAGGAGCTTTAGGAACGACTTCATACTAAAGACATACTCTGGATCCAAATTCTACATCGCATTCGATGCGTTCTACTACTCCTGGAGCACGCCGGTGGCGGTCTTCATCAGTCAACATGCAATCATAAAGATGGTCATGAAGTTCGTGCTCTATCCCCTTATTGGAGCGCTGGAGCTGACGGCTAACCTCATCTTGCCCTGGTCCAATACGGCACCCGAAATTGCTGCCGTTACCGCGGGCTTCATAGCCTCCTGCCTGATTGGCCTCATCTACTTCTTCCCATTAGCTCTCGTAATCCGATATGTGTTGACGAAGTTCAGGAATATAAGGCCCGTGCCAAAAAGATTTTTAATATACAATGCGTTATTCGTTCTCCTCATGCTACCGGCCATGGCCATAGGAATAATGACAAATATCTCTATGTTGACAACAATATCCACATCCCTATACGTCCTAGCTGTCGTTGCCCTCGCGGGCTCCACTGGCTTATATGCTATGGAAAGGAAATTGCTCTTTAAGTAAGAAGTCACTTCCTTTCCTTCTACCTTTTTTATTCCTTGTGCAATGCTCGGTGTAATCTCTCTCGCGAGTTCGTATACTTGAATAGCGAAAATTAAGAAAAGCCTTATATTCAGTCTTTACTCGTAACAGATGCAATACATAAGATGATATTGTCATGATCAAGCTTTCTGCATGCATCGAGATGATTTTCACCGAAGTGCCCTTCATCGATAGAATAGCAAAAGTATCTGAGATTGGCTTGCCTACTTTCGAATTTTGGGATTGGGGATCAAAGGATATCAACGAGATAAAGCGCAGGAAACAGAAGTATAATCTTTCTGTTGCTACTTTTGGTGTCGACCTAAGGGCCAGCATTGTGGACAAGGGTGCAGCGGATTCATTCCTCAAGGCCGTCAAGGACTCCATCAAGATAGCCCAGGAATTGGACTGCAGAACACTTATTGTTACTACTGGCAATGAGCTGAAAGGTGTCCCGCGCAACCAACAGCATGAGAGCATAGTGAGGTGCCTCAAAGGGGCAGCATCGACGGTCGAAAAGGAGAAGGTAACACTTGTGTTAGAACCCCTGAATACCATAGTAGATCACAAGGGATATTACTTATCATCTTCATCCGAGGGTTTTGACATAATAAGAGAAGTTGGAAGTCCCAACGTCAAGCTGCTCTATGATGTCTATCACCAACAGATAATGGAGGGCAACCTCATATCGACGATAACGAAAAACATCGACCTCATAGGGCACTTTCACACCGGGGATGTGCCTGGTAGACATGAGCCTGGCACTGGCGAGATAAACTACGCTAATGTTCTAAAGGCAATAAATGATATGGGATACAAGGGCTATGTTGGCCTTGAATTCGCGCCAACAAAGGATCCAAGGCAAGCTTTGAAATCAATCATAGATATTGCAATGAGCACTAGCTGTAGCGTAGCAGAGATAATGGCACTCGGGCGTAGCAGAGATAATGACACTTCTACTATGCTGCCTTTCGATGCAGGGACATGGCGAAAGCGACCCTTG
>Ga0315282_10001633_pt1 | contig 42030 bp, 41 predicted proteins | sample YL17G07_20_MG_FD_203693 | JGI IMG/M metagenome (GOLD analysis project Ga0315282, IMG submission 203693) | Sediment microbial communities from Yellowstone Lake, YNP, Wyoming, USA - YL17G07_20 | ecosystem: Environmental > Aquatic > Freshwater > Lake > Sediment | place: USA: Wyoming | collected...
TTGGGGATAAGCAATGCGGCCAGAATACCAATAATGGCCACGACGATGAGCATTTCGATAAGAGTGAATCCTCTCATCTTTTTTAACATTTTAATACCTCCTTATTCTCGCCGACTATCCGCCGGCCGAGATGTTTTTACGTTCGCTTATATTATTGCAAGAAATGTGCCAGCTAATTATACCATCATATCATATTGATAATAAATAAATTACAAAATTCAGGGCTTATTTCCCAGTCACAATTTGACAATGTTTGTTAACTAATAACGACATTTTTTGTCCCTTCATTAACTCGTCCTTCTTTTGCCTTCCTCAATTTCCCCCTTAACAAAACGCTTTTTCCCCTTGAAATGCTCAATGCTTTAAACTACTCGCCTGCCACTATTAAAATCCATCGTTAACCCTTTTTCACTCTATAGGGCCGTCTACCCTCGCCCTTCGCTCTTTTCCTCCCTTCCCTGCTCCTCTCCCGCTTGCCGTAACTCTTCCTTAGTCTTCAGTCCGTACTTATCCATCAGATAACGCAGAGTCCGGTAGCTTACACCCAGAAGTGGGGCCGCCCGCTTCAACCTTCCCCTACTCGTTTCTAAGGCCCTTAAGATGTATTTTTTGGCCACGTTATCAAGATAGTTATTCAGATTAAAATTTGGGCCCAGCTCCACCTTCAGCTCATCTTTTCTCCCCAGGTCCAGCATCTCTGACGGCAAACAGGCTGGCGTGATTGTCTCCCGGTCTTCAATGGCCACAATCCTCTCGATCGCATTCTCCAGTTCCCTGATATTCCCGGGCCAGGGATAGGTCTCAAAAATTCCAATCACTTCCGGCGCCAGCCGCTTCATTTTCTTTCCCATCTGCTGGCAGTATTTCTGGAGAAAATGCTTCACCAGAAGCGGGATATCTTCAATTCTCTTCCGCAGCGGCGGCATCTCAAAAGAAATGACGTTCAGCCGGTAAAATAGGTCTTCTCTAAATCTTCCTTCCTCAATCCGTTTCTTTAAATCCTGGTTGGTGGCGGCAATCACCCGCACATCGACCGGGATTTCTTCTGTCCCGCCGACCCGCCTGATCTTTCTCTCCTGAAGGGCCCGCAACAATTTCACCTGGGTCCAGGGCGACATCTCCCCGATTTCATCCAGGAACAGCGTGCCTTTATGAGCTACTTCAAACATTCCCTTCTTATCCGAGACCGCCCCAGTAAACGACCCTTTGGTATGGCCGAAAAGCTCACTCTCCAGTAAATTCTCGGGCAAAGCCGCACAGTTTATGGTGACAAAAGGTTTGTCCTTGCGCCGGCTCAGGTTGTGAATCGCCCGGGCCGCCATCTCCTTTCCGGTCCCACTCTCGCCCGTAATCAATACTGTCGAATCTGTGCCGGCCACTTTTTCAATCAACACATAGATTTCCTGCATCAGCCGGCTTTTGCCGATCATATCTTCGAAGCGGTATTTTTCCTTAAGGTCTTTTTTCAGCAGGATATTTTCCAGCTCTAAGTGCTTCCGCTCCAACCCCCGGGCCACCAGAATTTTCAGCTCTTCGACATCAAAAGGCTTGACGATGTAATCCAGGGCTCCAACCTTCAAAGCCTCCACCGCCTGCTTGATGCTACCGTAAGCGGTGATGACAATCACCGGCACTTCGGGAATATTACTTTTGACATACTTTAAAATTTCCATCCCGCTGATGTGCGGCATTCTGATATCAGTTATCACCAGGTCCAGGGTGTTGTTTTGCAGAATTTCCAAAGCTTCACCCCCGGATGTGGCTGTTTTAACTTCATAGCCTTCCTTCTTAAAAACCAGACTCAGGACATCAAGCAAACTCTTTTCATCGTCAATAATTAAAATAGTATCCATTGGCGTTTTCCTTAATTTTTGATTTCTGCTTTCATTTTTTACTTTCTGCCGCTCAGCCAAGGCAGGGTGATGATAATCTCCGTGCCCTTACCCACTTCAGAATTAACCTGAATCTTGCCCTCATAATCTTCCACCAACCTCTTGACTGTGGCCAGCCCCAGACCGCGGCCTTCGCCGAAGCCCGAATAGAACGGCACAAACAGATTCTCTTTGTCCTTCTCGCTCATTCCGACTCCGGTGTCAGCCACAATAAACTTCAATCCATCGCGGTGAGAGTTATAAAAATTAAGGCTGAGTTTTCCGCTCTCAGGCATAGCTTTGAGGGCATTCTTAACCAAATTCCAGAAAATCTGTTTAAAATGATTGGGATTGCCGTAATAGGTAATTTTTCTCACTAAGTAGTTGCCCTCCACCCTGATCTTCTCTCCGTCAAGGTCACCGCCCGAACGCAGCATCTCCAGGGTTTCATTGAGCAACATCCCCAGATCAACTTCAGTAAACATCTTTTTTAATGGTGCCGCAAAGTCCAGAAATTGTTCGAGAAGCTGCGACACCCGGTTCGATTCTTTGATGATAATTTCCATCAACTTTTCCTGTTCCTGGTCGAGCTGCAGCTCAGATTTTAGAACCTGCACCGCACTGGAAATCGAACAAAGCGGATTTCTGATCTCATGAGCTAAGGTAGCCGACACCCGACCAGCCTCAGCTAGCCTCTCTCTCAGAATCAGCTCTTTCTCAGCCTGTTGTAAAGCCAATCTCGTTTTCCGCAGACTTCGGGAAAGATAATTCATAAAAAAGGCTACCGCCAGAAACACTGCCCAGGCTAAAATCAGGTTAAACAGCACCGAGCCGAAGGGCTGTTTAACCGCATGCTCGGGATTAAAATAAGGAATCAAGCCAAAATAAGTAGCATCAACCAGAAAGCCGAAAAGCACGGCAGACAGAGCCGCAGCCAGATAAGTTGCCTTTTCAGAAATCACCAGACTGGCCGCAATGATAGCAAAAATGTAAAGAAAGTAGGTAGCCGTGGTGGTTCCACCAGAAATATAGACCAGAAGCGTTATTAACAGTAAGTCCATAATCAACTGAAAATAGGCCTGAGCTATCAGCCATTTTCCCCAGAGATAAAGCAGGAGATAGATGAGCGATAAACCATAAAAGCAGGCGATAGCATAGAGAAAGACGACCGGAAAACCAGCTCCGGTTGAATACTGAATGATTAAAGTGGCAATCAAAATAGAAGTGATGACCAGCAGGCGAAAAAGAAGGTAATGGAGAAGGTCTCTTCTTTCGATTTTTTCTTTCATTTCCAGCTTTTATCTTTCCGGTTTCCAGAACTTATTTTTTTCTGGCTGCTTTCTTTCTTTTTCTTGATTTCTGTAGCCCTTCAAATCAAAAATATCGATTTCACCTTACCAGGTTCAGCCCGTTTGGTACCCGCTATCTTCTCCCCTCAGAATTTCTGGATCAGGTTAAACAGCGGCAGATACATTGAGATGACCAGGGTACCGACGATGCCACCGACGAAAATCAGCACCAGAGGTTCAAGAGCTGAAAGGAGGGCACTCACAGAATCATTAACTTCATCGTCGAAGAAATTAGCTAACTTGGCCAGCATCTCGTCAAGGGTACCGGTTGATTCACCGACATTAACCATCTGAACCATCATCGCCGGGAACTGACCATGACCGGCTTCTTTCAAGGCATCATTAAGGCTCTTACCCTCTGAAACTAACTGCCGGGCATGCATAATCTGTCTTTCGATGATCACATTTCCAGTAGTGGTTGAAGCAATCCGCAAACTCTCCAGCATCGGGACACCACCGGAGATAAGAGTGCTCAAAGTCTTCGTCAGCCGGGAAAGAGCAATCTTACTCGTCAGTTTTCCCATAATGGGCATCTTCAACGTACTTCTGTCAACTACTTCTCTCCCTGGGGGCGTCTTTTTCCACTGCTGGAACAGCACGACCAGGCCTATCAGCCCGATAATTATTAAAACAATAAAGCGGCTGACAAAGCGGCTCAAAGCCAGGACAAAAGCGGTCAGGCTGGGAAGATCTGCTCCAAGTTCCTGATAGATACCACCAAAGACCGGGAGGACCTTCCACAACATAAAGATAGCTACGATGATGGCAAAAGTGACGATAGCCGAAGGATAAATCATCGCCTGACGCACCTGGGCTCTCAACTTCATCATACTTTCCTGGTAGTCAGCCAACCGCCTGAGCATAACGTCCAGAGAACCGCTCTGCTCACCCGAAGCCACCAGGTTACAGTAAAGGTCATCAAAAACTTTGGGATGTTTGCGGAGTGCCTGGTTTAAGGCGGACCCGGCTTCCACATCTTCTTTAACCTCAGTTATTACCCGGGTGAAATATTTATTTTTCTGCTGTTCAGCCAACAAGCTCAAGCTCTGGATCAGCGGCAGCTCAGCATCGATTAAAACTGAAAGCTGTCGGCTGAACATCGACAGCTCTTTGAGCTTAACTTTTTCCCTTTTCAGAAAAGGGATGGCAGGCAGAGTTCTTTTTGGTTTTATACTGATGATGGCAATCTGATCTTTCTGCAGGGTTCGAGTTAGATCTTCGATAGACTCAGCTACCCTTTCGCCACCGACCAGATCGCCGTAGCGGTTTTTCCCCTTCCAGACATATACCGGCATTTTACCTTCTCCTTAATTTATTAAGACTTATCTGTTTCATCTATTTCCCCGAAGAGCTGGTCGCTCTCTTCTTGCCCATGCTGCCTTCATGCCGCTGAATTATATCTATCAGCTCTTCCGGGTTGGAAGTAACAGCCATAGCTGTATCCAAAGTAATGAGCCTGCGGAAATAAAGGCTGGCTAAGCTCTGGTTCATCGTCTGCATACCAAACTTCTCCTGGCCCATCTGCATAGATGAATAAATCTGGTGAACTTTGTTTTCCCGGATTAAATTCCTGATGGCCGGGTTGGGGATGAGTATTTCCATGGCCAGAGCCCGACCTTTGCCATCAGCCCGTGGCAGCAGTGCCTGGGTCATTACTGCTTCCAGAATCATCGACAGCGTCACCCTGACCTGGGCCTGATACTGGCTGGGGAAAATATCGATTATTCTGGAGATGGACTCGCAGGCTGAATTGGTATGCAACGTGGAAAAAGTTAAATGCCCGGTCTCAGCCACCCGTAAAGTTGCTTCCACTGTCTCTAAGTCTCGCATTTCACCAACAAAGACCACATCCGGGTCCTCACGAAGGACCGACCTTAAAGCGTTGGCGTAGGAAAGGGTGTCAGTAAAAAGCTCCCTCTGGTTGATGATGGCTCTTTTCGGGGTGAAATAGTATTCAATCGGGTCTTCAACTGTGACAATATGGACATCTCTTTCGTGGTTGATGTGATCGAGCATACAGGCGATGCTGGTGGACTTACCGCAGCCGGTAGGGCCGGTTACCAGAACCAGCCCGCGTGGCAGATAGCAGAGCTGAGCCACTCTCTGCGGAATCCCTAACTGGGCAAAACTCCACATCTGGGGCAGAAAACGCCGGAAAGCTGCAGCTACTGAACCTTTCTGCCTGAAAACATTGACTCTGAATCTGCCCAGCTCTTTGATGCCAAAAGATAGATCAAGTTCCAGTTTTTCCTCAAAGATTTTTTTCTGTTTATCGTTGAGAATGCTATAGATGAGCTCCTGGGTTTCATTCGGCTGAAGCGGCGGATGGTCGATGTTTTTTAAGCGGCCATGGACTCTGATGCGCGGCGGAACATAGGCAGTGATGTGAAGGTCGCTGGCATCTTCTTCTACCGCGATTTTTAAAAGTTCATAGATTGGCTTTGCCATTTATGCCTCCTACTCCCAGTCCCTGACAGTTTCTCTCAAAACTTCCTCAACCGAGGTGATGCCGTTCTTGATTTTGAACAAACCGCTCTGCCTCAGCGTAATCATTCCATTCTCTATAGCTTTTCTCTTGATTTCCCGGGTGGTTGACCGGTTGAGGATCATTTCTTTTATTTCATCCGTTATCTTCATAGCTTCAAAAAGAGCAATCCTTCCTTTGTAGCCTGTGTTGTTGCAGGCTTCACAACCTCTGGCTTTAAAGATGTGGAGGTCATCTACCTCTTCTTCTTTAAAGCCCATATCCAGGAGGGCTCTTTTTGGTAGGTCTTGGGGCTCGCAACATTTCTTGCACAACCTTCGGATCAGCCTCTGAGCCACAATAAGCACGACTGAGTCAGCGATCAAAAATGGCTCCACATTCATATTGATCAAACGGCTGATAGTGCTCGGAGCATCGTTGGTATGAACAGTGGAGAAGACTAAGTGACCAGTCAGGGCAGCTTTGATAGCTACGTCAATGGTGTCATAGTCACGGATTTCACCAACCAGCATGATATCAGGGTCCTGCCGAAGAAATGAACGCAAAGCGTTGGCAAAGGTCAGTCCGATTTCTTCTTTTATCTGAACCTGGTTGATTCCGGGTATGTAAAACTCCACCGGGTCTTCGGCAGTCATAATGTTGACATCTGACGTGTTCAAGTTGGAAATAGCTGAATACAGGGTGTTGGTCTTACCACTTCCGGTGGGTCCAGTAACCAGAATAATACCCCATGGTCTATGGATGGCTTCCTGGAAAATCTCTAAGGATTCGGGCTCGAAACCCAGCTGGGTGAGGTCCAGCTTAAGCATCTCTTTGTCTAAGATACGGGTAACGATTTTTTCGCCGAACATCGTCGGCAGCGAAGACACCCGCATATCGACTTCTTTTTTCTTGCCGTTTTCCAATTTTATCCGCATCTTGATACGACCATCCTGAGGCAGTCGTTTTTCAGCAATATCCATATTGGCCAGGATTTTTACTCGAGACAGCACTGGATTTTTAAATTTCATTGGCAGATCAGCAATTTCATAAAGGTCACCGTCTATGCGGTAGCGAATACGGAATTGCTGTTCGTAAGGTTCAAAATGGACGTCACTGGCTCCCCGCTTGATGGCCTCGATAAAAGTCTGATTGACTAAGGTGATAATGGGAGCTTCATTGCTGGCCTGCTCCAGCTCGGTTACATCATAATCTTCCTTGAGCTCTTTTTCATCAATGATGTTGACCCGGCCTTCATCTGCCAGCTCGATATCTTCGATTAACTTCTTAACCTTGAGAGCATCACTCACACCATAATATTTATTGATGGCATTCATCACTCCGGTTTCAGTGGAAATTACCGGCTGAATGCTCAATCCTGTTCTGAACCTGATATCTTCAATGACTTCTAAGTCAGTGGGGTCAACCATAGCCAAGGTCAGAAAAGATTTGATTTTATGGATCGGCATAACCATATATTTTTTAGCCACTTCCGCCGGGATAAGGCTGATAACTTCAGGAAAGACTTCAAACTGGTCCAAGTCAATATATGGATAGCCGAGCTGTCGGCTCAGAGCCTGGGCAATTTCTTCTTCGGTGACAAAGCCCAGGGCCACCAAGGCAGAGCTTATGGGTAAATTGTTTTTTTTATGATAGTCCAGAGACTGTTTGAGCTGGTCAGCCTCGATGATTTTTTCTCTTAAAAGAATTTCTCCAAGTTTAGAAGCCATATTTTATAACCTTTCTACCATCAAAGACAGAATTTGTCAAAAGGATTTTTTTACCCAAAACTAACATAACTAAAGTTTCGGCTTGCTCCCATCATCAGTCAATCCTCAATTCAGATTATTCCGGGGGTGAAATTAACATTTTTTGTCTCACCTTTCCAGGTAACCCCAAATATCCATTGCCCGTTTTCTGTTGTCTCTACTCAGAAGACAAACCTGCCCTTCTTTACCAGCTATTATAAACTTCCCTTTCGACTATTTAATAATCTAAAAAAGGATAATTCTCAAGTTTTTTTGATTTCTGTCAATTTAGTAAAGGCCCAGCCGACTAAACAGATGGCAGCGGTGAAGAGAGGCTTCTGTAGATGACTGCTGATGACATAAAAAATAACGGAAAAGAAATTCTTAAAGCGATCATTGAGAATACCAAGGAGAGTATTTATGTTGTTTCTCCCCGCGGCTTCGAATTCGTTAACCCCGCCTTTGAAAAACTGACCGGTTACAGCGAAAAGGAAATATTTTCTTCTTCTTTCAATTTTCTCCAGCTCGTCCATCCTGAAGACAGGCATCTTTTTTCTTCAAAAAAATCAATCATTTCTAAACCCAATCTCCCCTCCTCCTCTCGCCTGGTCGAATTCCGACTGATCACCAGAAAAGGAGAAGTAAAATACGTTGAAGCCAGTACTTCTTCTTTGAAAGAAAATGGCGACCAGACCCTGATTATTCTCAGAGACATCACTTTAAGGAAAAACACCGAAGAAGAATTAACTCAGACCCTCGATAAATTAAGAAAGGCGATGTCAGCTACCATTCAGGCAATTTCCCTGACCATTGAATCAAGAGACCCTTACACTGCTGGCCATCAGAGAAGAGTTTCTGATTTAGCCCGGTCAATTGCCACCCGGCTGTCTCTCCCTGCAGAGCAAATCGATGAGATCAGGTTAGCGGCTCTGGTTCATGACCTGGGGAAAATCTCAGTCCCGGCTGAAATCCTGAACAAACCCGGCCGCCTCAATCCTCAAGAATTCGATCTGATTAAAGACCATCCAAGAGTCGGCTATGAAATCCTGAAAACCATCGATTTTCCCTGGCCGGTGGCTGACATTGTTTACCAGCATCATGAAAGAATTGACGGCTCCGGTTATCCTCAGGGATTAAAAGATGGCCAGATTCACCCCATGGCCAGAATTCTGTCTGTGGCTGATGTGGTTGAGGCTATGCTCTCTCATCGCCCTTATCGTTCAGCTTTTGCTCCACAGGAAGTCATTCAAGAAATTTCAGTTAACAAAGGTATAACTTTTGATCCTGAAGCAGTCGAGGTTTGCGTTGATATACTCAAAGAGAGATATCAGCTGGCCAAAGTTTAGTCAGACCTGAGCAAAAATTCCCCCTTTTTTTTCGTTCTATTTAACGAGTTAGCCAGAAGGTCAAAATATAGAGAGCCGCATCCCAGATTTTGTCCATTCGCAGAAACAGCCTGAAAGTATCTTAACAATTTCTCAGGATAAAAAACGCGCCTGGAGGGATTCGAACCCCCGACCCGCTGCTTAGAAGGCAGCTGCTCTATCCTACTGAGCTACAGGCGCACCACTCTTTCAGATCAGAAAATCGGGGAGATCGGATTTGAACCGACGACCTCCTGCTCCCAAGGCAGGCGCGCTAACCAGGCTGCGCCACTCCCCGTTTTTAAATCAAAAATCAAAGAACAGGGCAGTTCTGTTGCCACTTTGGAGCTAAAATGTTAACAGAAAGACCCCGAGATTGTCAATTTAGGCCAGGCTATTCTGTTTGTCGGCCGAGGGTCCTTTCTATTTTTGATCGATCTATTCTGATCACCACTGGCCGACCATGCGGGCAAACCCCAGGATATTCGGCCTGGAATAACTCCTGAGCCAGAAATTCCATCTCCGGCCTGGTTAATAGCTGACCGGCTTTGACCGCAGCTTTACAGGCCATGGTGGCTAACATCCTGGTCCTTTTATCTTTAAATTTATCACTTCCAGTTTTTTCCAGAACAGACAGCAGAATCTCTGAAGCTTCTTTTTCCTGAAAAACATCCGGAAATTCCCGCAGAGCAACGCTGTTTCCGCCCATCGGTTCAAGTCGGAAGCCAACTGCTTCCAGTTCAGCCTGAAGCTCTTCTAAAGCCAGACGCTGACCGGGTGAAAGCTCCAGCACCGAAGGAAAAAGCATCTGCTTAGCTGCCCAGGATCTGTTTTTATCCAGCTGCTCAAACTTTTCAAAAAGGATTCGCTCGTGAGCATTATGCTGGTCAATTATAAAAAGGCCATCTTCTGAGGCGACAACAATGTAGGAATTCAGATACTGGCCAAGAACCTGAACGGGTTTTTGGCTTTCGCTTAAGTTTTCAGAAATCCCCTTTATCTTTTGCTCTGGAAAGTTTCCAATCGTCCGGGCTGCAGACAATTCGGCTTTACCCAGGCCGAGGCTCACCTGGTTTTCTCCCAGGTTGGCTTCTCGGCTGCTTTCTCTTTCTCTTTCTTTTTCGCTTTTCTCTTCCACGATAATCGGCTTGACCAGGCTCTCCTGCCGGGCAGCGATTTCCACTGCTCTCAGAATTAAACGGTAAACCTGCTGCGGCTCTTTAAACCGAACTTCGGCTTTGGTCGGATGGACATTGACATCAACCTGCTCATAAGGAACCCTCAGGAAAAGAAAGCCTTCCGGGTTCTTCTGTTTTTCCAGTAGCCCGAGATAGGCCTGGCCTAAGGCAGCCAGTAGCATCCTGTCTTTAACCGGTCGTCGATTAACATAGACCAGCTGGTGCTGACGGTCAAAGCGTCCGGAAAAGGGTCTGGAACTCAGACCGAAGATTCGATAGCCACCCTCTTCATAATCAACCGGCATCAAATTGTCCAGTAATTTTTTCCCGTAAAGTTGATAGACCCGCTCCTTTAAGGAAGAGACAGCCGGGCAGTTGATAATTTCCCGGCCATTGTGGCTGAGACTGAACTTGACTTCAGGAAAAGCTAAGGCCGCCTGGGTCAGGTAGTTGACCACGAGACTTAACTCCGACCTCTCTGATCGGAGAAACTTTCTACGGGCCGGCAGGTTGAAGAAAAGGTCCCGGACCTCAACCAGCGTTCCCTTAGGAAAAGCAGTTTCTAAAAAACGAATCAGCTTGTCCCCTTCTCTTTCGACCTGATAGCCCTTTTCCCCAGAGCCGTCAAAGGTTTTAAGAGTCAGTCTGGAAACAGCTGAGATGCTGGCTAAAGCTTCCCCTCTAAAACCAAGAGTGGCAACTTTTCCCAGGTCTTCCTCTTTTTCGATTTTGCTGGTGGCATGGCGTCGGAAACACAAGACCGTATCTTCCTGGCTCAGACCACAACCATTATCCTGAACCCGGATGAGCTTTTTCCCGCCATCTAAGAGCTCAACCTTTATTTCTGTAGCCATGGCATCAAGGGAGTTTTCCACCAGCTCTTTGACCACCGAGACCGGCTTTTCGACCACTTCACCGGCAGCAATTTTCTGGGCAACTTCCGCCGGGAGGACTTTGATGCCGGGCATTTAAACCACCTCGCCTTTGACTGAATACGGATTGACCTCGCTGACCCGAACTTTAACAACTTGGCGCTGGGCAATTCCTGCGGCTTTATCTACGATTACCTTGAAGTAGTTTGAAGTCAGGGCTTCAACCTGCACTCCCTTCTTTTTAATGACTATTGCTGGCAAAATTTTGCCCAGAAAATTCTGTTTAAAAGCCAGGTTTTTCTCTCTGGAAAGCCACCTCAGCTCCTCTGACCGCCTTTTTTTAATCTTTTCATCCACCTGTGGCCAGTGAGCTGCCGGTGTCCCTTCTCGCGGTGAAAAAGAAAAGACATGAAAATAAGTCAGCGGAGAAGAAACCAGGGACTTTTTTAGGAATTCAAAATCAGCCTCTCCTTCGCCCGGAAAACCAACCATTATATCTGCTCCAAGGCCGGCTTCCGGTCGGCCTGCTCTTAAAAAATTCATTATTTGAAGGTATTCTTCAGGAGTGCTTTTTCTGCCCATTTTTTTCAGCACTTCAGGTGAAGCATGCTGAAGTGAAAGATGAAAGTGCGGGCAGATTTTTTCTTCGGATACCAGAAAATCAAGAAGTTCCGATGACAACAGTCTCGGGTCGAGCGAACTCAGCCTTATAAGCTTCAGCTCTGGAATCTGGTTCAGGGAACCGAGAAGTTTCAGCAAGGATGATTCTGGACTTAGATCCTGGCCATAGGCGCAGAGATTAATTCCCGCCAGAACCACTTCGTTATAACCCTGGCCGATGGCTCTTTTGACCTGCTCAACCACCTGCTCTTCAGGCACACTCCGGCTCTTTCCTCTAAGTGAAGGAATAATACAGAAGGTGCAGTGAGCATTACAGCCATCCTGGATTTTGACCAGGGCCCTGGAGCGATAAGGTTTTTTTTCTATTTTCTGGTATCCAGGACCGACCAGTCTGATCAGCTCCTCCACCAGGCTCTCTTTGGCTGAATTAGGTATCACCAATGAAACATTGGGAAAGTTGTTAAAATCCTGGCCATTTTTTTCAGCCAGACAGCCGGTTATAATCAGCCTGGTTTCTGGTGCTTCTCGGTAAAGACGTCTTACGAACTGGCGAACATCGGCTTCAGCCCGGGAAGTCAGGGCGCAGGAGTTGACAATGACCAGGTCAGATTTTCTCCAGTCTTTCTTCACAGAAATCCCCAGTTCATTCAGTCGGTCAGACCAGTCAAAAGCTTCGGCCTGATTAACCCGGCAGCCGAAGTTGTGGATGAAAACCGAGGTCATAATTTTTCTTTAAGCCTCCTGGAGCTTTCCTCCACTTTTCCGACCATTTTCTGACGGTAGGTCTCAAGTTTGTCTTTAAGTTCCGGATCGCTCACAGCCAGGACGGAAATCGCCAGAAGGGCCGCATTGACTCCACCGGCTTTTCCCAGAGTCACTGTGGCTACGGGAATTCCTTTGGGCATCTGGACAATCGATAGCAAAGCATCAAGCCCGGCTAAAGACTGGTCTTCAACCGGCACGCCGATAACTGGAAGAATGGTGTGGGAAGCAACCACTCCTGGTAGATGAGCAGCTTTACCGGCCACAGCGATAAAAACTTTCGTTCCCTGTTCTTCAGCTTCCTTGATCAGCCTGACCGTTCTTTCCGGTGAGCGATGGGCTGAGGTAACTTCTAAATTAAAAGGCACCTTGAATTCTCTAAGAATTTCCAGGCCTTCCTTGATCATTTCAAAATCAGAATCGCTGCCTAAAAAAATCGTTACGCTCATCTGGTCTCCTTCATAGCTCCGATATCTTTTCTGTAGAATATTCCCTCAAAATAAATCTCAGGAATATGCTCATAGATTTTCTTCATCGTCTGGATGAGTGTTGGTTCAGAGGCACAGACGTTCAGCACCCGGCCGCCGTTAGTGTAAAACTGGCCCTCAGCACAACTTGTCCCGGCATGAAAGATCACCAGGCCTGGGACCCTAGCCATTTCTTCCAGGCCGGCGATCAATTTCCCTTTTTCATATCTTAAAGGATACCCGCCAGAAGCCAGAACCACGCAGCCTGAAGGCTTAGAGCTCCATTTAATTTCTTCTCTCAACAGATCTTCCTCAACCACTGACATCAGAATTTCAACCAGGTCGGTTTCCAGTCGCAGCATCTGGGCCTGAGTTTCAGGGTCGCCAAACCGACAATTATATTCGAGAACCTTCGGACCATCGCTGGTAATCATCAGACCGGCATAAAGAGTTCCTTTGAACCGGCGACCCTCTTCCAGAAGCCTGGTAACTGTGGGAAAAATTATCTCATCCATAATCTGGGTGAAAAGTTTTTCCGAGACAAAAGGCGAAGGGGAAATTGCGCCCATACCCCCGGTATTCGGACCTTTATCGCCATCATAAGCTGCTTTGTGGTCCATCGTGGTCACTAAGGGCTGGATTCTGGTTCCATCAGTAATCACCATAAAGGACAGCTCTCGACCTTTCAGGAATTCTTCTATGACCACCCGCTCGCCGGCCGGACCGAATTTTTTCTTGACCATCATTTCCACGATGGTATCCTCAGCTCTTTTGACGTTGGCACAGACAGAAACACCTTTTCCCGCAGCTAAGCCATCAGCCTTGACCACCACCGGAAACTCGAATTCGCCCGAGTTAAGAATCTTTATTGCCTGGTCAGGATTATCTGCCATCCGGAAGAGGCCAGACGGGATCCGATGACGCTGCATGAACTCTTTGGCAAAAACCTTGCTCTTTTCAATCTCAGCCGCTTTCTTGGTGGGTCCATAAATCTTCAATCCCCGCTCCTTGAACTCATCCACTATTCCCATGGCTAAGGGAACTTCAGGACCAACTACAGTCAGGTCAATTTTCTTTTCTTCGGCAAATCTGGTCAGCAGAGAAATATTGGTTTCTTCTATGGGCACAACTTCAGCAATCTGAGCCATCCCTCCGTTTCCAGGCGCACAATAAAGTTTTTCACAATGAGAACTCTGACCGAGTTTCCAGGCTAAGGCGTGTTCCCGTCCGCCAGACCCGACGACCAAAACTTTCATTTCCCCTCCTTCCTTATATCAGCCACTGATTTCTTTGACCTTTTTGACCAGGTTCTCAGCCAGCAGCATACCTACTTCCTTCGAAGGCAGGAGGCTGAGGAGTAATCCGGAGGCCAGGTCCACTGCCTGATTTTCTGGCAGACAGTACTGCATTTCCAGAAAGTTCTGCCGGTAGCTTTTGACTTCTTCTTTAACCTTTTTATTTCTGATGACCACCTCAGCCATCAGTCCAGCCAGAATCTCAAAATCTTTTTCCTTCAGGCCGAATCTGGTCATTTCCTGAACTCCCATCCTGATGCCCGAAGATTCCAGAAAAGTGGTATCATCAGGCAGAGCCTGATAATTGGTCAGGATGTTATTTTCTTCCAGACGACGGGCAATTTCCTGCCCGACTCCGAATTGTCTGACCCGGATGAGCACCTGATGAGTTTCAGTAAAGCCATCAGCTTCATCGCCTTCAACCGGGAGGCCGGCTTCTTTAAGATAACGGGCAAAGGCTTTGGCGTTCTTTTTAACCTGCAGCTGATAACTTTCCTTGAATTCATTCATCTCATAAGCCGAAAGCAGCAGCCCCAGCAAAGTTCCTAAGTGATGGTTGGAAGTTGATCCGGGAAAAGCTCTGCCCTGAATATCTGTCCAGAGAAGTTTCAGGGGACTGCCTTCAAGGAAATTGCCGGCAATAACTCCCCGCTGGGTACCGAAGAAAGTTTTGTGGGTGCTGCCAGTCACCAGGTCGGCTCCTTCCTCAAATGGAGCCTGAAAAGCTCCATATAGACCGAGCACATGGGCCATGTCGTACATCAAGATGGGACGGTCTGGCCAGTTTTTGACCAGGTCATAGACAAACTTTACCGGTTCACGATAGATGAACATGCTCTTGCCGAAGACAATAAGTTCTGGTCGGTGCTCTTTGAGCCTTAGAGCTAATCGGTCAAGGTCTGGCTTATAAGGATTATCCTGACGCACCGGAATATTAACCACTTTTTCTTTGCCAGTAGCCGGGTCTTCTTCAACCAGGTTAAAAAGAGCGCCCATAGGCTGGGAACTCAGATGGCCACCCTTGTTGAGATCGTTATTCATTACCAGCCTCAAGCGCCGGAATGGTTGGCCAGCAGTCCGCTGGCGGTTGACGAACTTAACCAGACCTTTGAAGGCCACTTCGTTAGCCATCTGACCGCTGATCGGCCGAAGCTCCACCTCAGGGCAACCAAAATATTTACAGAGTTCTTTTTTGACTTCGAGTTCCACCTCCCGGATAAAATCTGTTCCCTGATAAAAATAAACTTCCTGACCTTTCATCGCCCGGTGTTCAGCATACCGGCCGGAAGGGTCAGAAATCTCCGCCAGTTTTACCAGAAGAGAAGGAGTGTTTTCTGAAGGGATCAGGTTGAAACACTCTTTCTGTCTCCAGGTATTATTTTTTTCAATTTTTTCACACCAGGCAGAAATTTTTTCAGCCAGCATCGCCATTGTCTTCCTCCTTTAAAATTCAAAGTCATTTATCTCGTTTTTTTAAAGCCCTGAGCGGGCTTAAAATTTCTTGAAGTTTTCTTCTTCGAGCTGAGCAATTTTTTTCACCCGGCGCTCGTGCCGGCCGCCTTCGAACTCTTTTTCCAGCCAAAGTTTCACCAGAGTAACCGCTTTTTCTGCAGTCAGAACCCGTCCCCCTAAAGTCAGACAATTCGAATTATTGTGCGTCCGGCTGACTGTAGCCGTGAATTCGTCCCAGCAAGGAGTGGCGATTATCCCCGGAAATTTGTTGGCCACCACAGCCATGCCTAAACCGGTCCCGCAAAAAAGAATGGCCCGGTCACATTCACCCTCAAGCAGACTGCGGATAGCCACCGCTCCATAATCAACATAGTCAACGTTTTCTCCAGGACCGCAGCCAAAATCCTTAAAATCAACCCCGAGTGACTGCAAATAATCAACGACCGCTTTCTTTAAATCATAGCCGGCGTGGTCTGAGGCTAAGGCTAATTTCATCAGCCGCTCCTTTAACCTGATATGGTAAAGGCCAAATCAACCCCCGCGGCTCATTTTTCCCTGACAAAGGCAGCCGCTTCAGGCATCACCTCAATGGCTTTAAGCACCACCGGATCACTTTTCCTGAAAACTTTTATCCCTTCTTCGCTACCGATGACCGCTGAAAACAGCTCACGCTTTATTTCGTTCTTTATTTCTGATTCGGCCTCTCTAAACTTGGCTCTATCATATTCAACCTTCAAAGAGTCCAGATATTCCTGAAAATCCTGAAGCACTTCAGGTCCGACCTCAAAACTTTCATCAAAGAGCTTTTTGCCCGCAAGCACCTCGCCGTCGGATTTTATTTCCTGAGGAAAGACATAACCTTTCGAAGCTCTCGTCTGGCGTTGACTGAACTTCCGACCATAGCTGAAAAAGGTGCCTTTAAAAATCAATTCCACAGTAATCGGTTTATAGCTAAATTTAACTTCATAATCCGGAGTTATCCCGCCCTGACCGAGGACTTTTCTCCCTTTTAAGGTATATTTAACATCTCTTTTGTCTGCAGGAGCCTTTTTAGCCAGCAAATAATCTTCCAGATGAGAAAAGTCCCTCTGAATCAACCGGCCGCTTGGTGTTAGATATTTAGCCGTGGTAATGGCCACGGCCATATCAGAGGCCAGTGGAAAAACAGTCTGAACCAGACCTTTTCCCCATGAATCTTCGCCCACAATCAGGCCGCGGTCATTATCCATGATAGCTCCGCTGACGATTTCTGAAGCGCTGGCTGTTCCCTGATTGATCAAAATGACCAGAGGCAAATTTTCATACTGATTGTTTCTGCTGGCATAAAAATCGCGGTTGTAGGCCGGATTCCGGCCTCTCATTGAGACAATCAGCGCTCCCTTAGGCAAAAACTCATCAGCCATGTCGACTGCCTGATAGACCGGTCCACCAGGATTTCCTCTGAGGTCAAGGATCAGACTTTTCATTCCTCTGGTTGACAGCTCTTTAAGTTTTTCTTCCAGTTCGTCGACTGTGTTCCGACCAAAAGAGCGGACAAAGAGGTAGGCGATTTTCTGCTGCTCGTCGAGCATAAAAGCATAGGGAACACTTTTGAGCGGGATTTCTTCGCGGCTTATGGTCAGATCAAAAGGTTTATCCAGACTTTCACGCTGGATGGTAATGGTAACTTTGGTCCCGGGTTCTCCCCGCAGTTTCTGCATAGCTTCGAAACTACTCAGGGGCTTGGTGCTTTCTCCGTTTATCTGAGTGATGACATCTCCAGGTTGAATCCCCAGCCGCCAGGCCGGAGTACCTTCAATCGGAGCAATGACCACTAAGCGGTCTTCCTGCTTCTGGATCTGAATGCCCAGGCCATAGTATTTTCCGGTATAATCTTCAGCGAACCTCAATGAGGTTTCGGGATCGAGAAAATAGGAATGAGGGTCGAGAGTATCAAGCAGGCCGCGGATGGCGGCAAAGGTCAGTTTTTGGCCGTCTTTCTGTTCGTAATAATTCTTCTGGACCAGGCTGCTCAGGGCCAAAACTTTGTTCTGTCCCTGTTCCCAGGGGTCCATAGCTACAGGCGAAGCCCAGACCAGAAACAGAGCGGCAAGAAGTAAAGCAATAACAGCTATTCTCTTTGAATTATTGGCCATGATTTTTCCGGTAAACCAATCTCCTAAGCATTTAATCTTACCAGACAGATATTTTAAAGTAAAGCAGCATTTAGCTTGACTCACCCCTGTTTAAAGGCTATAGTTAAACTGAAACTAATATGTTTGGCAGCGTTGGCTTACCAGAACTAATTGTCATCTTTATTATTGCTTTGCTCGTTTTCGGACCAAAAAAACTGCCCGAGGTTGGGAAATCAGTCGGGAAAGCCCTTCATGAGTTCAAGAAAGCCTCCGACGAGTTACGGAATAAGGTAGAAGAAGAAATCAATGCTACCGAGGTTAAGACTGAAATAAAGAGTGTTCAGGATGACCTGAACCAGATCCAGGATTCTATCAAAAAGGACCTGAAGACCAATGAGCCCAAGGAAGGCCAGAAAGTCACCCGACGAGATGACCTTTCTTGAACATCTCGAAGACCTGCGAAAGCGAATAGTATATTCTCTTATCGCTATCTTCATAGCGGTCATTCCGGCCTGGATATTCAGCCGGCAGCTCTATGTAATTTTGGCCCGGCCGGTAACTCAGTACCTTCCCGAAGGCACCAAACTGGCTTTTACCACCTTGACCGCCCCTTTTATGCTTTATCTTAAAGTTTCCTTTCTGGCAGCTCTTTTCTTCACTTCACCTTTTGTTTTCTACCAGCTGTGGATGTTTGTTTCGCCCGGGCTTTATCAGAAAGAAAAAAAATACCTCTTTCCTTTTGTCTTTTTCACTACTTTCTTTTTTCTGCTGGGCGCGGTTTTTGGTTATTTTATTGTCTTCCCCTGGGCCTGCCGCTTTTTTCTGACCCTTGGTCGCGACTTCCAGCCAGTGATTACCGTGGACCAGTATTTCAGCTTTGCTCTAAAAGTGCTGCTCGGAATTGCCCTGGTTTTTGAACTTCCGACCCTGGTTTATTTTCTCTCAAGGATCGGCCTGATCACTTCTCGCTGGATGATAAAAAATTTCCAGTATGCCATTCTATCTGCTTTTATCATCGCCGCGGTAATTACGCCAACTCCGGATATGATTACCCAGAGCATTGTAGCGGTTCCGATGATTGCTCTTTATGGTTTTAGCATTCTGATCGCTTTCGTTGTCGGCAAAAACAAAGAAAGGCAAAAGAGGAAAGAAGCAGCAGCAAAAGAAGAACCTCAAAATCCGGACAACCTGGCCGGCTGAGCTTGAATTTTGAATTTTCTTCCACTTAATATATATTTTTGTCTTCGAAATATTTTTATTTTTGGGATTGAATAATGATGAAAAGAATTAGAATCTCGAAAGTAAAGCTCGTCGGGCTAACCGGAACTAACGGCGCCGGCAAAGGAGAAGTAGCCGCCTATTTCCAAAAGAAAGGCTATGCCTATATTTCGCTTTCTGACATCATAAGGGAAGAACTGAAAAACAGAGGTTTAGAAACCAGCCGGGATAATTTGATCGCCTGCGGCAACGAACTCAGAGAAAAATATGGACCAGATATCTTAGCCAGGAGAGCCGCCGAAAAGATCTCCGGGCCAACAGTCATCGATAGCCTCCGCCATCCAAAAGAAGTTGAGTATTTGAAAACTCTTGGCAATTTTGTTTTGCTTGCGATTGATGCTCCTGTAGAAACTCGTTTTGAAAGAGCCCGGAAAAGAGGCCGCAACGAATCTGTTTCCACCTTAGAAGAGTTCAGACAGAAAGAGAATCTGGAAAAAAGCGGTCAAATAAACGGTCAGCAGCTCGAGGCTTGTATGCGCCTGGCCGACCTAACCATCATTAACGATGGCACCTTAGAAGAACTCTGGCAAAAACTGGAGGCAGTCGAATGAAGAAAACAATGAAAAAAGAAAAGAAAAACGTTAAGGCGAAAAAGATTATAGCCTCAAAAACATCACCCAGAATTTCCAAGGATGAATACTACCTGGGCATAGCCCGGGAAGTCTCCAGACGGAGCACCTGCTTCCGACGCTCAATCGGAGCAATCATCGTCCGCGATGACCAGATTATTTCTACCGGATATGTAGGAGCTCCTCGAAAGACCAAAGACAGCCTGGAGCATGGATTTTGCCTTCGTGACCGCCTGAACATCCCGCATGGTCAGAGATATGAACTCTGCCGTTCGGTGCATGCCGAACAGAATGCTATCATCAACGCCGCCCGGGCCGGCGTCAGTCTGCTCGGCGGTGATATGTTCATCTATGGCCGCGACCCGAAAAGCGGACAGCCGATTGATGCTTTCCCCTGCTTTATTTGCAAAAAAATGATTATTAACGCTGGTTTGAATCGAGTCGTCTGTTCCACTTCAAGCGCCGGACTGGAGATTTTCTCGGTCGACGACTGGATAAAAGCCTGGCAGGAAAACGACATTCTGGATGACACCAATCAATACGGAAAGACCCATGAAGAAAAAAAGAAATAATCTATATAGATATTTTCGGTTATGGTTTATTCCTACTATTTTAGTAGTTTTTGTAATTGCTCTTTCTTCTGCCCGGCAGGAGCAGTCAGCCGCGACCTCTCCCTCTAACCTTCTCCAGCTCCTGGGAATCGAAGTTTCGCCCGAGTCTCTGGATTACGTCCAGAACAAGACTCAGTTTCAACTCCAGACACTTCTAACCGAACAGCGACATCCGAAAACCTGGAATCTAAGCGAAAGAATAAAAACTGATGTCCAGGCCGGTTTGCCTATGCTTTTTTCTGTCGATGAAGACATCGTCTCCCGTCTTGACGAGCTGGCGGCTTCTCCTCAAATTCTGTCAGAGCTATCTTCGGAAATCAAAAAGACCATTCTGTCCAGAAAAAAGATTTATGTTTATGGCTGTGGAGCCACCGGCCGCTTAGCCAAACAGATAGAGAGTACTTTCTGGCGACCATTCTGGAATACGCTTCGTCAGGACAAAATCGTCTGGCAGAAAGTTGAAAAAAAACTCGGCCCGGACATCGGGGAAAACCTAATCGGCGAGATGACTGGCGGTGACCGGGCGCTGATTTCATCCCTGGAAGGCTTCGAGGACCTGCAGCTCATCGGCCGCCTGCAGCTTAAAGATCATGGAGTAGAAAAAGGCGACCTGGTCGTCTGCGTGACTGAAGGCGGTGAAACTTCTTCAGTGATTGGCACGATCTTAGCTGCTTTAGACCAGTGGAAAGAAGCCCCGGATTATTCCCCGGCGGAAAGCCGCAGGAAGCTGTATTTTGTCTACAACAATCCTGACGACCGCCTTCGACCTTTTGACCGCAGCCGTCAGGTGATTGACGAGCCAGGAATAACCAAAATCAATCTGACCACCGGCCCGATGGCCATCACCGGCTCGACCAGAATGCAGGCCACCACTATTGAAACTTTTGTCCTCGGAGCCGCTCTCCAGTCAGCCGTCTATGATCTCCTTCAGGATTTTCTTTCAGCCAAAGAACTGCAAAAAATTGGCTTCAATCAAAAATATGAAATTCAGGAAAACTTAAAAGTTTTCAGCTCACTGCTGAGCAAAATTAAAAACACTGTCCCCCAGATTGCTCGCTGGACAGAACTGGAAGCTCAAACTTATGCCAGCAACCATTTTTCCACCTATTTTGCCCAGAAGGCCTTGATCACGGTTTTTATCGACAGCACTGAAAGAAGCCCAACCTTCAGACTCTTCCCGCTGGATACAGTTGAGGAGTCAGACCGCAAATGCTGGATTCAGGTCTGGACAGCGGCTAAGGATAAATATCAGGCCTGGCAGAGTTTTCTGGGCAGATCTTTCCGTGGCTTAAAAGAAGATTTTTATCGGCCTGAGTTCGAAGAAAAAGTCGATGATCCTTACCTTCAGAAAGCCGCCCTCGAAAGTCTGAAAAAAGCTGGTGACAACCAGCAGGACCTCTACGATTTTTCCTTGGCCGAATTTAATATCAAAAAAAGAGGGCCAAAGCCCGGCGATTTAGGGGTAATTGTTTGTCTGAGCCCTGAGGAGAATAGCCTTTTTGAGCGGAATTCTGCCTTCAGTCAATTCATCAATCTCTTTCTGCAAGAAAGTGCCGCTGTGGTCCTGGTCAGGTTCAATGATCTTTCTGAGAAAAAAATCGCTGAGCTGGAGAAAAAGGTCTGGAATTTTTATCAGGATAAGGCAGGTCAGGGTTCGAAAAGGTTGATTCAGGTCTGGTTGAATATTGACCACGACAATGACCCGTTTCTCCTTAAACAGAACATCGCTCTCAAAATGATTCTGAACGCCCATTCGACTGCGGTTATGGCCAGGCTTGGCCGGGTCGTCGGCAACACTATGACCAATGTCAGCCCAAGTAACCTGAAGCTCATCGGCCGGGCCACCTATCTCATCCAGTCACACGTCAATGACTGTCTGCGAAAGCCTGAATGGATAAAAAACTACGGGTTGAGACCTCCGATCACTTACGGTGAAGCCAATGTTGTTCTCTTTGACTCGATTGCTTTTCTTAAAGAAAAAGAGAACGTTGCCGGTCAGACCGCGGAAGTAGCCCTATCTATCATCAGAATCCTGGAATCTCTCCGCCAGAAAAGAGGAGTGACCAACGACCAAGCTCTGGTCATTGTCCAGAGCCCCGGACTGGCCGAATACCTGAGCAAAGCTACTTCTTAAATCCGCTGTCCTTCCACAGCGTAGCAGGGTGGTTGAGGTCGGCTCTTTCTTCGTTTCGGGATTTTCACCTGAGGATAGACATAAATCTCTCCGGCATAATTGCGCATCACCACTCTGTCGTCCGAAATCGACTGGACATATTCGGGAATGAGCGGGATCTTACCGCCACCGCCAGGAGCGTCGATTACATACTGAGGAACAGCTAAACCTGAAGTCCAGCCTCTGAGGCCCTGATAGATTTCCAGGCCTTTTTCTACAGTGGTCCGAAAATGCTCGGTACCTCTTACGTAATCAGCCTGGTAGATGTAGTAAGGACGCACCCTGACTGTTAGCAACTTCTGCATCAGCTTTCTCATGGTCAGCACATCATCATTAATACCTTTGAGCAGTACTGTCTGATTGCCAAGAGGAATTCCGGCATCAGCCAGCCTATTGAGCGCTCGCGCTGATTCGAGGGTGATTTCATCCGGGTGGTTGAAGTGGACGTTCATATAGAGCGGATGGTATTTCTTCAGCATATTAGCCAGCTTTTCGGTGATTCTCTGTGGCAGGTAACAGGGAACCCTGGTGCCAATCCTTAAAATCTCCACATGGGGAATAGCTCTGAGCTGGCTCAGAATGTCTTCCAGTTTTCCATCGCTCAGAATCAAGGGGTCGCCACCAGAAATGATGACATCGCGAACTTCAGGATGGTCTTTGATGTAATCAATTCCATCTTCTATGTAGCGAGGATGCATCTTGGTGACATCGCCCACCTTTCTTTTTCTGGTACAGAAACGGCAGTAGGAAGCACAGCTGTGAGATACTAAGAAAAGAACCCGGTCTGGATAACGATGCACAATGCTCGGAACCGGAGAATCCAGATCTTCCTCGAGCGGGTCATCTTCACCAGAGTTTGCGGCCAGCTCGGCCAGGTCAGGCACCACCTGCTTGTAGAGAGGGTCACCTTTCTTTTTAATCAGACTCGCATAGTAAGGAGTAATCTGGATCTTGAACGCCCGGCCGATTTTTCTGACTTCTTCCAGGTCCAGACCGAAACGTTCAGCAATTTCTTCGGGCGTTCTCAAACTCTCGCGCAAGATTCGTTGCCAGTCGTCCATTGTCTCCTTTTTTCACTCCTTTTGACGAAAGTATTTACCGAAAATTACCCGGTCATCTCCGGGACGATAAAAATCTGGTACCCGGGCAATTTCGATATATCCCAATTTTTCATAAAATTTTCTCGTTGGTTGATATTTAGGCTGAGAAGAAGTTTCGATCAGAATCAACCGTCCTCCCTGACGCCGGACCTCATCTTCCAGCCAGAGAACTAACTTTTGACCATAGCCTTTGTTTTGCTCATTCGGTGAAACGGCAATCCAGTAAAGGTCCCAGGTTCCTTCGGTGAGTGGAGTTGGGCCGTAGGTCAGATAGCCGGCCACCCGACCTTGGTCATTCTCGATGACCACGATAAAATAATCGCGCTGCCCCGGCTTATTTAGATAGACATCGACGAGCTCTTCAGCCACCTTAACCTCATCCGGTGCAAAAAAGCCTGTGGCCCGAATGAGCTTGAGGACGGGCTCACGGTCAGTGCTTACCATTGGTCGAAGCATCTATTTCTTTCCTTTTTAGGGCGTTTTGAATCATCATCTTCCAGAACTGGTCATAATCAATGCCGGCAGCCTTTAAAGCCCGGGCATAGCCAGCGTCAAGACTGACGTCAGGATTGGGATTGACTTCCAGGATATAAATCTGGCCTTCACTGTCCATTCGAAAATCCACCCGGGCGTAATCACGGCAGCCCATCACTTTAAAAGCCGTGATGGCTAGAGCCTGAAGTTTTACCCGGAGTTCATCGTCAATCTGGGCCGGGCAGATAGGAGGCGTAGCCTGGTAAAGGATGTGCTCAGGATACCACTTGGCTTCATAACTGCAGATGCGGGGGTAACCCTCGGGCATCCCGGAAAAATCTATCTCCGAAACAGGCAGGGCTTTGATTTCACCGTTGTCCAGAACAGCTACATTAAACTCACGACCGTCGATGAATTCTTCTACCAGAGCAGGTTGGGTGTAGGTTTCGATAACTCTTTTAACCTGGGCGGCCAGAGTTTCCTGGTCATAGACCACTGATTCTGGATGGACACCCAGGCTGGCATCTTCAGAATTCGGTTTGACAATAAGCGGAAACTTGAAGTCAACCATTTCTTCGGCTGAAGTGATCAGTTGACTCGGAGCTACCGGCAGGTTAAACGAGCTAAGAATAGCTTTGGCCTGATGTTTGTCCTGACAGAGAGCTAAAGTGCGTGAACCATTACCAGTAAAAGGAATGTGCAAAACTTCCATAACAGCCGCTACGTTTGATTCCCACTGAGGTTTTCCAAAGAAGCCTTCACAGAGATTGACGACGACTTCGACATTGAGTTCTTTTATCCGGCGGAGGAAATTGAACATACTCCTCTGCAAAGGAATAAGGGCGGCTTCCAACCCGGCCTGGTTAAGCGTTTTGCCAACAACTTCAGCCACCTTGGCCACCGAATCTTCGGAAGCCCTTTCTCTTCTGTAGATGAAAGGTTCATAGGTGTTAAAAGCCACGCCCACTTTCAGCCCGTCAGTTGACATCAGCCCCTCCGACTTTTTCGGTCAAATGATTAGAAAATGAGCGTGCTTCTTTAAGATCAAAAGAAATCCCGTATCTTTTGCAGGCTTCCAATACCACGCGGTTAATCAGCTGGTCATAAGTATACCCAGCCGCCCGGGCAGCCTTGGGCAGACAGGAATTATCTTCAGGATTGGGCAGAATCCCGGGTAGCGGATTTATCTCTAAAATATTGGGTTCACCATTTTCATCCAGCCTGAGGTCAATCCTGGCCCAATCTCTTACCTTAAGCAGGCGGCAGGTCTGACGAATGATTTTCTCAATTTTTTCTTTAAGCTCACAAGAAATCTCAGCCGGACATTTAAAAATCTCCAGTGGTTTATCCGGTGTGTCCCAGACCCACTTGGCTTCATAAGAATAAATCGGTTTAGCTCCTGGTGGCAGCTGGCTGTGGTCAATCTCGACAATCGGTAGAATTTCCAGTTCTGGATAATTTCCTAGAACTCCGATAGTAAACTCCCGACCGCTCAGAAATTTTTCGACGATAGCTGGCTGGCCGTATAGCTTTTTTATCTCGGCGACTTTGAATTTCAATTGATCCAGAGAGATGACCACCGAATTGTCTTTGATTCCTTTGCTCGAACCCTCGTAAAGCGGCTTGACGATGGCCGGAAAGGTTATGTCGGACGGAAAATCTCCATCCCCTTCCACCACCCAGAACTTTGCATTGCGAATTCCGTAATAAGATAGAATTTCTTTGGCTCTGGATTTATCCAGACAGATACCCAGAGTCAGCGGGTCAGAACCCGTATAAGGAATGTTCAAAACTTCGCAGATGGTTGGAATGTGAGACTCGCGATTTGGACCGAAGAGCCTTTCCGCTATATTAAAAACTAAGTCAGGCTTTTCCTGCTGCAGTCTGAAATAAGCTTGTTCATCGGATTCAATCGGGATAACTTGATGATATTTTTTGAGCGCTTGCTGAACAGCCTGGATAGTTTCCTCACTATCGCCTTCAGCCAGCCAATCAGGTGGAGGCTCTTCGCCCTCTTCGGTTTTTTCTTCATGCGGAAAACGGATGAGCGATTTAGCCATTCCCTTTTTTGAGCTGAAAAGCAAAGCGATCTTCATTTTCATTTCTCTTTGTTCTCACAACTTTTTACAGACATTACCTCATCATTTTTCTTAAATCGCTACTTTCAGTCTCATTCTGCTCATTCATTTTCAATTGTATATATACAGCTTTTTTTCAGGATGTCAATAGTTTTTTTATTTTTTTATACTTTTTTTTGTATTTTTTTTAAAAAAGGCACTATCAGTGGTGGCGAACTATTTCTTTTACCCGCATCAGCTGAACCTGATAGGATCGTTCAATTTCTTCCAGGCGTGAAGAAATAGCCTGGATGGTTTCGTTAAGGTTGGGAATCAGAATGTATTCCAGAGCGTTGACTCTTCTTCTGGTCACTTCAATCTCATTAGCCAGAAGCTCAATTTTTTTCCAGAGGCTGGCGAATTCTAAAAGCTTTGGTAGAAGTTCTCGAAAATGTTTACTGGCCACATCCAGTTCGCTTTCCGTCATCAGCAAATCATAGGAAGCTACCTGCATTTCTTTCACCCTGAATTCGGGAACGGTCAGATTGACTAAACGACCTTTCTGAATTTCCAGCAGGATATTACCTTCAGGAATAAGTTCGTCAATCTCTGCTGGCGAATGAGAAATTCTGACCGTAGCTAAGGCTCTGGTAATAATTTCAAATCTCCGATCGACCTCCTGATGAAGAGCGCTGAGTTTCCGAGCAGCTTCCAGAAACTGCCGCATCAACTCTTCCAGTTTATCTTTAAGCAGTTTATGACCTCTTTCCGCCAGAACCAGACGGCGTCTGAGTCTCAGCAGCTCCATCCGGTTAGGATTCACTTTTAACTTCATCTTCAGCCTCGGCTATTACCGAAATCCTTTAAAAATATTTTTCCAGATATTCCGGTCTGACTCTTTTGAGTTCTTTCTTGGGCAAGAGACGCAACAGTTTCCAGCCGATCTCGATCGTTTCTTCTATCGACCTGACTTCAAATTCTCCCTGCCGGACAAACTCGGTCTCAAATTCATCGGCAAATCTGAGATAAAGCCGGTCAAGGTCGGTAAGGGCTGCTTCACCCAGAATCAAAGCCAGCTCTCGGGCTTCTTTGCCGCGAGCATAGCAGGCGAAAAGCTGATTGAGAACATCAGCATGATCTTCCCTGGTTTTCCCGGCGCCAATTCCTTTATCTTTCAAACGCGAAAGAGACGGCAGAACATCGATCGGCGGATAGATGCCCTTCCGATGAAGTTCGCGGCTCAGAATGATCTGCCCTTCAGTGATGTAGCCAGTGAGGTCGGGAATCGGATGAGTTTTGTCATCTTCGGGCATCGTCAGGATGGGAATCATGGTGATGGAACCTTTTTTGCCTTTAATCCGACCAGCTCGTTCATACATAGTGGCTAAGTCAGTATAAAGATAACCGGGATAGCTGCGACGTCCAGGAATTTCTTTGCGAGCCGCAGATATTTCACGAAGAGCTTCTGCATAGAAGGTCATATCCACCAGAATAACCAGCACGTGCATATCGAGGTCAAAAGCTAAATATTCAGCGCAGGTCAGAGCTAAACGTGGGGTGGCAATTCTTTCAATGGCTGGTTCATTGGCCAGATTCAGGAAAAGCACGGCTCTTTCTAGAGCTCCGGTATTGCGAAAATCTTCGATAAAAAAGTTAGCTTCCTCAAAGGTGATGCCCATGGCTCCAAAAACCACGGCGAATTTTTCTTCTTTGCCCAGGACTCGAGCCTGTCTGGCAATCTGAGCCGCTAGGCGAGGATGAGGGAGACCACTTCCGGAAAAAATCGGCAGCTTCTGTCCACGAACCAAGGGATTCATTCCGTCGATGGCTGAAATTCCGGTTTGAATGAACTCAGAAGGATAATCGCGGGCATCAGGATTGATCGGATTGCCGTTGATGTCGAGCATTTTTCGGGCAATGATCTGCGGACCGTTGTCCCTTGGTTTTCCCGAGCCATTGAACACCCGACCGATTATTTCTTCTGAAACTGTTAGCTGTTGAGACCTTCCAAGAAAACGGACCCGCGATTTGTCAATGTCCAGACCGACTGTGCCTTCAAACACCTGAACCACAGCCTGTTCGGTGGAGACCTCAAGCACTGTTCCGTGGCGGACGTGGCCACGGGCGTCTTCAATTTCCACCAACTCGTTGTACTTGACGTCAACAATCCGTTCTACAATTACCAGCGGCCCGACTATGTTGGAAACAGTTAAATATTCTTTAGGCATTTTTCTCGCCCTCAACTTTATTGAAGTGCCTTGAACGAAGCCTCTATTTCTTTTCCCACCTGAAGCAGAGCTGCTTCATCTTCTGGTAAGTACTTCATTTGGGAGATTTGATCGCGAATTTCAAGCGAGACAATCACACTGAATTCTATTCCTTCGTCCAGGGCCTGATTAGCTTTATGATGAAAATAAAGGATATTCCGGAGCATTAAATATTGCTTGCCCAAAGAAGTGTAGGTGTCCTGGGGATGATAAGCATTCTGATGGAGAAAATCTTCGCGAATCGACCTGGCCGTTTCCAAAATCAATCTTTCTTTAAAAGACAGAGATTCCACGCCGATCAACCGGGCAATTTCCTGAAGTTCATCTTCCAGCTCCAGCAATTTCATCGCCTCCTGGCTGAGGTCGACAAAATCTTCAGCCACTTTTTTAGAAAGATATTTTTTCAGTGAATCGCGATAGAGAGAGTAACTCTGGAGCCAGTTGATCGCCGGAAAATGACGCATATTAGCTAAGCGATCATCAAGAGCCCAGAAGACTTTAACCACTTTAAGTGTTGCCTGAACCACCGGGTCTGAGAGGTCACCACCAGGGGGACTGACGGCCCCGATAACACTCAGAGCTCCTGGGCGGTTGTCAGAACCGGCGCAGACGACTTTACCGGCTCGCTCATAAAACTCAGCTAAGCGACTGGCTAAATAGGCCGGGTAAGCTTCATCACCGGGCATTTCTTCCATTCGGCCAGAGATTTCTCTCAAAGCTTCAGCCCAGCGGGAGGTAGAATCAGCCATCAAAGCTACTGAGTAGCCCATGTCTCGGAAGTATTCACCGATGGTTATCCCGGTATAGATTGAAGCTTCGCGGGCAGCTACCGGCATGTTGGAAGTGTTGGCAATGATAATGGTTCTTTCCAGAAGTGGACGTCCGGTGGTCGGGTCTTTAAGTTCCGGGAAGCTGAGAAGCAGGTCGGCTACTTCGTTGCCGCGCTCCCCACAGGCGACATAAACGATAATCTGAGCATCCGACCACTTGGCTAACTGATGCTGAACGACAGTCTTCCCGCTACCAAATGGCCCGGGTACGCAGGCTGTTCCACCTTTGGCTAACGGAAAAAGCGTGTCCAGAATCCGCTGACCGGTGATCAGGGGTTCAATGGGCATTAACCGCTCTTTAGCCGGCCGTTGTTTACGCACCGGCCAGACTTGAAACAGGTTGAGGTCTTTTATTCCACCCGAATCTTTTTTTACCCGGCAAACCACCTCGGTCACTAAGAATTCGCCTTCCAGAATCTCGACGATTTCACCGCTGTCGTTTTCAGGGACTAAAATTCGATGCTGGATGAGCCGCGTCTCTTGAACATAACCGATGATATCACCGGCCAGGACCAGCTCACCTTTCTTCCTGAGTGGCACGAATTTCCAGCGTTTCTCACGATTAAGAGCAGGAACTTCAATTCCCCTGGGGACAAAATCGCCGTGCTGAGCTCTGATAAGATCAAGCGGTCGCTGGATTCCATCATAGATTGAACCCAGAAGTCCGGGTCCGAGCTCTACCGAAAGTGGCTTTTCTGTCAGAACCACCGGCTCACCTGGTCCAACTCCGGTCGTATCTTCATAGACCTGAATGTAAGCCTGGTCGTTGTTGAGCTCGATAATTTCGCCAATAAGACCTAAACGGCCAACTTTAACCATATCGTACATCTTGGCCCCGAGACATTCTGAGGCCACAACCAATGGACCGGCAACGCGAATAATCTTACCTTGTCTCATTTTCATTCCTTCCTCTGGTAAAGAGTGTATCCGAACCAGTGGCTTTAATTGACAGGTCTCTCATTAATTTCTCCACTGATTCTGAAATCGCTCGATAATCAGAAAAACCGACAAAGACCGGAGCAAATTTCCGGCTGAGTTCAGCTATCTCAGGTTTTAAGGGTTCAAGCCAGCTTTCCTGAATCAGGCAGAGAGCATATTTTTCCTTGACCACCTGAGCCAGACTGACCTTAGCTTCTTCCACACTGGTCGGCGAAAAAACAGACAGACCAAAAGCCCGAAACACAGAGCACAGGTCTTTATCTCCGATGATGGCCATCCGGCTAATTTCAGACATAGGTCTGACTTATCCTTTCTTTTAAAATACTGCCCGGGACATCAAGAATCTTTCCGACCAGAACCAGACGAACCAGCCTTAACTCCTGCTTCCTGGCCAGACCATAAGCAAAAAGGGGCTCCGGTCCAAAGGTAATCTGTTTGGCTATTTTTAAATAATTCATTAACAGGTTATCGATTTCTCGCTCAAAGACCACGAAACTTTCTCTGGAAGCCAGAAATTCAACTCCCTGTTTCCAGACTTCAGTATAGGGAGTGGAGCGAATGACTTGAGTAAAATCTTCCAGCTGGCAGTCATAATTGTCGGAGAATAACTTTTTCTCAAGGGTTCCACCGGAGATGAACTTTTCTTCAAATTGACTGGCTGGCAATTCGAGATAACGGCAACGCAGGAAAAGCTTCAGGTTGGAGAGGTCAATTCGCTGACGGAAATAATCACGCATAAAGGGATTGCTTATTCTTCCCAGATTTAGAGCAATTTCCTTTATGTCTTCGGCTGCCTGATAAAAATGATAATAGTCTCTTTCCAGGAAAAGTTCTATCAGCGTGAAATGCAGACCGATTTTTTCTTTTGTCAGGAATTTTTCCAGCTGGTCTGAAGTTCGAATCTCCAGCAGTTCTTCGCCGTATCTACCCGCATCCGAAATAAGCTCAATGGCTCTGGCCAGGTTCGGAGCTTCAGCCGCTTCGCGGAAAACAGGGTAGGGAATTAAATAGTCTTCCAGGGCCCGGATGCGGCCTAGGGCAAAGGCATAATCTAAGGAAGAAATTTTTCCAGCCATTTTAAATCTTTAGCCACTCCAGAATGTCATTTTCGACTTCCTGACCGAGCTCAGTTAAAATATGGTCATAGCTTAAAGTCTCTTCCCTGATTCCGTTGCGAGAAACAATTTCTTTTTTTAATCTGGCTTTCTTGAGTTCCTCTTTATTGAGGGCGGCCTTCAGAATCCGGTCGATCAACTCTCGCTTTGTTCGAAGCAGCTCCATCCTTTTCTGCAGTTGAGCCTGGGTCAGAACCCGCTTGGCTTCCAATTTAGCTTCAACTTCAGCCTGTTTAAGGATGATCTGTGTCTGCTGGCGAGTCTTACTCTCAGTCTCTTTTTTTAGAGCTTCAGTTTTTTTTCGGGCTTCTTCCAGGATAGCTTCAACTTCCTGTTGGGCTTCCTGGTTAATCTTTTCCAGAATTTTTTCCAGACTCATCTCGTCCTCAGCCCGAAGTTAAAGTTTAATGCCGTTCAGAAGAAGAACAGTAGCCAGAAGTCCAAGCACGGCATAGGTCTCAACCAGAGCACCCAGAACCATGGGCTTGGTCATTTCTTTGGGCTGTTTAGCAACCATATAGATACCCGCGGCGCAGACTTTGCCCTGATGGATAGCCGAAATCAGTCCGGCGAAGGCCACCGGAAAACAGGCAAACATAATCTGAATTCCTTGCTGAAGTGATGGCTGAGCCACCTGACCGGAAATCAATCCGAGTTTGAGAATCACCAGAAAGCAGCTCAAAAAGCCGTAGATGCCCTGAGTGCCAGGCAGAGCCGCCAGTAATAAAAGGGAACCGAATTTCGATGGGTCTTCACTCATCACTCCGGATGCGGCCTGACCGGCCAAGCCAACTCCGATGGCTGAACCAATTCCAGCTAAGAAAACCGCCAGAGCAGCACCAAGGATGGCCAGTGATAATCCTAAGGTCATTTTCTACCTCCTGTTGGAGTTCAAAATCGATATGTTTATCATCTGATAAACTCAATGTATTTATTTTCTAATTTAAAAGGCTTAAAGGGCTTGCCTCCAGCCTGATAAAACCTGGTAAAAAACTCAACAAACTGAAGTCTCATCGAATGAACAAAACCGCCGAGAAAGCTGATACCCAGGTTAAAAAGATGGCCGCCGACAAAAATCAAAACAGCGGCCAACCAGCCAACAAAGGGAATTTTCCAGGCAATCTGAACAAGAGAGTTGACCACCATGGCGATAACCCCGGTCGAAAGCCCGAGCGCCAGAATTCGAGAATAGGACAGGGTATCAGATAAATAACCAGAAATTCCATACAGAGCATAAAGGCCGCCAAAAAACCGGGCAATGGGGTTGCGAGAGGGCGAGGCGAAAAAGACAATCCCTGTGGCCCCAACTATGGCTAAAATCCCGAAGACCGGCTGTTTTAAAATCAGATAAGCCACCAGCGATGGTAGAAGCAACAGCCAGCCGCCTTTGACCGCAATGGCGCCAACCTTGTTTCCTGCTCTGTATTCTTTAACCAGGCTGAGAAAAGTTGATAGCAGAACCTGAACAAAGCCGAGGGCTAAGGACAGGATCAAAAAAGGAATTGGGTCTTTGAGCGGGTCGATGAGCATCAGAGATTTTATCGGAAATCCGAACCAGCCGCCGACCAGAGTGCCAAAAATAACATTGGAAACTCCGAGGTAAAAAAGCAAACGAAGAAATAGCTTTGTATCTCCCTGGGGTTTAGCCAGTTTCAGATAAAGGAAACTCAAAAGCGCCATCACCAATCCATACCCGGCTTCACTGACGCACAGACCAACAAAAACGAAGAAGAATGGAGCCAGGTAGATGGTCGGGTCAATGATCTTGTGCTGGGGTAAGCCGTAAAGACTGGTGATAATTTCAAAAGGCTTGATGATTTCTGGGTTTTTTAGAATGGCCGGTGTCTGCTCTGCTTCTTCTGGCAGCGGGTCTCTCAAATTAAGATAAATATGCTCGGAAAATTTCTGGACTTGATGAGAAAAATTCTCAGCTTCGGCTGCCGGGACCCAGCCGGCTAAACAGCTGGTTTTCTCTGTCAGGCCAGCCAGACTGGCGCCAACGATTCTTTCTTTCTCGCTGAGGAGAACATCATAAACCGCCATCAGCGCAGGACGATGAACAGTGAAACCGACCATTTGCTGCTCGGTGCGGCTGACCAGCTCTAACTTTTCGGTCTTTTTCTGACTGAGAGCTTCTAAAATATCCAGGATTTTTTCGCCTTCTTTTGCCCGGCTGATGTAAGGAATTAGGGAAATGAAATTAGCCTTGATCTCAGAAAATATTTTTTCAATTTCTTCTTCAACGCTTGAATGATAGATCAGAAGAATAAAGATTCTGTTCTTCTCTCTGGAGATAATTGCTATTTGAGATGGCAGATCTTCACTCTGACTGATCACCTTTTCCAGGTCCTGAGGCTGAACCTGAATCAACTCCGACTGGCACCAACCGAGTCCGACTAATTCTTTTAGTGGTATCTTAAGAGCCGCTAACGGCTTAAGAAATTCTTCTTCCTTTTCTATCAGCCTGATCTCCTGAAGAAGCTCAGTTTTGCGACTTTCGAGTTTTTCGTAATCTTCGACCACTTTCTGATAACCAAAGTCAAGCAAGGCTTTTCTCAAGCTGGCAGAATATCGAGGCTTTGGGGTCAGAAGTTTTTCCAGACCTTTTTTTTCATCAGTGACAGGCAGACTCTGAAGAATATGATCCAGTCGGTTTAGCCAGCGGTCATAATCTGAGGGGTCAGTCTCTGAAGGCTCAAGTTTTAAATCGTCGTAAGGGAGAGAATCCAGCTGAGCAACTCCCAGTTCCTGAAGGTAGGACAAAAAGCCTTCGAGCTCATCGCTGGGCAACAGAACCTCGAAGCGCTTTATTGGGGAAATGGACATATCAGCTCTTCCTATTTTTGATGATGGTTAAGAGTTTAGCTGCGGTCTTTTCTACCGCCCGGTCAAAATTTTCTTCGGCTTTTTTTAAAAGCTGCTGTTTTTCCACTTCAGCCTGCTTTTTTATGGACAGGGCTTCAGCTTCGGCTTTTTCGATGATGTTTTTTTTTAGCTTTTCAGCTTCAACCTTGGCTTCAGCGACAATTTTTTTTCTCAAGTTCTCAGCCTCCTCGGCGGCTTTTCGGATGATTTCAGGTGAAGTCTTCTGCCTGGTTTCTTCAATCATCAGTCGAGCTTTTTCTTCAGCTTCCTTGACTTTCTTAAGTGCCAGCCAGGCTTCGTCTTCAGTTTTGGGAGTGTCTTTTAATTTTTTTTCTTCCATCTGATTCTTCCAGAGAGAATTCTGTAGCTTATATTATATTCAAATATTCCGAATAAGGAATAGCGGCCGTAAATTATAAAGGCTGAATCTTCCCAACTGGCCTGCTTGTCTCATATTGAACTCTCAAGTTTAATTATTGAACTAATAAGTTCATTAAATATCTTTTATAGTTTAGCGAACTCTTTCTGGCCTGTCAAGAGCCTGATAATTTCCGAATATTCAGATAACGGGCCGAATCTTTTTAGATTAAATTAAAAAAAGATTAATTTCACAATTTACCCTCATCGGCAATACTTTATCTAAATAATTCACTAAATTAATTCCAGGCCAGCCGGCCTCAGGCCATGATTTCTTTATAAAGATAAAAGGCTTGTTCCGGTAATTTTTTCTTCAGCCAGCGAGCTTCCAGAGCCTGGACTTTAGAGGCGCCTTCAGCTGGGGGAGTGTTAAAAATCAGAAAAGCCCCGTTATCGCTTAAAAGTTTTAAAAAATAATAAGACTGGCTACGATCGACATGAACTATCAGCTGGCCTTTATTTTTCTTTATATTCTTGACCAGGTCAAGGACCATCATTTCATTTTCTTCATCGAAAAACTTGTTGGATACGTGGAGCCACCATCTTTTTTGACTGAGTTCAGCTAATTTTTCTTCCAGATTTCCGCGGTGATAATAAACAAAGTTTGAGCCAGCGCGAGAAATTTGCTCTGAAAGCTGAGTCAGCAATTCAACATCCCGGGGCCTTTCCCGGTTGGAAACAAAAACCGTGGTGAAAACGCCAGCAATAGCGAAAACAGGTGAATTCTGGTCAAATTCTCCCTGGAGAAAATAATAAACTGGACCGCGCTTTTTCAGCAGAAGTTTGCTTACCAGGCTTAATTCTAAAGGGTCGGGCCTGGCTGAATCGGAGGTATAAAAAGAAAAAGGAAGGCCACTTAGGGTTTCAATTTCCTGGGGATTGAGCTTTCCGCTATCGATGAGATGAATTTTAAGCTTTTTCTTTCCGGCCAGACGAAAAATCTCCTGAAGCTCAGGCAGTTCATACTGATCGTCGCGGATAATTAAAGACTTCCCTTTATTCATCCGCTCCAGCCAGCTTTCAATTCTCGCTATCTCCATAGTTTTTTAAAATTATCACTGCTGGCTGAGGCTGTCAATTAAAACCGGCAACGAAAAGGTATAATAGTTGAGTCTGGCAGCCGGCTGAGGTATCATTCTGGAAGAAAGCGACATAAAATAATTATAAAACAGGAAAGCGGAAAGAAAGCCATGCCAGCAGTCAAAAATGCCAGGAACAAGGCCTGCCTGGTGCTTTTATCAGGAGGCCTAGATTCGACTACCGCCCTGCACTGGGCTCTCCAGAGATATCAGCTGGTACAGCCGATTGTTTTTGATTATGGTCAGAGACATCGGCTAGAAATCAGGATGGCTAAGAAGACCTGCCGGAGATTGGGACTTACTCCTAAGGTGATCAAGATTGACCTGCGCCAGGTGGGCGGCTCAGCTTTGACTGACGGCCGGATAAAAGTTCCGGCTTTTAAAAAAGTTGAGGAAATAAAAGAAGGCCTGCCCGTTACCTATGTACCTTTCCGCAACGGGATTTTCTTATCTCTGGCTGCAGCCTTAGCGGAAGCCCTCAGAATTTCCGATATCGTCTGCGGCTTCAATGTCATCGACTCACCCAACTATCCTGATACCACCAGCTCATTTGTCAGAGCCATGGAAAAAGCCATCAACGAAGGCACCGGGGCTAAATTCAGCCAGAAGAAATTCAAGATCGTCGCCCCATTTCTCAGGATGAAAAAATCAGAAATCATCGCTTACGGTCTTTCAATCGGAGCTAGTTACTCTTATTCCATCACCTGTTATTCGGGAAGCGAAATCCCCTGCGGCCGCTGCTCAGCCTGTCTGCTCCGGGCTCAAGCCTGGAAAGAGGTTGGCCAGGAAGACCATTTAATTATGCGCCTTAAAAAGGAGGGAAAACTATGAGCTGGAAACTAAAAGTCAGAGATAGATTTTCAGCGGCTCATTATCTTCGAGAATATAAAGGAAAATGCGAAAAACTTCATGGCCATACTTTCCAGGTCGAAGTGGAGATTAAGGTGAAAGAGCTTGGCCGGACCGGAATCAGCATTGATTTTACCGAAATCAAAAAAAAGCTGGGTGAAATCCTGCCCGACCACACTCTTCTTAACGAAGTCTTTCCATTCAATCCTTCAGCCGAAAACCTGGCTCGAGAGATTTATCACCGGCTGAAAGAATTTTATCCTATCTCCAGCGTGACTGTCTGGGAGTCTGAGGATGCCTCAGCCACCTATACTGAAGATTAGTGAGATTTTTTTCTCGGCTGAGGGCGAAGGCCTGAGACAGGGCGAGCCGACCATCTTTGTCCGCCTGGCCGGCTGCAATCTGCGCTGTGACTTCTGTGATACCAAATATGCCTGGGAAGACGGCCGGGCGATGAAGCCGGAGCTGATTCTTAGTAAATTAGTAGGAATTAGGAAAAAATATCCGGCTGACTGGGTCTGTCTGACAGGTGGTGAGCCTCTTCTCCAGGAGTTGAGGGCTTTAGTTTCACTCTTAAAAAAGGCCGGCTTCAAGATTCATCTCGAGACCAACGGCACTTTGCCTTTGAAGCTTAAAGTTGACTGGCTGACCGTTTCTCCCAAGCCGCCGGCTTATCAGGCGACCGAAGATTGTCGCCACCAGGCTAAAGAAATCAAACTGATAGTGACCAGAAGTTTGAAATTTAAAGACCTGATGAAAGTCAGACAGGATTTTCCAGAGGAAGTGCCCATCCTCCTTCAGCCCGAGTCAAATGAAGGCTGGAGTTACAAAAAAGCCTGGCGATTGTTTCAGCAGACTGTAAAGACGGATTTAAAAAACATCAGGTTATCCTGCCAGCTCCATAAAATTTATGGCCTGAAATAGATAATTTCTTAAAAAGCTGATGGCCATTTCGGGTCAGATAAACACCAGCAAAAATCACCAGGGCGCTCAGGATTTGAAGCAGGGTGATTTTATCTCCGAGGAAGATCACCGCCGTGAGCACCCCGAAAACCGGAGTCAGATTGCTGTAAACGCCGGTCCGGGCATTGCCGACCCGCTTGACTGATTTATACCAGACGATAAAGCCGAAGACTAACGCCAAGGAGCCCGAATAAATCAGGCCCAGCCAGCCCCCGGGAGAAACCTTCGAAAAGTCAGCTCTGGAAAAATCTTTCCAGGCGAAAGGAAGATAAAACAGCGTGCCGATGATGTTGGTCAAAGCCGCCAGTTTGGTCGGTGAAATGTTGTGGAGCACGGGTCTGGCGAAAATCGTATAAAAAGCCCACATCAGCCCGGCCAGAAGAATCAATAAAGCACCCGACACTTCGACTCCCTTCAGGTTAAAACCGTTGGCCCGACCGAGGATAATGCCATAAAAGCCAACAAACGATAGAATTATTCCCAGCCAGCCCGTCCAGCGGAGCCGGTCATAACCTAAGAGCGAGCTCAAGACCGCGATAAAAATCGGAGTCATAGCATTAGCCATAGAAACTAAAGAAGCTGTGGTCCGGCTTAAACCAGCTATAAAAAAAAGTTGATAAAAAGTTATTCCAGTCAGAGCCAGGAATATGACTCTCGAAACATCTTGACGCCTGATATTCAGCCCTTCCCCGGTTCTCCAGAGGATGACAAGATAGATCAAAGATGACAGGAAAAACCGAGCCAGATTAAAGGCGTGGGGAGAAAGCTGGGTAAAAGAAACCTTGATCACCGAGACATTGGCTCCCCAAACCATGGTGGTCAGGACCATGAGCACATCAGTCAGACCAAATCCCGGCGCTTGCTCGACAGTTAGGCTGGTTTTTTCGCTGGATGTTTCTTTATCGCTTGGGGAAAGCGGGCTGGCTTCAGTTGACTCCGGTCTAGCCGCAGAGTTTTCGGCTTCGGGTTCTTGACTTTTTATAGTTAAACTTTTCTCGTTCATCGTTGTCTCGCCGCTAATTATAAATAAAAGGTAGGATTAAACCTCATTCCCCGCGAGGATAACGGGTTTCCACCGTGGATTTTATCCCTCCGCGGGGGGTGAATTCGCCCCTGACTATGGCTTTCTTCGGTTTGCAGACTTTAACCACATCTTCTAAGATGCGATTAACTGCGTTTTCATAAAAAATTCCCAGATTCCTGTAAGCTAAGATATACATTTTGAGCGACTTGAGCTCAATCACCTGGTTATCAGGCACATACCAGATGGTGATTTTCCCGAAATCTGGAAGACCGCTCTTGGGACAGACTGAAGTGTATTCAGGAATTTCAATGGTGATTTCGTAATCCGGGAACTGGTTGGGAAAAGTCTGAATTTCGGGCAACCGGGCTTTGAGACCAGCCCTGGCCTCTTTTTCTGTATATTCTTTTTTCCCCGCTTTTTTCTCAGTCATTTTCCTTCTCATCTGATAATTTTAACCTGTTTGTTCTTAAATAATAGCCCAAAACCCGGACTTCAGCAAGGAATTATGGGGTTAGTCACAGGAGCCTGAGCGCTTTATGCCATCGGCCTGCCAGCGCTCCCTCACCTTCCATAAATGGGCACGCCGGCAGCAGTAATTTCTTTTTTAGCCAAAATAAAAGCTGTAAATATCTTAATTGATGGTAATTTTTATCTTATTTAAATATAATCTAAAAGGAAAAGCTAAAATAACTCGGATTCTAAGATAAAATGATTAATTTTTTCGTTTACCACGTCTTTATTTAATGGAGGTTAAACCTTTGGCTAACCACTTAGAGTTGCTTTTTGAAGATAGCCACGCAGTGCAGAAAATCCAAAGGCGACTCCCATTTTTATTCCAGCTGGCAGAAATTGAAAGTTCTCGTGCTGGTAAAACAGGCATGGAAGCAGGATCTGTTCGAGACGCATTCCAATTAATTGGCAAAAATCGGAAATAAACATTAATCCATATAAAAGGTGGGTTGAGTTATGGAAAGAAGATTGATTATTACCTCTGCCAAAAAAAGAAAATTTGGCACCAAAACAAGTCCGTTTGGTTCTCCTGGGCGGATAAACCATGACTCTACAAAATTCTATAGCAGCCGGTTATATGAAGACATGCCTAAGGAAGAAAAAGTAGATTATGTAGAAAACCAGATTGAGGCTGGGCTTCTCAACAAAATATTTTGTAAAACAAGCGAAAAAATGGATGAGCTGCCCGATAATAGTATCCACTTAATGGTCACCTCTCCACCATACAATGTGGGTAAGGAATATGATCAAGACCTCAGTCTATCTGAATATCGGGATTTCCTTGGGCGCATCTGGAAAGAGGTTTATAGAGTATTGGTGCCGGGCGGCAGAGCTTGTATCAATATCGCTAACCTTGGAAGGAAACCTTATTTGCCACTTCATATCTTCCTGATCAAAGATATGCTCGACCTGGGCTTTCTCATGAGGGGAGAAATAATATGGAATAAGGGTTCAAGCGTTAGTCCGTCTACGGCCTGGGGAACTTGGAAATCGGCCAAAAATCCTATACTTCGCGATATCCATGAATATATCCTTATTTTCTCTAAAAAATCTTTTACCAGAAAACCTCTTCATAACAGAAAAAATACTATATCAAAAGAAGAATTTTTGGAATTCACCAAGAGCGTTTGGAATTTCCCGGCAGAATCTGCCTCTAAGGTTGGCCATCCAGCCCCATTTCCCAGCGAATTGCCATACAGGCTAATTCAACTTTACACCTTTGAAAACGAAGTTATTCTTGATCCATTTATGGGCAGCGGACAAACCGCTATCGCTGCTTTAAAAACAAAACGACATTATGTGGGATATGAAATCAACAAAGATTATGTGCTTTTAGCCGAAAAACGGATAAAAGAGTTCTTGAACGAAATGTCCAGCCCGAACTTAATTGATATCGATAAAAGAATTATGGAATAAAATTTCCTGACTAATATCTCATCTTCAGAATCAATTCACATCCTGAATGAATTAAGTTAGAATGTAAGTCAGCACCAAAATCAAATTCTTTCGGGAGTGTGATTGATGAGAGAATGCCGGTCAGAAAAAAACCTCAAAAGATGTAATTGCTCCTGGGAGCCCTGCGAGCGCCAAGGAATCTGCTGTGAATGTCTCGCTTATCATTGGAGTCATCGAGAATTGCCAGCCTGCTTTTTCCCCGACGACATTGAAAAAACCTATAACCGCTCGCTCGAAAAGTTCATTCAGGTTTATAAAAATATGAAATATGTAGAAAATAAAAAAGATTCAGGAAAAACCTGCTTTGGATAAACAGAATGACAGATAACCTGGCCGGGATAAAGGCAGAAAAAGATAAAATAACCCTAAGTTCAGGCCGTGGCAGGTTCTGCAAATAAAGTCAGGAGAAAAAATGTCTGATCTGAAAAAAGTCAAAAACTCAGTCAGGGCCCACGTCAGAAAACAAGGTGGGGCTGGAGAAGCAAGAGAAAATAAAAACCAGAAAAAAGAAGCAAAGAAAAAACCAGAAAAAAAATTTCAGCATCTTTATGGGCCGGTGCCTTCCAGGCGCCTGGGCTATTCCTTAGGCGTTGATCTTTTGCCTTTTAAGACCTGCACCTTAAACTGCCTTTACTGCCAGCTCGGCCGCACCCGAAAAAAGACTATCAGGCGGAATAGCTTTTTCTCCGAAAAACAAATCCTCGAAGAAATAAGAGAATTTTTAAAGACCGGCACCAAAGTTGATTTCATCACTTTCTCCGGCTCGGGCGAGCCAACCCTTAATAAATCAATTGGACGGCTAATCAGAAAAATAAAAAAAATGACCAGCCTGCCAGTGGCTGTGCTCACCAACAGCACCCTTCTCACCCGACCCGAAGTCAGGAAAGACCTGATGGCCGCTGATGTAGTGGTGCCTTCTCTCGATGGGGTCATCGAGAAAGTTTTCAAAAAAGTTAATCGGCCACATCCCTCTTTAAAAGCAGAAAAAATCATTGATGGCCTGATTAAATTCCGCCAGCAGTTTAAAGGTCAGATCTGGCTGGAAGTGATGCTGGTCAAAGGAGTGAATGACTCCGCCGCTCATCTCAAAAAACTCAAACAGGCGATTGAAAAAATCCATCCGGATAAAATTCATCTGAACACTGTGGTCAGGCCGCCGGCCGAAAAATCCGCCCGTCCTCTCTCGCCCGAAGAAATGGCAAAAATCAAAGAATTTCTCGGTGAAAAGACCGAAGTGGTGGCCAGCTTCAGGAAAAAAGAGCAGGAAAAAGCCCCTCAGGACATAGCTCAGGCCATCTTAGCCATTGTTCACCGGCGCCCGGTGACCTTAGAAGACCTGGAAAATTCTCTCGGTCTGACCCGAGAAGAATTGAGCCTGACCCTGCAACACCTTTTAGATTCGCACCAGGTCAAACAGCTTAAGCATGCCGGCCGCCTCTATTATGAACCCTGAAAAATCGGCAGGGATACCTTTTCTTTAACCCCATTTTTTTATTCCTATTTTAATACCCTGACAATTTTTAATATCCCGCTATTCTCCTGCCTCTAAACCCTCGCCTCGGTCGCCTCCTATTTCGGCAAGAGAATATTTTCTATTTCTTCGGCCTTAAATATCGATCGAAAAAGCCGGCTGACTTCTTAAAGACCTCAACCCAGTTTTCATGGAGAAGAAAGCTGTGGACTTCGTCCGGAATAACCATAATCTCTACTGGAGCCTTCTTTAGTTCTCTCAACCGGGCTATCATAAAATAACACCAAGGTCAATATTCTGGAGGCTCATTCGTAAAAAGTGTGGTGAAAAAAATAAGCAGATGTGGTAGGAACTCCTTGATGACAAATAATTTAGGAAAGGAGTTGACCTACCACAATGAGCATTAGGAATTTTATACTGAAATTTT
>Ga0315282_10001634_pt1 | contig 42026 bp, 37 predicted proteins | sample YL17G07_20_MG_FD_203693 | JGI IMG/M metagenome (GOLD analysis project Ga0315282, IMG submission 203693) | Sediment microbial communities from Yellowstone Lake, YNP, Wyoming, USA - YL17G07_20 | ecosystem: Environmental > Aquatic > Freshwater > Lake > Sediment | place: USA: Wyoming | collected...
ATACCGGAACGGTGGAAGAGATTGCCAGGTTCATTGGCGGCCGCTCCAGCCAGGTGCGCGATATCCTTATAGCGCTTAAGCAGGAAGGGTTGGCGCACGAATTCCTTGAAGCGCCCACGGGAGGCAAGGGGGGGCGCCGTAGGCAGGTATGGAGGGGGGGAGTTTCCGTCCCGCCTAAGGGAGAAGAAGAGGGACGGAAACCCCGACCCGAAGAGGAGGGTCGGCCTTGAGTCCTTCCTCAATGCCATCAGTTTCCGTCCCTACCGGATTTCTTAAGGGGCGGACGGAAACACTTGGGTCAACCACTGCATTGCCCACGCGGGAAGCGGCTAACGCGCTGGGCATCAGCCGGGCGCGGTTCATTGCGATTGCTGGATGGCTGAATCTCGAGGCGAAAGCAGAGACAACCACGCGCGGGGGATCACCCGCCAAGACCTACGACCCCAGTGATCTTGACCTCCTGCGCCTCCTGCGTGAACGCTGCGCAAAGGAAGGCGGCCGATCCGTCCTATCGGCGCTCTTAGGGCGGTACGAATGACCGGCCTGAATGCATCTGCCCTCACCGCCGACCTCGACCTGATGACGCCCGAGGAGCGCATGGACGCCATTGCTGGGATATTAGCGAGGGGCGTCCTACGGCTCATCGAAAAGCAGGCGCGGGAAGCGCGAGAAGATAAAGCCTTTGGCGATGAATTGGCCGCCAAGGTGGCCGCCTTGCCGGGAGGGCTCACTTGACTGTCATGGCCGATTCACGCCCTCATGTCATTGACATGAGAACGCAAGGCACGATAGCCCAGACGCCGGGAACGCAGAAGGCTGTTATCGCGGCCATCTACGTTCGGGCCTCGACCGAGGATCAGGTGAATGGCCAGTTCACTACGCTGGACGCCCAGCAGCAATATTGCGAGGAATACATCAAGGCCAGGACAGCACAGGGTTGGCAGGTCTATCCCGATGGGATATTCAGCGATGAGCGGTCGGGCGGTTCGATGGACAGGCCGGGATTACGCCGTCTCATGGCAGCCGTTGAGGCCGGAAAGGTCCAAGCCGTGGTTGCCAAAGCCAGCGACCGACTCAGCAGGGACATGCTGGACGGCCTGATGTTACGGAAGTTCTTCGCCGAGCACGGCGTCAAGTTCTACGGCGTTATGGACCCTGGCGACACCGAAACCCCGGCGGGGGAGTTCATGCAGAACGTCATCATGGGCATGGCGCAGTGGGAGAGGAAAACCATCGCCAAGCGGACGAAGGACAAGCTCACGGCCATGCGGAAACTGGGGAAGTGGACCGGGAGCCCCATTATTCTGGGCTACGACCATGTCGAAAAGCGTCTTGTTTTGAACCAGCAGGAAGCCGGGCAGGTTCGCATCACCTTTGAAACGTATGCTCGTGAGCGGTCCCTCAGTCGGACAGCCATTATCTTGAATGACATGGGATACCGGGCGAAGGTGTTCACCAACGCGGCAGGGATCAGGAAGGGCGGGAAACGGTTCACCCGGACCAATCTCCATTACCTTCTAAAGAATCCCGCCTATCTTGGCCTTGTCCGGTGCGAAAGCGAGTTGATCAAGGGGGAACACGAACCGATTTTGGAAGAGCGGCTATTCCGGCGCGTTCAGGAGCTGTTGAAACAGAACGGCGTTACAAAGAAGTCCCCCTCCCAAAACAAGCACAAGCATCTTCTTAAGGGGCTGGTGCGCTGCGCCGCGTGTGGTAAGGCGATGACCCCGTCCCATTCCTGCGGGCGATCCAAGTCGTACCGCTACTACCGCTGCACCTCGGTCAATAACCTCGACAAGTCGGGTTGCTCGGTGCGGGAGGTGCGGGCGGAGGCGCTGGAAGGTTTCGTCGTGGATCGGCTGGCGGTTCTCGGAAGGGACAAGGACTTGACCGAGCGGGTGGTTGAACGGGCTCAGGCCACCCACAAAGCGGAACTTCCACCGCTCAAGGCTCGGCAGGCCCAGTTGATAGGCGACCAGCGGCGGATCAACGAGGAAGCCAGTGGCCTGATACAAGCGGTCTCCAAAGGGGAAGTCCGGCAGAATCCATTCATAGACGAGCGCCTTCAGCAGTTGGCGGCCGAGCGTCAGCAGGGTGAGTCAGACTTGGCCGGATTGCAGGCCGAGATAGGCAGGATCGAGGCGCGGGAGGTTGACGCGGAATTGGTACGCCAGAACTTCGCCCTATTCAGCGAGGTCTACGAACAGCTCGAATTTGTGGAAAAGCAGGAGTTGGTGCGCCTCCTTATCCGTGAGGTTACCTATGATGGCCGGGATGGGCGCATCCGGCTGGACCTGCGCCAAGTCCCGGCCCTGCAAACACTCGTTGGCGGCGAATGGATGCCGCTGGCTAACCCGGCAACTAACAATTTGTACCAGTGTCCAAAACGCCTGGGGCGCCTGGATTCGAACCAGGGAATGCGGGGTTCAAAGCCCCGTGCCTTACCGCTTGGCTACGCCCCAATTACAATTAGTTTATCGAATAGCGGGAAGGCACGGGCTCTCCCGTGACTTAGCGCCCACGCCGCCCTTGGCGGCAGTGAATATGTCGTATCTACCTATGGCGCTTACGAGCGAAGCGAGTAACCGCTTGGCTACGCCCCAATTACAATTAGTTTATCGAATAGCGGGAAGGCACGGGCTCTCCCGTGACTTAGCGCCCACGCCGCCCTTGGCGGCAGTGAATATGTCGTATCTACCTATGGCGCCTGCGTTCGCCCTCCTGGGCGCATCCGCTCCTGCGGATCGCGAAGCGAGTAACCGCTTGGCATAGCGCCCGCCCGCCTTGGCGGCAGTAAATATAGTCTATCAACTGGCGCCTACGAACCTTGTGAGTAACGCCCCAATCGTATGAATCTATCCCAAGTATACCGGAGGAATGGGTGTTGTCCGTCAAACGTGATAAAGTATTTGCGGAAACATGAACACTAAGAAGTATACGGCGATATATGAAAAACGCGGGAAATGGTATGTCGGATACGTCCGCGAAGTTCCCGGCGCCAATACCCAGGGGCGCACCCTGAAGGAGGCCCGGGAAAACCTCAAGGAGGCGCTGGAGCTTGTCCTTGATGCCAATAAACAAATGTTGCCGCGGGACGAAAAACCTGCGCGGGTCATCCGGGAGCCTATACTCGTCCACGCCGCTCGATGAAGCGGGCATCCCTTTTAAGGCATCTCCATGTCCATGGATGCGTGCCGTTGCGGGAAGGTAGAAGGCACACCATATACGTTAATCCCACAATACGAAAGGTGTCTTCAGTTCCACGCCATCGGGAAGTGGAGGAAAGCTTAGTTAGGAAGATATGCAATGACCTTGGTATACAGAATCCATGAACAATTAGAGGATTCGAATCAGGGAACCCTTTGACTCGTCCGCCTCAGTAGGCGGACTCGCTCAGGGGACTATTGGAACAAGCGAACTTGCTCTGCGGGGTTCAAAGCGCGCCCTACGCGCTGCCGCGCTTCGGGCACTTCCTCGGCGACCCGCAAGGCGGGTGCCCCGCCTCGGTCGCCGTGCCTTCGTGCCCATGCTGCCCTTGGCAGCATTTAAAATGAAGTATCTACCACTGGCGCTCACGTTCACCTTCCCCCGTAACAAGCCCTTCTTTTGCATCTCACGCCAAGCAGGTAATTCCTGGATGGACCAGATTCGCATCAGCGATGCCCGCTCATGCAAGAACGGGTTTCCGCCCTGAACAATTTCCTTTTAACGGAAGTGCCGGATGCAGATTTTGAGTCCATCGATTTGCCGGAATTCGCGCTCGTTGTCTGTCACCGCTGTGTCTTTCAGGCCGCCTTGAGGGCGAAGTGCTTGCCCATTCGCAGGCGCCGCCGCTTGGAGTCCACCGATATGTCGAGCACTTCGAGGGTTTCGGCGCCCAGAAGCATTTCGCCACGCGGTGATATGAGGGCGGTTACCGGCGCGGAACGGCCATCCAGCCTGATTCCCACGCTTGTGGCAGGCAGTCGCTGGAATTTTCCATTGGCAAGTTCAACGGTGTAGGAACGCATGGGGATAAGGCCGAGAAGGCGGGCTGATTCCTGCGGGATAACCGAAAATGTCGCCCCCGTATCCACAAGCGCCCGGATGCGTAGTTTTCTGCGCTTTCCTTCAAGTGTAACCATCACCCTGATTAGTCCCATAACGTAATGATTTTACCAAATATGATGGTGCCATTGCGGGTATTGAATCAGTGGAATATTCGAACCAGGGAACCCTTCGACCCCTTCGACTATGAGCTCAGGGCTCCCCAAGGTCGTCGGTCTAAATGCTCAGGGGTATCTGCGGGGTTCAAAGCGCGCCCTACACGCTGCCGCGCTTCGGACATTTCCGGGCCGGGAAGACCCGGCGCGCGTAGTGGCCGAGGCATTATCAATGCGGCTATCGCCGCAACGCGATGTCCGCGACCCGCAGGGCGGGTACCCCGCGTCGGTCACCGCCCTTGGCGGCAGTGAATATGTCGTATCTACCTATGGCGCCTGCGTTCGCCCTCCTGGGCGCATCCGCTCCTGCGGATCGCGAAGCGAGCAACCACCTGGCTGCACCCCAATTAGATGAATCCACCGTCAAGTCTACCAATGAGTCCGATTTCGGGGTATGGGCAACAAGACAGCGTGTCCCTGGCGGCTTATTTCCTCCTACGTTCCTCGTTCAGCCAATGGGTGATGATTTTCACGATTTTCTCCGGGTTCTTGCCCGCCAGTTCCTTGACCCGGGCCCGGATTTCCTTGGGGGTTCGCGCCACCTGATTTGCGTCCGGGGTGCCGTCCCCGAGCATTTCCGCCAGCAGTTCGTCGGCCCCGTCCATTCCCAGCGCCTTCAGGAGGGCGTCCACCTGGGCGTCGTTCATTTCCGGCTTCCCGGGTTCCATGCCCCCATTTTACGGCATCCGTTGCGATGCGGATGCCGCCGGAATGGATGCCCGGTTATGATAGTCGGGAAACATGAATATCCCCCGGACGAAGTTGGGACATACAGATTTGGAAGTCAGCGTGATGGGGTTGGGCGGCGGGGGAGCCAGCAAGCTTGGCCAGGGCACGGGCAAAAGCCGTATGGATTCCGTTGCGGTGGTCAAGGCGGCCCTGGACCTCGGGATTAACGTCTTTGACTCCGCCGAATCCTATGGGACCGAGGAAATCATCGGCGATGCCATCCGGGGGGTTCCGCGGGATTCCGTGGTGGTTTCAACCAAGAAGTCGGCCTGGCGTGACGATGGCAGGGAGGTGAAGGCAAGCGAGATGGAGCCTGCATTGGACGCCAGCCTGAAGCGGCTGGGAACCGGCCACATCGATGTTTATCTCCTGCATGCGGTAACGCCGGCCAGTTATGACCACACCGAGGCGGAATTGGTGCCGGAACTCCGGAGATTGAAGAAATCGGGAAAAATCCGGTTCATCGGCGTGTCCGAGGCGTTCGAGCAGGACCCGGGGCACAAGATGCTCGCGCGTGCGGTCGCGGACGGCTGGCCTGACGTTGTCATGGCGGGTTTCAACATCCTCAACCAGTCGGCGCGGGAAAGGGTTCTGGCGCCCGCCGCGGCAAGGGGCATAGGGACGCTGGCAATGTTCGCGGTCCGCCGTGCCTTCAGCGGGCCGGAAAGGCTGCGGGAAATAATTGCGGACCTCAAGGCCCGGGACAGGCTGGGGCCGGGCCTGGACCCCGGGCCGGAACCGCTCGGATTCCTGACGGCGGCCGGGATTGCGGAATCCCTTACCGACGCGGCCTACCGATTCTGCCGGCACGAACCCGGGATGGATGTCGTCCTGGTCGGGACGGGGGACGTCGCGCACCTGAAGGATGATGCGGCGTCGTTGGCCCGCCCGGCCCTGCCGCCCGAAGCGCTTTCGCGCCTGCGTTCCGCGTTTGGCGCGGTGGATGACGTGACGGGTGGATAGGGGCCAGCCGCCGTATTCTTACCTCCCCCGGGCATTTCCATCCTGCCTTCCCGATACGGCGGCTGTATAATTGAGCGGCCAAGGAGAAAGATGACCAAGGAAAGAAAGGCGGTGGCCGGAATTGTGGGGCTGGGATTCGACGGGTATTTCAACGGCGTCGACGAAATAGTCTCGCGGGTGGCCCGCGACGTATCGGCCAGCGGGCAAGTGGAGCTCCGGTCCATCCCGGCGGTCTGCAACTACGACCAGGGCCAGCGGGCCATCGCGGCATTCAACCCCTCCGGTTGCGACTTCCTGCTGGTGGTGGCGGCCTCCTGGCTGGACGCCCGCGGCGCCATGCCATTCATCCTCGCCAACCGCGCCCTGCCCATCCTCCTTTACAGCACCGGCGGGCGGACCGGAAAAGACGGCGTCCTGCTTTCGCCGGCGGCGGGCGCGGGGACTCCGGCCATATTGGAGACGATGCGCTCGTGCGGCATCCGATACGAATACATATTCGAGGAGCCGGACGAGCCCACGATGGTGGCGGACATCGTCCGTTATGCCGGGGTTGCGCGGGCCGTGACCGACCTCAAGGGGAAGAGGCTCGGGAGTTTCGGGTTCGGCGACATGGGGCTCTACTCCGTAAACTTCGACAATGCCGCCCTGCGTAACGTCTTCGGGGTGAGCACGGAATTCATCGACCTCCTCGAGGTGGAGAAGAGGGCCGGGGGCATGCCCGCGGCCGAGGTGCAGAAGGAGATGGCCGGACTGAAGGCGGGATGGAAGTGCGTCGGGAAAGCGCCGAAAGATGCCACATACGAGCGGGTGGCGCGCTATTACCTCGCGGTCCGCGGAATGGCGCGGGAAAAGGGGCTTGCCGCCGTGTCCATAAAGTGCGTCGAGGGCATGATGGCGCACATGGAGTGCGCGCCGTGCATGATTGGAACCCTGCTGGGCGACGCCTACCCCTATGTCTGCGAGAACGACGTGCCCGGCATGCTGGGGCACGTCATCCTGAACTCCCTTACCGGGGAACCCGTAACATTCGTCGAATCATACGAATTCTGGAAGGACCGCGTGCTGTTCGGCGTGTGCGGATTCCTGCCGGAATCCATGATTGAAGGGCCGAAGGTGGCCAAGCTGTTCCGGACCGATCCCTGGGAGGGGCTGATGAACTGTTCCCGGATGAAGACCGGCCGGGTCACCCTGGTCCGGCCCTGCTTCCGCGACGGGAAGTTCAGGGTCCACGCGGTGAGCGGCTCGGCGGTGGCGGCGCGGAAGTGGCTGGAAGTTGGCTTCGTGGAGCCCGGCATGCACCCGTCCGTGGAGGTGGTCCTCGACGGCACCATGGCACACTTCCTCGCGAACGTCCCGGCCCAGCATTTTTCCCTCGCCTACGGCGACTGGGCCAGGGAAGTGGGCCGGATGTGCCGCATTTTGGGCGTCGAATTCGTCCACGAAGAGCCGCGCAAATAGGGCTATTCCCAATTCGGGTCTGGCTTATGCATTCGAAACCATCAATTCAATGCCAGCCCTTGGCGGGCTCGTGGGCGGCCCTCTCCGACACGCGGCCGGCAGGAGCCGGCGCGAGGACGAACGCCGCACCCACCGTGCGCGGCTCGCTCCGCTGCCGACCTTGCGCTCGCGCCATCCGCTAGGCGGATGGCGCACCGTGGCCGCGCATTCTCCGAGCCGACAGGAGTCGGCACGCGGACGAACGCACGCTCGAAGACCTCGCGGCGACTCCGAAACGGTCGGCAGAGGGTCGTCGAAGGCCGCCCCCGAGCCCTTTTATGACGTCAAGTGCATATGCCCAATTCGGGTTGACAGCTCCCGGGAGTGGGTGTACGTTATTGATAACTGGACTGTTCGTATATGAACATTAGGGGGGAAGATGGACGGATGTGACATAAGGATGGGGCGGGTCTTCGACGCATCGGGGAAGGCGGTGGTGGTGGCGTGCGACCACGGGATGTTCGCCGGTCCCCACCCGGGGATGGAGGACATCGGCTCCTTGCTGGCCAGGCTGGGCGACGGTCCGGACGGTTACCTGATGTCCCCCGGCATGCTTCCGCGGGTGCGCAAGTTCTTCGCGCGCCGGGGCGCGCCCGGGGCGATTGTCCGGCTAAACTTCAATACCGTCTTCCTTCCCGGGCTGGATTCTCCCGCGCCGGTGATTTCCAGGATGTTCCAGCCGGAGGAGGCGCTGGCGGCCGGCGCGGACATGGCACTGGTCTGCCTCACGCTCCGTTCGGGGAGCGAAGTGACCGACGCCCGCAATGTGGAGATAGTCGCCGACCTCTGCGGGAAGTCCCACCGGCTCGGGTTGCCGGTGGTGGGGGAGTATTTCCCCGCGGCCTATAACTCCAAGCAGCCCAAGGAGTTCCACGAGGAAGTCCTGGTCGGGTGCCGGATGCTGGTGGAAATTGGCGTGGATTGCATCAAGACATTCCACACCAACGATTTCAAGAGGATTACGGGGACCTGCCAGGTTCCGATTCTGGGCCTCGGGGGGGAGAAGACACCCACCGACCTGGCCGCGCTGGAACTGGCCGAGCGCGAAATGCGCGACGGGGCCAGCGGAGTGGTTTTCGGGCGAAACGCCGCCCAAGCCTCGAATCCGGCGGCGTTTGTCGCGGCGCTCCAGGACGTGGTGAAGCGCGGCAAGGGTGCCCGGGAAGCCGCCAAGAGCCACCAGCTCACGGCCTGAAGGTCGCCCATGGACAAGGCTGGCCGGCAGAATCGCATTCTGGAAATCGTCGCCCGGGAGGGTGGCGTTTCGGCCAACAAGCTTTCCGTGGTCCTGGGCACCAGCGCTATGACCATACGCCGCGACTTCTCGGAGCTGGCCCGGGCAGGAAAGCTCCGCCGCCTTCATGGTGCCGCCACATTCGGGGATTCCGATATGGCAAGGTTCGATTTCGCCAAGCGGCAATACATCAATGGAACACAAAAGAGGGCCATTGCCCGCGCCGTGACGGGGATGATACGGAACGGCATGACCGTATCCCTGGACACCGGCACCACGACCTTGGAGGTCGCCCGGGCCATTCAGACACACCGGGGGCTTACTGTGCTGACATCATCGTTGGCAATCGCCTCGGTCCTGCACTCGAGCCAGTTCGATGGTGAGCTCGTCTTGGTGGGGGGGCGGATACGGAAGGACAGCCCCGATCTGGCCGGACCCTTGACCGAGGAAAACCTTGGCCGGTTCCGTTCGGACGTGGCGATACTGGGTGCCGATGCAGTCGACGCCGGAGGGACATACGCCGTGAATGAGGCCGTGGGCCGGATATGCCAGGCCATGGCCAAGCATGCCGGGAAGGTGATAGTGGTGGCGGACAGCAGCAAGTTCGCCGGAACTGCGTTCGTCCGGTGCCTTTCCGCGGGGGACGTCGACACGCTGGTGACCGATGATGGCTGTCCGGCCAGGACGCGGGCGGCATTCAAGCGTAAATTCCGCAAGATCGTTTTCGCGCGGGCCGACGGGATTGTCCGGGGGCGTGAGCCGGTCGAGGCGGGGAATTCATGATTAGGAGGGTATGGATATGACCACGAAAAATTGGGCGGATGTGAACCTGGCAGAGACACCCAGGATAAACGTACCCCCGCCGGGGCCGAAGTCACGCGAGGTTCACGAGCGGACGACGAAGCACTTCAAGGGCCTTTCAGGCCAGGTGAAGCTGTTCCCGGTGGCCTTCGAGTCGGGGAAGGGCGTGATCCTCACCGACGTGGACGGCAACACCTATATCGACTTCTCATCGGGGATCTATGTCACCGGGCTGGGGCACTGCCACCCGAAGGTTGCCGAGGCCGTCCGGAAGGCCGCCGGGACGCTCATGAACGCCCACGATTTTTCGACCCCGGAGAAGATGCGGCTGGTGGAGAAGATGGCCGCGATACTGCCGGGCAACCTCACCTGCTACCAGTTCTACGATTGCGGGACCGCCGCGGTGGAGGCGGGGCTTCGCGCCCTGCGGGCCGCCACCGGGAAGCTGGAGATAGTCTCATTCTGGGGCGACTTTCATGGAAAGACGCTCGGCTCCACCTCGTGCGCCGGCATGACGAAGGGATCCGGACTGCGCGCGTCCGGCTTCTTCCTCGTTCCGCGCCCCTATTGCTACCGGTGCCCGTTCAAGCTCGAATACCCCGGGTGCAACCTCCACTGCGCGGACTTCGTGAGGCGGGCCATCAAGGAGGAGACAGCGGGCATGGTGGCGGGAGTTGTGCTGGAACCCATCCAGGGATGGGGCGGTTCCATCATCCCGCCGGATGGCTACATGCAGAAGCTTCGGAAGATATGCGACGAGCTCGGTATCCTGTTGATGGCGGACGAAGTCCTGACCTGTATGGGGAGGACGGGCAAGTGGCTCTGCATGGAGCACTGGGGGGTGAAACCGGACCTGGCCACCCTCGGCAAGGGCTTCGGGAACGGCTTCCCGGTGACCGCCATGGCGGCCACGGCGAAACTGGGCGAGACCTTCGAGAGCATCAGCGCCTCCAGTTCCTACGGCGGCAACCCGATGGCATGCGCCGCCGCGCTGGCATCCATTGAGGTCATCGAGGAGGAGGGCCTTCTCGAGCACTCGCTGAAGCTGGGCGAATTCATTCTCCGGCGGCTCGAGAAGATGCAGGCGGGCCACAAGATGATTGGCGAGGTCAGGGGCAAGGGATGCCTCTTCGGCATCGAGCTGGTCAAGGACCGCGGCACGAAGGAGCCCCTGCCCGAGGCGGGCAAGCTCATCTACCAGAAGGCGTTCCGCCGGGGGCTGGCCTGGATACCGGCGGGCCACATCCTGCGGCTTTCGCCGCCCATCATCATGGAAGAGAAGGTGGCGGAAAAGGGCCTGGACATCATTGAAGAGGCCATCCGGGAAACGGAGAAGGAGCTGGGGGTTTAGTTTGAATATTCTCGGGATCGACCTCGGCACCACGGCTATCAAGGCGGTGGTGTTCGGTCCCAAGGGGGACATCATCGCGAGCGCGGTGCGCGAGCACCAGTTGTTCACCCCCCAACCCCACGTGGTGGAACTGGAGCCGGATACCTACTGGGACGCGTTCTGTTCGGCGCTCCGGGAGCTGTTCGGAAGCGGGAAGGCCGTGCCCGCCTCCGTCCGGGCTCTGGCAATATCCAGCCAGGGTGAAACCCTCATCCCCGTGGATGAAGGTGGGAAACCGCTGCGTCGCGCCATCGTGTGGCTCGACGACCGCGCCGGGGGGGAGGCGAAGGAAATCGAGGCGAAATTCACTGCACGCCGGTCTTACGAGGTGACGGGACAGCCCGACATCGTGCCTGGTTGGCCGGCCCCGAAGATTCTCTGGCTCGGTAAAAACGAGCCGGAGGTTTTTCGCCGGACACGCAAGTTCCTCCTCCTGGCCGACTGGTTCATCCAGCGGCTCACGGGTATCGCTTGTACGGACGTTTCCCTTTCTTCTTCATCACTGATGATGGACATCAGGAAGAAGGTCTGGTGGGGAGAGATGTTGGCCTTTTTGGGCATCGGGCCGGAAAAGTTGCCGGAACTCCGGGAGTCCGGCGTCATTGCGGGGCCAGTAACCGCGGCGGCGGCGAAGGAAACCGGGCTGGCGCCGGAAACCACGGTGGTTACCGGCGCCATGGACCAGGTGGCGGGCATGGTTGGGGCGGGCAACATCCGCCCCGGAATCGTGAGCGAGACGACCGGGGGTGCGCTGGCCCTCTGCGTGACCCTGGACGAACCAAGGACCGACGCGGTGCACCGCCTGCCCTGCCAGTGCCACGCGGTCCCCGGCAAGTATCTCCTGCTTCCGTGGTGCCAGACGGGGGGCATGATGCTGAGGTGGTTCCGGGACGCGTTTTCCTGCGGTTCCTACGATGATATGACGGCAGAAGCGGCCAGGGTGCCGCCGGGTTCCGGCGGGGTGGTGGTTCTGCCGCACTTGGCCGGGGCGGGCTCGCCGGAGTTCGATCCAGCTGCACGGGGCGTGTTTTCCGGCATAAGCCTCCAGACGGGCCGCCCCCATTTCATCCGGGCGATATTGGAGTCGGTTGCCTTCATGTTGAAGCGGAACCTCGAGGTTTTGGAGGGAATGGGGCTGGCGGTGGGGGAAATCCGGTCGCTCGGTGGCGGCGCGCGCAGTCCGCTGTGGAACCAGATAAAGGCCGATGTTACCGGCAAGCCCATCGTGACCATGAAGCACGACGAGGCCGCCTGCCTGGGCGCGGCCATCCTGGCGGGGACCGCCACGGGGATATTCCCATCCATCGAAACGGCGGTCGAGACCATGTCCACGCCGGGAAAGACCTATGCGCCGGCCCCCGCGAACCTGCAAGTCTACGGGGAATGTTACGCGAAATACATCGCCCTTTCAGGAAAGTTGAAGGGGGCCGGGCATGAACCCGGGCCGGATGGCGGTCCAGGGAAAAGGGGGGCTCCATGAAAACATTTGACGCACGCTGGAAGAAAATCTTCGGGAGCGACGGGAAATGCCTGAACGTCGCCGTCGACCACGGGATGTTCAACGAGCCATCGTTCCTGGCGGGAATCGAGAACATGGAAAAGACGGTCCGGACCCTGGTGTCAGCGAGGCCCGACGCCATCCAGCTGACCCCGGGAAACGGGCGTCTCCTCAGGAAGTTCGGGCGCCGCGCACCGGCGCTGGTGATGCGGACGGACGTCGCGAACGTCTACGGAAACAGGCTGCCGCGGACCCTCTGGAGCAAGATGATTGGGGACCCCGTCGGGCTGGCTTCCGGGCTGGATGCGGCCTGTGTCGTGGTGAACCTTCTATCCCTGCCCGACCAGCCGGAAGTGCACGGGCAGTGCATCGACAACATCTGCCTCCTCAAGCCGGAGTGCGTCCGGGCCGGGATGCCGCTCATGGTGGAGCCCCTCGTCATGCAGGCGAACGAGAAGGCGGGCGGCTACATGGTGGACGGGAATTTCGACGGGATAATCGCGCTGGTCCGGCAGGCGGCGGAACTGGGCGCCGACATAATCAAGGCGGACCCCTGCGACGACCTGTCGCAGTACCACCGGATCATCGAGGCGGCGGGCGTTCCCGTCCTGGTGCGGGGGGGCGGCCGGGTGCCCGACGGGGAAATACTCCGGCGGACCAGGCAGGTCATGGAACAGGGGGCGGCCGGAATCGTCTACGGCCGGAACATCATCCAGCATCCCTCCCCGGCGGGGATGACGCGCGCGCTGATGGCGATTGTCCATCGGAACGCCTCCCCCGAGGATGCGCTGAAGATAATCGGAAGCTGAGCAAAAGGCGTCCCAACGGGCCGGCCCGTTGCTGTAACATAGTTACGCGCCATGAAGCTGGTCCGTTTCGGCGAATTCGGGAAGGAGAAGCCGGGAATCCTGCTGGAATCCGGCAAGCGCCTTGATTGCTCGAAGCACTTCGGGGATTGGGACCGGGAATTCCTCGCGGGGGGGGGGCTGGATAAACTGCGTGGATTGCTGGGGAAAGGGCCGGGCGGTTTTCCGGGAGTCCCCGACGGGGCCAGGTGGGGGGCGCCGGTGGCGCGCCCGGGCAAGGTCGTGGCGGTGGGGCTCAACTACAGCGACCACGCGAAGGAGTCGGGGATGGAGCCGCCGAAGGAACCGGTCCTGTTCATGAAGGCCCCCAACGCCGTCGTGGGCCCGTATGACGACATCCTGATTCCGCGCGGCTCGGAAAAGACTGACTACGAGGTCGAGTTGTGCATTGTCATCGGCCATGCCGCCCGTTACCTCGCCTCGCCCGCCGAGTCCCCGGCGCACATCGCCGGCTACACCATCGCCAACGACGTGTCCGAGCGCTCGTTCCAGCTGGAGCGCGGGGGACAGTGGTCGAAGGGCAAGTCCGCTGACGCCTTCTGTCCGCTCGGCCCGTTCCTCGCCACCCCGGAGGAGCTGCCCGGCACGGACAGCCTGGCCATGACCACCGACGTGAACGGGGAGAGGCGGCAGAACGGCAATTCGCGGACCATGGTTTTCGGGGTGGACCACCTCGTCTGGTACATCTCGCAGTTCATGACGCTGGAGCCGGGGGACATCATCCCGACCGGGACCCCCCCGGGCGTCGGCATGGGGATGAAGCCTCCGCGCTACCTCCGGGAAGGCGACGTGGTGGAACTGGCTGTAACCGGGCTGGGCAGGCAGAAACAGGCCTGCCGGAAGGCCTGAGCGGGGGGAGCATGGGCGAACGGAAGAAGGTGCTGGTCAGCGGGGCGTCCTCGGGCATCGGGGCCGCCACTTCCCGGCGCTTCGCCGCCGGGGGATGGGACGTCTGCCTGAACGCCCGCCGGAAGGAAATGCTGGAGGAGGTGCGGAAGGGGCTGGCGCCGGGCAACCATCTCGCCTGTCCCGGGGACTACAGCGACCCTTCGGTCGCCGCCGCGGTTTCGGAAACCATCAGGGGGAAATGGGGCCGCCTGGACGCACTGGTAAACTGCGCCGGGATTTTCATCGGGGCGGATTCCATCAAGTCCCCCCTGGAGGAATGGCGCAAGCCGTTTGACACGATGGTGGACGGGGCGCTTAATTTCACCCGTGCGGCCGTGCCGCTGATGGACAAGGGGGGCCGAATCGTCCACGTAACCTCGGTTCACGGCGAGAGGGCGGAGGCCACGGCCAGCGCCTACAGCATGGCCAAGGCCGCGCTCAACCAGTATTGCCGGGCGCTGGCGGTGGAGCTGGCGCCGCGCGGCATCCTGGTAAACGCGATTGCCCCCGGGTTCGTGGACACGCCGATGAGTTCGGCCAGCGGGTCCAACGAACTGGAGTCCGAATGGTTCAAGCGCAATTACGTGGAGGGCCACCACCTCCCGCTCAGGCGCGCCGGAAAGCCGGAGGAAATTGCCGGCGCGGCGTGGTTCCTCGCCGGTCCGGACGCCTCATACATCACCGGGCAGGTCCTGGTCGTTGACGGCGGCCTGACCATCACTTTCTAGTCGGATGTTTAGGAAATATCCTTCAAATAAAATGGTGCTCGGGGCAGGTCTTTTCGGGTCGCTCGCCCGCCCCACCGTGGCGGGCGGCGTCACCCTGGAGGTGCCGCGCCGTCGGAACGGAACGCTCAGATTCGGACCTCGCGCTCGTCCGGGAAGCCCTGCCAAACAGGACTTCCCGGACACCGTGGCCGCGCGTTCTCCGTCGCTCGCTCGTAAGACCTCGCGGCGACTCCGAATCGGTCCTCATATGACCCTCGAAGACCTGCCCCTTCGCCTTTCAAGCAGGATTAATCAGCAGAATATCGGGTGCTATGTATGGGGATAACTGGCATGATGGAGGCGCTGGTGTGGACGGGGCCGCGGGAAATGGTGATGCGGGAGGTGCCGGTTCCCGTTCCCGGTCCGGGGGAGGTTCTTGTCGCGGTCAAGACGGCCGGAATCTGCGGATCGGAGATCAGCGGCTTCCTCGGCCTGAACAAGCTGCGCGTGCCGCCGCTGGTGATGGGGCACGAGGCGGCCGGCAGGGTCGCCAGGTCCTCCGGGGGAAAGTTCGCCGACGGCTCACCGGTGCGCGACGGGACGCGGGTGACCTTCAACCCGCTCGTCACCTGCGGGGAGTGCGACCGGTGCCGGGCCGGTCATGCGAACCTCTGCCGGAAGCGCGCGCTTATCGGTGTCCACCGCCCCGGAGGGTACGCGCGGTTCGTGGCCGTCCCGACGGGGCAGTGCTGGCCGCTGGCGGACGCGGTTTCGGACGTCGCGGGGGCGCTGGCGGAGCCGCTGGCGTGCGCGGTGCGGGCGGGGGCGCTGGCGGGCACGGGAAAGGGGGACAGGCTGCTTGTCGTGGGGGCGGGAATCATCGGGCTGGGTTGCCTGCTGGTGGCCCGCCAGAACGGGGCAAGGGAAACAATCGTCGCGGACCGGGACGCGCGGCGGTTGGAAGTCGCCAGGAAGTGGGGGGCGACGCGGACAGTCGAGGCCGGAAGGGAAGACCTGGCGGAAGTCCTGAAGGAGGCGGCGCCGGGAGGGGTGGAGGCCGCCGTGGACGCGGTGGGCTCGGCGGCGACCCGGGCGCAGTGCATCCAGGGAGTCGTGCCGGGGGGACGGGTTGTCTTCATCGGCCTCCATGAGGAGGAGTCGGTGATTCCGGCCAACTACCTGGTGCGGCAGGAGGTTGCCGTGACGGGATGTTTCGCCTACACACCCGGGGATTTCCGCGCTTCCGTCGGGATGCTGGAGCGCGGCGTCATGAAGCCGGAAGGCTACTGGCTGGAGGAGCGACCGCTGTCGGCGGGTCGGGAAGCCTTCGCGGAACTGGCGGACGGGAAATGCGCGAAAGCAAAGATTGTTTTGCGGGTCACCTGAGAATACCCGGAACTTGTCCTTTTCCGTTCTTCCTGCGCGAACCTCCCTCTCCCGTTCCCCGGGAGAGGGAGTCTCCATCAGGGAGGGTGAGGGACGAGTAATGCTCATCGCCTTGCGACGGTCCCCGCCCGAAGGTTGCGAAGGGAGCAAACTGAGACCGAAAGGAAATTGTGGGCAATTCTGCGAAACCGGGCTTTTGCGGGATTCAAGTTCAGAAGGCAGAAGCCAATTGGTCCATACATTGTTGATTTCTGTTGCATGGAGCCCATGTTGGTCATTGAGGCGGATGGTGGACAGCATGCAATACAGATAGTGGCTGATTCTAAACGAACAAGTTACCTGGAAAAGCGGGGATTCAAAGTCCTGCGGTTCTGGGATAATGATGTTCTGAAGGAGACCGAGGCGGTGAAGCAAGTCATTTACGGTGCGCTCGGACTCCCTCACCCTCCCCTCTCCCCTTCGGGGAGAGGGTAAGAAGGAAAGCGGGAGGAAAGCGGCGCAATGAAAATCGAGTCGGTGGATTTTTTCTACCTCGCCATGCCGGTAATCGAGGACATCGGGGACGGAAGCCAGGACGCCCTCCTGGTGCGGGTGCGGGCGGGGCGCCACGAGGGCTGGGGGGAATGCGAGGCCGCGCCGCTTCCGACCATCGCGGCTTTCGTCTGCCCCATGTCGCACAGCGCCTGCAAGCCGGTTTCCGCCTCCGTGCTGGGGCAGGAGCTTGACGGTCCCGCGGACATCGCCCGCATCGGGGACCTGGTCCGGGCGAACAGCCTTGACCTTCCCCAGGCGGACCACGCGCTGTCGGGAATCGACATCGCGATGTGGAACCTCCTGGGCCGGAAGCGCGGGGAACCCGTCTGGAAACTGCTCGGTTACAAGGAGGCGCGCCCACGTATCCCCTACGCCTCGATGCTGTTCGGGGACAAACCGTCCGACACGATGGCGAAGGCGCGGCGCATGGTCGAGCGGGGGTTCAGCGCGGTCAAGCTGGGATGGGGTCCCTACGGCAGGGAGACGGCGGAACAGGACGAGGACCAGGTGGAGGCCGCGCGCGAGGCCGTGGGTCCGGACGTGTGGATCATGGTCGATGCGGGAACGGTGTGGGGGGACGACGTGGCGGCCGCCCGGAGGCGGCTTAAGGCGCTGGAGCGGAACCGCGTAACCTGGCTCGAGGAACCGTTCGTTTCCGGCGCGCTGCCCGCCTACCGCAAGCTGGCTTCTTCCTGCCGCCGGCTGAGGCTGGCGGGAGGGGAAGGCAGCCACGATTTCCATTCGGCGCGGCAGATGATTGACCAGGGGGGCATCGGCTTCATCCAGATTGACGCGGGGCGCATCGGGGGAATCACGGTGGCGAAAAGGGTGGCGGATTACGCCGTCCGGCACGGCGTCACTTACGTGAACCACACCTTCACCTCGCACCTGGCGCTGTCCGCTTCGCTCCAGCCCTATGCCGGGCTGGAACGCAACGCCCTTTGCGAGTACCCCATGGAGCCGAAACCTCTCGCCGTGGAACTCACCAGGGAGCACCTGGACCGTGACAGCCGGGGGATGGTGCGCGCGCCGGACGCGCCCGGACTGGGGATTTCGCCGGATCCGGCGGCGATAAGGAAATACCTCGTGGAGACCGAAATCAGGGTGGGCGGCCGGGTTGCCTACCGCACGCCGGCCGTCTAATGCGGGCCGGGAAGGGGGAAAGATGAGCGGCAAGCCGGAAATGGTCGTGGATGCCCGTGCCTCGCTCGGCGAGGGTTCCATTTGGGACGCGCGGACGGGGAAGCTTTATTGGGACGATGCCTACGCCTGCGAAGTCCACCAATTCGACCCCGCCACCGGGCATGACCGGGCCTGGAAAGTGGGGGAGCCCATAGGATGCATCGTGCCCCGGGCCGCGGGCGGATTGGTGCTGGCCGTGCGCACCGGGTTCATGGCATTCGACCCCGCCACCGGCCGGACCAGGCTCATCGCGGCCCCCAAGGAACACAACCCCCGCAACCAGTTCAACGACGGGAAGTGCGACCCGGCTGGAAGGTTCTGGGCGGGTTCCAACGAGTCGGATGCGGGCGAGCCCGGTTCGCTCTACCGGCTCGACGCCGACCTTTCCACCCACCTCATCCTGGGCGGCATCAAGATATCCAACGGCATCGTCTGGAGCTTCGACCGCAAGACGATGTATTACATCGATTCCGATGTTTACAAGATAGAGGCTTTCGACTACGACCATCCCTCCGGGAACATCTCCAACCGGCGGACCGTCGCGCCGGTGCCCAAGGACATGGGCGTGGCTGACGGGGCGACGATGGATACCGAGGGAAAGCTGTGGGTGGCGCACTGGGACGGCTGGTGCGTGGCCCGCTGGAACCCGGTCACGGGGGAGCTGATGGAAAAGGTGGCCATGCCGGTCCAGCGCCCGACCTCGGTGGCCTTTGGCGGTCCCGGGCTGGAAACGCTCTTCGTAACCTCGGCCCGGACCGGCCTGGAAGAAAAGGCGCTGGCAAGCCAGCCCCAGGCCGGCGGCCTCTTCGCCTTCAAGCCCGGGGTGCGCGGGCTTCCCGCGTTCGAGTTCGCCGGGTGAACCCCGGTTTGACTTTCATGGCTCCCGGAACGAGAATTACGACGGTTGCCAATGAATAGGCGAAGCGTATTAATTCCCGCCCTGGCCGGTTTCCTGGTGGTCCTGGTATTTTCGCTGCCTTTGGCAATTAACGCCCTGGTTGGTTCACCGAACAGCCAGAAGAAGTCATCCGGCCATCCGTCATCGATCAGGCAGCTTTCCGTGGAGGAAAAGGCCAGGCTGGAGGAGGATATTAGGAGCGGCGGGAGCATCGAATTTAGCCAGGACGGGAAGATAACCAGCACGGGAACAGGCACCGAGCTGACCAGCCTGGAAAGGTTGCCCGGCGGGAAGCCGATGGTGGCGATGGGCCGGAAAATAGTCACGATATACCGGGAATACCTTGATATGGTCATGGATTTCGTCGGGAAATCCGAGAAATAATCCGCCTTCCCTTGCCCGGTCGGCCGCGGCTGGCGTATCCTGTAGTGCGTAGATGAACCTTCTATCGGTCCTTTTTTCCGCCGCCGCCCTGGCCATGGCTTCCCGCCCCCATCCGCCCCTCATGTCCGCGAAAGACATCATTCCGTCCTCGATGTGCCTGTCCATGCTGGTGCGGGACGGGCTGGGCATCCCCACGGTCAAGGCGAACCACCAGCCCGCCGCCGTGAAGATTGCCCTTCCGCGCCGGCTGGAGCGGCTCGCCTTCGTGAGCCTGACCCAGCTCGGCCTGCCGTCCGGGATATTCCTCGACCAGTCGCGGCTGGCCCCCTACACGGCCGCAAGCGGCGGGCTCATGCCGCTGAATACCCCCCGGGAGCAGTCGAACCTGACGCCGATGTCGCCGGGAAGCGCGGCGGAGCAGACCTTCCTTTCCGAGCTGTCCGAACTGCTGAGCCGCCAATACGCCCTTTCCATGGGTTCGGCTTCCTACCTCGGTCAGGGGCTCACCGTGTCCCCCGTCATCAATACATTCTCCGGGAACCTGTTCGTCTGCTCGCTGGACGCATCCGCCCTCTGGAAGGGGCTTAACGTCATGCTCTACCGGATTTTCAACGGGCTGTCCCGCCCGCCGGGACCGTTTGGGCCGGGATGGAGCCATAATTTCGCGGCGCGGCTGGACTTCCAGGAGGAGGGCGCCATTCAATACACCCGCTGGGACGGCTCCCACTACTGCTACAAGCCCAGGGAGGGCGGGTGGAAGTCGCCCGAGGGATTCGATGACGAGCTTACGCGCTCCGGGACCGGCTACCTCATGAAGGACGTCACGGGGTTCTACCTTTTCTTTGACGCGACCGGGAAGGTGGCCGAGGTCGGCAACCGGCTCGGATTCCGGCTTAGGTTCGAATACAACGGCGAGAAGCTGGCGTCCATCCGGAACATGGGGACCGTAATCCAGATATCCGCGCAGGGCCAGAACGCCGAACTCACCCAGGGCGGTCCGGGCATTCACTTCGAATACGACGAGCATGACAGGATAACCGCGGTGCGCTCCACCTCGGGGGCCTCGGTGGGATACCAATATGACGAAGTGGGGCGCCTGGCCAAGGTCACCTCGAACTCGCAGCAGTCGGTGCTATACAGGTATGACCAGCAGGGCCGGCTGGCGGAAATCCGCGACGGGACGGGAAGCGAGCGGGGGACCGTCATCGCGGGCATCTACTATGACGAGGTGGACCGGGTCAAGGAGATAACCGACGCCGCGGGAACCTCGCTCATGCGGATGAATTACCGCTGGGGCATCGACCGTACCACGCAAATCCAGCTGGGAGCGCAAAAGCAGCTGGTGACGGACCGCTACGACGACCGGGGCGTGCTCATCGAGCGGATGTCCGTGGACCAGTCGCTGGACCCCACCCAGCAGGCGACCGGAGGGACGCAGCGGCAGTCCCGCGAATGCGACGAGGCGCTGAACGTGGTTTCCCTGACCAGGGAAGGGGGGGACATCTCCCGCTGGTCATATGACTCGGCGGGAAACCTGACCAGGGCCTCTGATTCCAACGGAACCTGGGTGGACATACGGTACCGTTCGGACATGCCGCTGATTGAATACATCTCCGAAAGCCACGGGCGGCACATCCAGTTTATCTACGCGGCCGACAACACCATCCAGGAAATCGTGCTGGACGATGGCAACCATTACAAGCTTGATTATGATGAGGGAGGAGTCCCACGCGACCTAATCAGCCCCAATGGCGGCACCAAGCCGCTTGACCTGGGGTTGCCCCCTGAAATCCCAAAGCAATTGTGGGAGTTCTGAGGAACCTCAATAGGGGGGCTTCGCCCCCCTGATTGCGCGACTTCGCGACCGGCAACTGAATTGCCGGGTCGCTCACCCCACCCGCCAACTGCCAGGCGGGTGGGGCTGCGCCTCAACTAATTTCGTTGCCCATGCTTGGTCGCTGTCATCCCCCCCACGCGTTCACACAAATGAAGCAGATTGCTATTGAGGCAGTTTCACCACCCAGCAAGTAACCCTTAATCCTTTTCTGATGTTGCCGGCGGCCTTTCGTGCTGTCGCGGCCGAACGGAACAATCCCACCACGGCGGAGCCGGAACCGGACATGAAGGCCTGCATCGCCCCCGCCTGGCGCAACGCCACGATCAGCCGGTCGATTTCCGGGTGCGTCCGGGCGGCGACCGCCTCGAAATCGTTGAACGCGGAAAGCCCGGTCAGGTCACCGCGGCGGACGGCGGAGGAAGTGAGGGCAAGGCCTTCCGCGGGGGAGGCGCGGCGTTTCATCCGGTCGAGCGCCCGGTAGGCCGGGCCGGTCGGAATGGAAAAGCGCGGCTTAAGGATGACGGCGTATGCATGCAGGCGCGATTTCAGCGGGGTGAGCCGCTCGCCCCGGCCGCGGCCAATGGCGGAAGCGGAGCCAAGGAGGAAGAAAGGGACGTCGGAACCGAGCTTCGCCGCCAACCGCATGAGTTCACGGCGGGAAAGCCCGGGTTTCCACATCCGGTTCAGTCCCGCCAGGCAGGCGGCGGCGTCGGAACTCCCCCCGCCCAGCCCGGCGCCGGAGGGAATGCGTTTCCTCAGCCTGATGTGCGCTCCCGCCCGGACGCCGCAGCGCTTTTTCAGGAGTTCGGCGGCGCGCCAGCAGAGGTTCCCGGGTCCGCGGGGAGAGGGGAGTCCGTTCACGGTCAGCCTGAGCCGGGGGGCCGGGGACAGCCGGATTTCGTCGAATAGGCCGACAGCGTGAAACACTGTCTCGATGGAATGGTAGCCGTCCTTGCGCTTCCCCAGGACGCGGAGGAAAAGATTAACCTTGGCTGGAGCGGATAAATGGAGCGTCTTCAAGGGCCCTGCAATTCGATTGTACGAGCCAGCCCTTCGACTCGCTTCCTGTGTTTGGCTCGGGACCCTGAGCGAACGAAGTGAGTCGAAGGGCTCAGGGTTGGCTCGGTCCGGCTTGTTGATGCGCATGTGGAATTACAGGTTGCCATATATTCTATGGTCCTTGCAGCTCAATCGTCCTCGCCAAAAATGTGGAGGGCTGGGGGAGCGGGATGCCCTGGACGAGGACGGCTATCCCGGCCTTGAGCTCCTTCAGTGAAGCGGTTTTCCCGTCGCGCACCGCCTTGGTGAAGGCGTCGGTGAGAACCACGGCGCGAAAGAGGCCGGGTTGGCCCAGCTCGAACCGGTTGTTCGCCGGCTCCTGAAGGAGATAGCCCCGGAGCACGGTGAGTGCGCCAGCAGGCCGCGGGGGCGGGGGCTGTTTCCACACGATGCGCAGGCCCGCAGTGATGAACCAGGACACGCCCTCATCCACATGGAATTCCCCGTCCTTGCGCGCGGGCGCCTCCTGCTCGTGGGCGTTGTTCCAGGCCAACAAGCCCGCGAACAGGCGATGGATGGGCGAGGCTTCGACTTCAATCCCCCCGCCCCATGCATAGACGTCCTTCGCGAGGGTTTCCGATTCGCCGGAGTATGGACCGGAACCGGGCCGCCAAAGCTGTTCGTTGACGTGGCCGGTCGAGGCCAGGCCGGTCAGCGAAACCTTCCCGAAAGTCTTGGTGGCGGCGAGGGACGCAAGAAGGGCCGGCTGGGCGGCCCCGAGCATGAACTGGCCGGCAACGGCGGGCACGAAGGTGTCCTCGCTAATGAACTGGTACCGGACATCCCAGGAGGCGTTCCAGGGAAGCTGCAGCGTGATTGCGGAATCAGCGCGCTCGAAGGGAAGTCCCCCGCGCAGCTCTATCATTCCGGAGGCGTTGCCGCCCTGCGCCACGTTGTCGGGGAGTACGCCGGTCCGCCCCATTCCGCCCATGGCGAAGGTCATTTCACCGGGCCGGAGCGTGCGTGCCGTATTGACCAGTCCCGGGAGGCACCCGGACAGGGGGAGGGAAAGCGCCGCCAGGCAGGCGGCGATGATAGAATCCAACCGGATATGAATGCCTCCCTTTCGGGGCGCAAGCGCGCCCTTCGGCGCGGGATGCTGGAGAGGCGGCGGGCTGTTCCGCCGCTTCTTCGCTTCGCCTGGAGCCGCCGCATCTGCCGCAGGTTGGAGCGGATGTCGGCATACCGCCGCGCGCAGGTCGTGTTCGCCTATACGCCTGTGCGGGGCGAGGCCGACGTAACCCCGCTCGTGCGCCGGGCCCTGGCGCGGGGAAAGGTTGTGGCATTCCCGCGCGTGGCGGGCCATAAGCTCGTCTTCCTCCGGGTGAACTCCCTCAGGGAGCTCCGGGAAGGGGCGTTTGGAATCCCGGAGCCGGCTTCCGGCGGCCGGCAGGTCCCGGCGGCCAAGGCGGACCTCGTCATAGTCCCGGGCGTGGCTTTTTCCGCGGACGGCGGCCGGCTGGGCCATGGAGGGGGGTTCTATGACCGGGTGCTCCGCGGCAGGCGCGGGGTTGCCGTGGGGGCCGCGTTCGAGTTCCAGGTCGCCGAAAGCGTTCCCCGCGGTCCGCGGGACGCCTCCCTTGACGCCCTGGTTACGGAGGAGAAGGCCAGGATATTCGGGGGAAGCCGCTGAAGGAACCCCCGCCCCGTTCCGGGCGCCGTTAAAGTTTTCTTTCCTCGACAAGGTTTCCGCCGATGAAGAACTGGGCCACCGCTTCGCCCTGCACCCGCGCCGACAGCCGGAGGACCATCCCGGAATCCTCGATGTCATTCGTGATTTCCCGGCTCCCCCCTTCGTCCACTATGACGACGCGCACGCGGCGGGCCTGGCCAATGGGGACGGCGTAATTGAACGTGACATAGCGGGCCAGCCCTTCGGAGGAGCGCAGGGAAGCCTTCATCTTCACCTCGTCCCCCGGCGATACGCGGAATCCCGGAGCCGGGTTCTGGCCGGTGACTATGCCGCCCTCATAGAGCGAGGTTGTTTCGTAGGTTACCTCCGTTATCTTGAGGTTCAACGTCCGCAGTTTCACCAGCGCGTCGCGCGCCGGCATTCCGGTGACCCGCGGCATGGTGAGCGTCAGCTGGGCCGGCCCGTCGCTGACCAGTATCTTGACGGGGGATCCGCGCGCGACCCGTTCGCGCGGCGGCGGGTCCTGGGCCATGACGGTGTGTTTTGGCGCGCCTGACGGGGTGGTGGCCACGCTGGAGAGCTCGAGGTCGAGCTGGCGTATGAGGAATTCCGCGTCCGGCTGGGCCAGCTCGCGCAATTGCGGCACGGTCACGATTTCCGAGCCGCGGGAAAGCGTGAGCTTGACCCGGCGGCCCCGCTTGACGCGCGCCCCCGCGGCCGGCTGCTGGGCGATGACGCACCCGGCCGGGAGCTGCTCGCTGAAATCCTCGCCGGTGATGGCCAGTTCCAGCCGGCAGGAGGCCAGCGCCTTCTTGACCTCCTTCAGGTCCTTGCCGACCAGCGCCGGCACGGCCACGGACGAGCCGCGCGCCGCCAGCCGCACGGTCAGGAACGCGGCGCCCAGGCCGGTCAGCACCATCAATGAAAGCAGGCGCACGGTGCGGAGGAATCTGCTACGCATTCCGGTGCCCCGTCCCGTCCACGCCGGATTTCCCCTTCCGTCTTCCGGCCGGGCCCCGGGCACGGGCGCGCCGGGAGCTCGGCCGGGGCCTGCCCAGGGCAAGCTGGCCGCAGGCCGCGGAAATGTCGGTCCCGCGGGGCTTGCGATAGAGGGCCAGGACGCCCCGCGCCCGGAGCGCCGACTGGAAATGCAGGGCCCGGTCCTCCGGGGGGCGGCTGAACCCGCGCGCGGGATTGGCGGGGATGAGGTTGACCTTGGCGTGCGCCTCCCGCGCGAGCGCCGCGAGCCCCTCCGCATGCCGGGGGGAATCGTTCACCCCGTCCAGCAAGACATAGGCAAGGGTGAAGTCGCGGCGCAGCGCGGTCGCCCATTCCCGGCAGGCCCCCAGTACCTCCCGGATAGGCCAGAGCAGGTTGGTGGGTATGAGCTTTGAGCGCAATGCGTCGTCCGGCGCGGTGAGCGAGAAGGTCAGCCCCGCCGGAACCCGGTCCCGGGCCATCTTCCGTATCCCCGGAGCCACGCCCACGGTGGAGATGGTCACATGGCGGTGGCCGAGGCCGAATCCGCGGTGGGAAGTCAGGATGGCCGCCGCCCGGCGGACGTTCTCGTAGTTGTCCAGCGGCTCGCCCATGCCCATGAAAACGGCGTTGGTGACTTGCCCCATTTTCCCGGCCAGCAGGGCCTGCTCGACTATTTCGCCCGCCGTGAGGTTTCTCGCGGGTTTCATGAGGGCGGTGGCGCAGAACACGCAGCCGCGGGAGCACCCCGCCTGGCTGGAGAGGCACAGGGTGTTCCGCCTCTCCTCGGGGATGACGACGCATTCGATGCGGGCGCCGTCCGCGCAGAGCAGGAGCAGTTTCTTCGTGCCGTCGGCGGACTCCTGCACGCGTTCCAGCTTGGCCTCGTTGAGGCGGTAGCCGCAGGCGAGCTTTGAGCGCAGCTCCTTTCCGAGGTCCGTCATGCCGTCGAAGGAGTCGGCCCGTTTTTGGTAAAGCCAGGAAAACACCTGCCGGGCGGCGTAACGGGGCGCCCCCTCGCGCGCCATGATGGGCTCAAGTTCCTCGGGGAGCAGCCCTTTCAGCGTTCCCGGGTGTCGAAACGTGGCATCCGCGGTTGCCGGCATTCCATACATTATAGAGCCGGGCTGGCGTGACCATCGGCGCCGCCCGGCGGGGTAAGTGGTGAAGAATCATCCGCCCTCACCCATACCCTCTCCCGAGTTGCGGGAGAGGGTTCGTGAACGGCCCTTCGCAGGTTATAGCGGATTTATTATTTTGACTGGCGGACCGGTTCCGGCCCGCGTCCCTGGGGCGCTTTGTCAGGCGGTTACTTGGTCTTTGGCGTCGGAGTCCAGCCTCCCACCCCGTAGTAATCCCGGAGGATGGTCCCGACCGTGTAGTTGATGGCGACGCCGCGGGCGCGCATGACGTTGCTGTCGGTCAGGTAGAGGAGCTTCGGCGGGGCGGCCGCGGCCGCGGTCTGGGTCTGCTCCTGCTTCTGCTCCTGTTTCTGTTCCTGGGCCTGGGTCTGTCCCTGCGCCTGCTGGTTGACGTTCTGGACGATGATGTTGATGGTCTGCCCGCCCCCGGTCGCGACCGGGGTGCCCGCGGGGTTCTGCGCCTGCGGCTGGGTTGCGGCGGGCTTCTGCTGTTCCTTCGGCATCGGCTTTCCCTTCCCCTTCAGCTGGTCCCATCCCTCCGCCGGCGGAGCGGCGTTATCTCCGGGCCACGCCAGGTCCTTCCAGCGCCGGAACACCCCGTCGCCGCTGGCCTGCCGCACCCAGAGGATGTTGCCCGAATTGGCGTCGAGCAGCTTGACGGTGGCGTTCACGTTGACCGCCACCGTGTCGTTGTATCCCCACTTGTAGGTGGTCTTGTCCTTGCCGTGGTACGTCGCGATGCGCTGGGGCTCCTCCTCGCGGACGTCCTCGGTGTAGGTGTTGACCACCCCCGTCATGATGATGTCGGCCTTCAGCGAATCGACAATCTTCTTGCGCAGGTTGTCGTTCTGTTCCAGCGCCAGGTTGGTGGCCCTCTGCCTGGCGATGAGCGCGGACACCGCGGAATCCTCCGCGACGGGAACCGCGTTCAGGCGGACCAGTCCCGCTTCGACGCCGTCCTGGACGGCCCGCGCCAGTGCCGGGTCCGGAGTGTTGTTCTCCAGCGGCATGACGACCATCTTCTGGCGGTCATAGAGGTTGAAAAGCGGCGGACGGGGCTTGACCGTGCAGCCCGCCGCAATAATCGCACTCAGGACAATTAGGGATAGCGTTTTTTTGTTCATAGTGTCACCAGTTTATCACAAGGGGGAAGCGCCCTTCAGGGGCGGCTGCCGCGCAGTGTATGCGAAAGGCCCCGCAGGAGCCCCAGTCCGACCAGCCCGGCCAGCGCGGAAAAAAGGAAGACTGGACGGTGGCCGAAGGCGCCGATGGCCGCCCCCGCTAGGGGCGGGATGAGGAGCAGGTTGGGGGTCAGCGCCAGCGTCCCCAGCGTCATTAGGTCGGTGCGCGTTTTCTTGGGCCCCATTTCCATGAGGATGTTGGGGTGGACCACCATGTCGCTGGCCGACAGCAGGCCGGCGGCCAGCGCGAGCGCCATTGCCAGCGGGCGGCTGGGACCGAGGGCCGCGCCGACGAGGATCGCCATAAGGACCGAACGGGCGAAAATCTGGGTGCGGAGGAAGGCCGCCGCGCCGCCACGCCCGGTCATCCAGCCGAGGATAAGGCTCCCGGCCGCCTGCCCGCCCACCAGCAGGATGCCGAGCCTGGTCACTGTGTCTTCGGGGAGGCCCGCCTCGGTCCGGGAGTAGGTGGCGAGGAAGGCCGAGGTCAGCAGGGCGCCGTCGAGCCACATCCGCGCGACCAGGTAGCGGCGCAGGATGGGATTGCCGCGCCAGATGGCGAGGAGCGCCCGCAGGTTTTCGGCGACGCGCCGCGGCGGATGCGGAGCCGAGGGACGCTCCCGCATGAAGAAAAAGGAGGCATTCCCGACGCAGAACAGCCCGAAAGCGGCCAGGAATATCCACGAGTATTCGGATGTCGGCGCGTTCCCGCCCGCCAGCAGGCGCCCCGCCACCAGGGGCCCGGCGAGGCTCACCGCGGTGGCCGCGGCGAAGATGGCGCCGAAAATCCTTCCGCGCGACCGTTCCGGCAGGATGCGCGTCAGCAGGACGAAGTAGAGCTGGAACAGCGGGCCCATCACCACGTTGAACGAGCAGATGAGGGCGATGGTGGCCGCCTGTCCCATCCACCCGGGGATGTTCCACCTGGAGGAGGCCATGGCGAGCAGGCCCAGCCCCAGGTAGGGAAGCGCGGCGGCGTAATGCCAGGCCCCCATGATTCCCGCCAGCCTGCGGCGGCCCGCGGCGAGGCTCGCGGCGGTGAGCGCGCCGAACACCATGCCCACCCCCCACATGGCGGGAAGTAGGCCGATGACCGCGGGTGCCGCGCCGAACCGGAGGAGGAAGTTGGGGACGACGGTGAAAGGGTTCGCCAGCCAGATGCCCAGGCCCCAGCAGCATTCCAGCGCGGCCAGCGCGAGCATGTTGCGCAGAAGGGGGACGTCCCGTTTTGGCATGACGCTATGTTAACTTATTCGCGTAACATGCTCGCCCTGGTTTGGCTGGCCTGGCTCGCGTTCTACCTGTTCAGCCTTTCCCCCGGGCTCGGGGGAGAGGACTCGGGGGAGTTCGCCGCGGCCGCGGTGACGCTGGGAGTGACGCATCCTCCCGGCTATCCTCTCCTCACCCTGGCCGGAAAGCTTGCCTCGCTTGTCCCGCTGGGCTCGCCCGCGTTCCGGCTGAACCTCCTTTCGGCGGCGTGCGCCGCGTTCGCGTCCACGGTCCTTTTCGCCCTCGTGCGCCGGGAGGCGAAGGCCAGGTTCGGGGCGGGGGAGCGCGCGGCGGTGCTGGCTTCCGCCGCCGCCTCGGTCATGCTGGGCGTTTCGCAGGCGCTCTGGAGGCAGGCGGTGATATCGGACAAATACGCGCTGAACATCGCGCTGATAGCCGCGGCGTATTTCCTGGCGGCGACCGGCGCGGCATGGCCGCGCGTCGCGCTGGTGCTGGGGATTTCCTTCGCCCATCACCTGCAGTCGCTTTACCTGGTGCCCGGGCTGGCCTGGCTGGCGTGGAGGCGCGGAGGCTGGACGCGCCGGACGTCCGCGGTCTGCGCCACGCTGTTTCTCCTGGGGTTTTCCGCGAAGCTGCTCTATCCGCCGGTCCGGGGTGCGCAGGACCCGCCGCTCCTGCTCGGCCGGGTTTCCACGGCGCGGCAATGGATTAATTACGTGCGGGCAGCCCAATACACCTCGAAGGTGGGCGGGCCGGACGAGAAGGGAAGCTGGAAGGAGACTGAGCTGGCGCTGGGTGGCCAGACGGCCTGGGCCGGCGCGGTTGCCGGGGCCGCCGGGCTGGCGCTTTGGTCGGCGGGCGCGGGGCCGGCCGGGACGGCGGCGTGGGCCACCGTGGCGGCGGGGCTCTTTCTCACCGCCAGCCTGCGGATAACCGGGCGCGAGTTCTACGTGCTTCCCGTCATCTGGCTGCTGGCTTTCGGGCTGGGCTGCCTGCTGGCGTGGGGAATGGCGGGTTCCGTCCGGCGCCGCTGGGCCGCCTGCGGCGCGGCCGCGGTTCCCCTGGCCATCCTGGCCCTGAACCTGCCCTGGGCAGGGGCGGGCAAGACCAGCCTCGAATACGATTACGGCCGCGACCTGCTGGCCGGGTTGCCCGGGCGGGCGGTTTTTTTCGTCGGCGGCGACGATGTAATCTACCCGGTCCTTTACCTGCAGGGCGTGGAGGGGTTCAGGAACGACGTGACCGCGATTCCCGAGGGGTTCCTGACTTTCGGCCCGGAACGGGAACGTCTGGCCAGGGGGAATCCCGAGATGGCGCGGGTGCTTTCCGGCGACCGCTGGCTCCGGACCGAGGACGAATGGAGCAATGAGGCCTCCCGGGCGGCGCTGGCCGCGGGCCGCCGGGTGTTCATGACCAACCCGTCCCGGGAGGGGATTTCCGCGGGGCTGGCGCGGGAAAACCGCGACCTGGTATTCGAGGTCCGCTTGGCCGGGGGGCAGGTTTCCCCGCCGGGCCTGCTGTGGATGCGGGCGCGCGGCTGGCATGCGCCGGTCCGGGGGCTCACGGAACGGCAGAAGGGCGTCATCGGGCTTTACGGCAACTACCAGCGGCAATACGCCGATTTCCTTTCCAACACGGGGCGGAACGCGGAAGCACTGGGGCGTTTCCGGCACGCGGCGGTCAATCCCTTCCTGGGGGACCGGGAAGGGGCCCTGAATAATTACGCGCTGGCGCTGGAGCGCGCGGGTGAAATGGGGGCTGCGGCGGGAATCTACGGGAAACTTGCGGTCCAGGGCACCACCCGGCCGGAAATATTCCTGAACGCCGGCAACCTGCTGCTAAAAATGGGAAAGAGGCAGGAGGCCGCGGGGATGTTCGCCAAGGCCCTGGAGCTGGCGCCGGCGGGCAGCCGCTACGCCGAATACGCCTCCGGAAAGCTCCTCAAACTGGGGGGGAAATAGCTGGGGAGCTTCCCGGCTGCGCCTAGCGCGGCGGGGGGGAAGCCAGCATCCTCGCGGCCCACCCGGGATCCGCCGTCCACAACTTGCGCGCGTATTCGTCCCGTTCGGCCATGCGGCCCATCTGTTGGTAGGCCATGATGACCGCGCCCAGCAGCGTCGGCTGGGTCGGGGCCAGCTCGACCGCCCTCAGGAGGACCGCCAGCGCCTCCTCCTGCTTCTCGCGTGACTTCCCGGCTGTGGCGAGCGCGAAACTGACGCGGCCCACGTTGCCGAGGAGGATTCCGCTCCGGGGGTCCTGCGCCGCCGCCGATTCGAACAGCGGAAGGGCTTCCTCCAGCCGTCCCCGCTCTTCGAGCGCCCCCGCCTCCCTGATTGCGTAGGTCGCCGACCACGGCGCGGCCGCGTGCGCCAGGGCGAAATACGGCGCGGCGAGGTCGGGGCGCCCCGCGCGCGAAGCCTCGTTGCCCCGGTAGGCGAAGCCGTCGGCGGCGAGCCGCAGGAACGCGAACAGGGCGAGCGCGACCAGGAACGCCTCCGGCACGGCCCGGGAAACCGGGCCGGGCCGGGTTTCCCCCCCGGAAGTCCCGGGCGGCGCCGCCAGGCTTCCGAGGAGAAGCCAGAACACCGGGGAGGTCGCGGCGGTCCCGAAGCTGAACAGGTTTTGGACGAGATACGCGGCGACCGCAGCGGCGGGAGCCGCGACGCCCGGACGGGAGAGCCTGAGCCGGGCCGTCCGCGCCGCGGCCGCCAGAAGCCAGAGATACGCGCCCAGCCCCAGCGCTCCCACGGTGGCCCAGAGATGGAGCGGCTCGTTGTGGGCATTCCGCGCCGAGATGCCCAGCCCTTCCCGCGAGGCCCATCCGGGCGGGGCGTATTTCAGGAAGGGGGTCTTGAGCGCGTCGGTGCCGCACCCGGCCACGGGGTTGTCCCGGATGACGCGGATGACCCCGCCCCAAAGGAAGCCGCGCGTCCCGGCGAACGCACCTTCGGAGAGGAAGGTGTTAAGGCGCGCGCGCAGGGAAAGGTCGGGCGGGACGGCGAACTCGGCGGCGGCCATGAGGAGGATGACGGCGGGAATGCCGGCCTTGAGGACGGCCCCGCGCCACGGGCGCCATGACTCGCGCAGCCACCAGAGCAGCAACCCGGCCCCGGCCAGCGCCCCCAGCATGCCGGCCCGGCTGGCGGTGAGCGCCGCCACCACGAGCAGCAGCGCCGCCAGCCCCGCCGCCCCCAGGGAGCGCCGTCCAATCGCCGCACCCAGCGCCAGCGGAAGGGCCATCGCCATCTGCTGGGCGAGGAAGTCCGGATTGCCCGCGAACGCATGGACATGGTGGAAGTATTCCCCGCGAAGCGGGTCAAAGCCGGCCTGCTGCATGAGGGCGAAGGCCGCGCTGACCGCCGCGGCGAACAGGACGGCGGCGTGCAGCCGCGCCCGAAGTCCGCCATCGGCGGAAGAAGCGGCGAGAAAGAGGGAAGCATACAGCATCCATGTCAAGAGGCCGGCGATGTTCTCGCTGTCGCCGGCCAGCGAGATGGCGGGGGCTGGCGAAAGCAGGCTGGAGAAAAGGACGGCGGCAAACAGGCCGATGAGCGGGGGGAACGCCCCCCAGCGCCGCAGCGCGAGCCATCCGGGCGCGGCCACGGCGATCATCGCGCCCAGCGCCATGAGCCCAACATGCTTGGGGAGCTCGTATTGCTCGAGGGTGAGGCGGGGCGCGCAGGCCCACGCCGCCACCAGCGGGACGGCCAGCAGGGCCAGCCGGGGGGTCAGGAGACCAAGCCGGGACGGGGCACCCACGCGGTCAGCCTCCGCCTTGCCCCGCCGGGCCGGCGAGCCGCGCGGTCCGCCAGAGGACCGAAACGCTCCGGCGGACTTCCGGAAGGGAATGGTGTTCCGGATGGCCGGGGAGGCCGGGGGGAATCCGCTTTTCCGCCATATCCGGCATTTTCGCACGCTCGGGGGCGTCCGGGCGAAGCAGGGAAGCAATTGGCTTGAAAACAGGCCCGATTGCCTGTAAAGTGTCGCCACATCCGCGGGCAACGATGTTCGGGGTGCGGCGCGATGAATGCGCCTGTCCAGGACAACTGTGTCACCTAGCGAAGAAGATACGGGGACACATGTGCAATGGATGCAAAAAAACAACGTTGCCATGAGTTCCCCCCACGGGTGTTCAGTGAACACTTTCACGAAGGGGGTCGCAAAATGCCGGATCCAGTAGCAGATTTCATGGCCCGGGTTGTGGAGAAGAATCCGGGAGAACCTGAGTTCCACCAGGCCGTGCAAGAGGTCGTCAAGTCCGTGATGTCGCTCTACCAATCCACTCCTTCCTATGTAAAGGGGAAGATCCTCGAAAGGATGGTGGAGCCCGAGCGGACCATAATTTTCCGCGTCCCCTGGCAGGATGACCGGGGCGAAGTCCAGGTTAACCGCGGTTTCCGGGTGGAAATGAACAGCGCGCTGGGGCCCTACAAGGGCGGCCTGCGCCTGCATCCCACCGTGTACCTGGGACTCCTGAAGTTCCTTGCCTTCGAGCAGGTCTTCAAGAACAGCCTGACCACGCTCCCCATGGGGGGCGCCAAGGGCGGCTCTGATTTCGACCCGAAGGGCAAGAGCGACAACGAGGTCATGCGCTTCTGCCAGAGCTTCATGACCGAGCTGTTCCGTCACATCGGGCCCGAAACGGACGTCCCGGCCGGAGACATCGGCGTGGGTGGCCGCGAGATAGGGTTCATGTACGGGCAATACAAGCGGCTAAAAAACGAATTCACTGGCGTCCTGACCGGCAAGGGGCTGGCCTGGGGCGGGTCGCTGATACGTCCCGAGGCGACTGGCTACGGCGCGGTCTATTTCGCCGCCGAGATGGCGGCCCTTCGCGGCGACGGGCTCAAGGGCAAGGTGGCCACGGTCTCCGGCTCGGGCAACGTCGCGCAATACACCGTTGAGAAACTCAACGACATGGGAGCGAAAGTGGTTACCCTGTCGGATTCCGACGGCACGGTCGTTGACGAAGCCGGAATAGGCCCGGAGAAGCTGGCCTGGGTCCTGGAGTTGAAGAACGTCAGGCGGGGGCGCATTAAGGAATATGCCGACCATTTCAAGGGAGTGAAATACCTGCCCAAGGAGAGGCCATGGAGCGTAAAGTGCGACGTGGCTTTCCCCTCCGCCCACCAGAACGAGATAAGCGCCAAGGAGGCGGAAACCCTCGTGAAGAACGGATGCAAACTGGTGGCGGAAGGCGCCAACATGCCGACGGTCCCGGAGGGTGTAGAGGTGTTCCAGAAGGCCCGAATCCTCTACGGACCCGGGAAGGCCGCGAACGCCGGCGGAGTCGCCACCTCGGGCCTCGAGATGTCGCAGAATTCAATGCGCCTCTCCTGGACGCGCGAGGAGGTGGACAACCGCCTGCGCGGGATCATGAAGGCCATCCATGAAGTCTGCGTAAAATACGGAAAGGAAGGCGGCTATGTGGACTACGTCAAGGGGGCCAACATCGGCGGATTCGTGAAGGTCGCGGACGCCATGGTGGACCAGGGGCTGGTATAGGAAGAAAGCCCCGGATTGGCGCGGGGCCGGCGGGCCAGGACCGCCGGCCCCGTCATTTTGGCGCCTTGAAAACACGGCCCCGGCGGTTTATGATGCGTGCCATGAAACAAGACAATGTCGAGGCCGTCCTCAAGCAGGTCAGGGAGAAGAATGTAAAGTTCATCCGCCTCTGGTTCGTGGACATCCTAGGGCAGTTAAAGAGCGTGGCTATCACCGACCGCGAGCTTGAAACGGCTTTCCGGGAGGGAATGGGTTTCGACGGCTCCTCCGTCGAAGGATTCGCCCGCATCGAGGAGAGCGACCTGCTGGCTGCGCCCGATCCGGATACTTTCGCAATCCTGCCGTGGAGAGCCGGGGACCAGGGGGCCGCGCGGATGTTCTGCGACATCCTGAATCCGGACGGGAAGCCCTACCCGGGGGACACGCGGCATGTCCTCAAGCGGAACCTGGCCGAATTGGCGGAGAAGGACATGACCTTCCAGGTGGGCCCGGAGGTGGAATTCTTCTATTTCAAGAATGACAAGGTGCCCGAAACGCTGGATAAGGGGGGTTACTACGATACCGTGCCCCTGGACGAAGGCTCGGACCTCCGGCGGGAGTCGGTCCTGAATCTCGAGGCGCTCGGCATCCCGGTCGAATACAGCCACCATGAGGTCGCCCCTTCCCAGCACGAGATAGACCTCCGGCACCAGGAAGCCCTGCGGATGGCCGACAGCGTAATCACCTACAAGATGACGCTGAAACGCGTGGCGAAAACCGCCGGGGTCTACGCCTCGTTCATGCCCAAGCCCATCGCGGGAATAAACGGCTCGGGCATGCACACCCACATGTCCGTTTTCAAGGGAAACCAGAACCTGTTCTTCGACGGCTCCAACGCCTACCACCTTTCCGAGACGGCCCGGCAGTTCCTGGCCGGGGTGTTGAAGTTCTCCCCGGAGATAACGGTGGTTACGAACCAGTGGGTGAATTCATACAAGCGCCTGGTCCCGGGTTACGAAGCCCCCGTCTACATCTGCTGGGGGCGGCGTAACCGTTCCGCGCTGGTGCGCGTACCGATGTACAAGCCGGGCAAGGAAAAGGCGACCAGGCTCGAGGCGCGTTTCCCCGACCCGGGCTGCAACCCCTATCTCGCGTTCGCGGCACTGCTCGCGGCGGGCCTGGAGGGAATACGGCAGAAACTCATGCCGCCCGATCCCATAGAGATGGACGTATACAGCATGTCCGAGGAGGAGCGCGTGAAAAACGGGGTCAGGTCGCTTCCCGGGAGCCTTATCGAGGCGCTGGAAATCGCCCGCGGCAGCGCGTTTCTCAAGAAGGCGCTCGGCGAGCATGTATTCGACAAGCTGGCCGAGAACAAACAGATAGAATGGGACCGGTTCCGGATGCATGTCACCGACTTCGAGGTGGAGGAATACCTCCCGATCCTCTGATTACCAACAGGAGGAACCAGACCGATGGCCGGCTATGACCCGCTGATGTTCCAGTCATTCGAGGGCATTGACCGCGACAAGTTCATGCTTGCCCTGTTTTCCATGAAGGCGCGCACCTCCGACGCCCTGGACCTGGCCCAGGCCCTCGTCATCGAGCAGACCACCGGCACCTGGACCGCCGTGCCGGAAGAGACCAGGGAGGTCAAGGAACGCTCCATGGGGCGGGTGCTCGGCGTATACGAGATGCCCGACTGGGAGCGCGAGATTCCGGCGGAGGCGGCGGCGGGCGAACGCAACCTAATCATCCTGGCGGCCTTCCCCGTCATCAACATCAACGGCCAGTTCCCCGAGATGCTCACCGTGCTCTACGGGAACATTTCGATGATAGGGAAGCTGAAGCTCCTCGACGTGTTCCTGCCTCCCTCCCTGCTGGGGGCGTTCAAGGGCCCGAAGTTCGGCGTAGAGGGCGTACGGAAGCTCCTCGGGGTCGGTGAGCGGCCCGTCCTGTGCGCCATGTACAAGCCATGCGTGGGCGCGCTTCCCGAAGCGCTCGGGAAGATGGCCTACGAACTGGCGCTCGGCGGAATCGACGTCATCAAGGACGATGAACTGCTGGCTGACCCGGATTTTTGCAGGATGGACGCCCGCATTGAGGTCTCCGAAAAGGCCATCGAGCGGGCGCGTAAGGAGACCGGGCGAAAGGTGCTTTATACGGTCAATGTGACGGACCGGCCGGATGTTATGTTCGAGAAGGCGCGCAAGGCCGTCAAATTGGGCGCATCGGCTCTGATGGTCAACGTGTATTCGGTGGGATACGGCGCCATGCAGGCCATCGCGGAGGACCCGGCGATAACCGTTCCGGTGCTTGGCCATCCCTCCTTCGCGGGGACGTTTTTCGAGTCCCCCGAATACGGGCTGACCTCGAATTTGGTCCTGGGCAAGTTCGCCCGGCTGTCGGGGGTGGACATGATCATCTATCCCTCGCCCTACGGGAAGGTTCCGCTCATGCGTGAACGGGCCATCCGCGTGGCGCAGGAGCTGACCGGGCCGATGGGACACCTGAAAAGGGTGTTCCCGGGGCCGGCGGCGGGTATGCATCCGGGGACGGTAGCCATCAGCATGAGGGATTTCGGGCGTGACCTCATCATCGGGGCGGGCGGAGGCATCCACGGCCATCCCGGTGGGGCGGTAGCGGGCGGGAAGGCGTTCCACCAGGCCATCGAGGCGGCGATGAAGGGCGAGCCGGCCGCTGAGGCGGCCAGGAAGCACCCGGAGCTGAAGGCCGCGCTGGACAAGTGGGGCGATGCATCAGAGGGCAAGGCGATTTACTCGCTCTTGCGGTAACGCACTCCCGCGTTTAACCCGTTGGTTCGTCATTGGGGATGAGGGAGAAAGAGGGGAAGACAGTGTCAAACAATGAAGGTTTGCGCATGAGAAACGAAATACCGGGAAGAACAGGAATTGCGGTAATAGCACTGTCTGTGCTGGCGGCGGGGTGCATGGGAAGGTCGGTGAAAACACCGCCGGCCCCGGTCACTCCGCCTCCTGCCGCCACGGCGGCGGCTCCGGCACCCGTTGATACAGCCCCGGTGCCCGCCGCAAAAGGAAAGACAATCCCGGTCGCGCATGGCCTTCCGCTTGAAATTACCGGCCGGGATGGGACGCCTATGGTCCTTGTAGCCGCGGGCACATTTGACATGGGATATGAGAACGGGCGGGCGGACGAGAAGCCGGTCCACCGGGTTTATCTGGACGCATATTACATCGACAAGTTCGAAGTCACGAACGCGCGGTTCGCGGAATTCCTGAGGGGATACGGGAGTGACATGGATGATGCCGGGAAAAGGATGATATTCGAGAACAAATGGGGCCTGCGGAAGGCGGACAGCGGGTGGGAGCCCCAGGCGGGTTATGAAAATCATCCTGTGGTGGATGTCACATGGTTTGGAGCCAGCCAATACGCGAAACACTTTGGGAAAAGGCTTCCCACCGAAGCGGAATGGGAAAAGGCCTGCCGGGGAGGGAGCAAAACGAAGTGGTGTTTTGGCGATGGCGAAGGGAAGCTGGGGGAATATGCGTGGTACACATTCAACAGCGGGGGTACAACGTGTCCGGTGGGCCAGAAGAAGCCCAACGCATACGGAATATATGACATGCATGGGAACGTATGGGAATGGTGTGCCGACTACTCTCTCGCCGAATATTATAAATACAGTCCCGCAAGAAACCCGACAGGCCCCTCCTCCAGTTCCTACCGCATCAGTCGTGGTGGTTCATGGCGCAGTTATGCCGAGTGGTGCCGTTCCGCCGTCCGCGCCGGGGATGTTCCGGGTATGAAGACCGACATTACGGGATTCCGTTGTGCGGCCTTCCCGGGGTCGAGATAATTCTGCGCGCCGTGGGGGCCGGAGAGGATGTATACTGGGGCGTTGGAATTTGTGCCATTCAATGGATGGCATGGACTGATATTGAACACCAGTAAGTAAGGAGTGAGCCAATGAAACATATGATGGCTGGCATTTCCGGTGTTGTGGCCACGGTGATATTGCTTGCGCTGGCCGTGGGTTGCGCGGGGGGGCCGACCAAGCCGTCGGCGTTTCCGCCAGCGGAGCGGGCGGTCGCGGCCGTCATGGACTTCGAATACAAGGCGTCCGCTACCGGGTATGCCGACACCGCAGCGGGGCTGGCGGAGAGCGTTACCGCGGCGCTGGCCTCCACCGGCCGGGTCAAGCTGGTGGAGCGTTCCCGGCTGAAGTCGCTCCTCGCCGAGCAGGCGTTGGGCATGACCGGGGCGGTTGACCCGGCGTCAGCGGCGAAGGTGGGACAGCTTACCGGAGCCGAGTACCTCGTGACCGGCTCCATAACCCGCATCGCCATCCGGGACGAGTTCCGCAGCGTGGTGGTGGCCACAAAGACCGAGCGGATCGTCGACATCGAGGCGGAGGCCCGGATGATAGAGGTGAAGACCGGCCTCCTGGTCGCGTCTTCCCGGGCCGTCAGCCATGCCGAGGGGGCCGAGAAACACCTCATCGGCGCGAAGCCGGGGCTGGTCCCGGCGGCCGAGGCCATCGTCCAGAAGGCCATGATGGGGCTGGGCGAGAAGCTGGCCTACGAGCTGGCCGCCTCCATCGAGCCAGTAAAGAAATAGGCCCTCTTTCGTTCGCGGGGGACTTGCGGCGGCCCTTCGACTCGCCCTGGGCCTGTCGAAGGGCTCGCTCAGGGTTGTTTGGCAAAGGGAGTTGTAGCGGAGCGGGTGGATGCTGGTATGATTGTCTTTACGGCCGGGAAGGCGGTTTGAGGCAGCATAAGAGGTTTCTTCCGGCGAAATAAGTAATGGATTGAACAGGAGGGATTTAGATGGCAGACCTGGAGACGTTGAAAAAGGCGGTCGAGGCGGGGAAGCGCAAGGACGCCGAAGCGGCGGCTACCGCGGCGCTCGCGGCGGGCGTGGCCCCCGGCGACCTGGTTTCGAAGGCGCTCATCCCGGCGATGGCCTCGGTCGGGGAGAAGTTCCAGAAGGGCGAGGCGTTCGTCCCCGAGATGCTGGTATCGGCCAAGGCGATGAAGGCGGCGATGGAGATAATCCGCCCGAAGCTCGTGGGAACCTCCTACCAGCCGCTGGGAAAGATCATCATCGGCACCGTGCGCGGCGACCTTCACGACATCGGCAAGAACCTCGTCAAGATGATGATGGAGGGGGCCGGTTTCGAGGTCGTGGACCTCGGCGTGAACGTGGAGCCCGAGAAGTTCGTCGAAGCCGTGAAACAGCACTCACCGCAAGTCCTCGCGATGTCGGCCCTCCTGACCACCACGATGCTGTCGATGCCCGAGACCATAAAGGCGCTCAAGGGCGCCGGACTGCGGGAAAAGGTCAAGGTGATAATCGGCGGAGCCCCCATCACCGATTCCTTCTCAAAGGAGATAGGGGCGGATGGATACAAGCCGGACGCGTTCTCGGCCGCGACGCTCGCCAAGGAGCTGGTCGGGAAAAAGTGACCGGCATCCCCGGCCACTCCGGCGCGGGGAAGGAAGAATGAGATGAGCGGCGGGGACATTCGCGTCACCCTTCAGCCTTTCGGCACCGTTTTCCACATGCCGGCAGGTCATTCCCTGGCCGACCACCTGATTGTCCATGGGGTAGAGTTTCCCTGCGGGGGGCGCGGCCGGTGCCGCGGTTGCCGTGTCCGGGTGCTGGAGGGAAGCCTTCAGGAAACTCCCGCCGATTCAGCGCAATTGAAATCCGGGGAGCTTCGCGCGGGATGGCGGCTCGCCTGCCAGGCGCGGCCCGAGTCTGACGTCACCATTGAACTGCGCCAGTGGACGGCGCTTATCCTCGCCGACGATACGGAATTCCCGTTCATCCCCGGCGAGGGGCTGGGTATCGCGGTGGACGTGGGCACCACCACCCTGGTAGCCCAGATTCTGGACCTTTCCTCAGCGCGGATCCTGGGGACAGAGACTGCGCTAAACCCGCAGGCGCGGTTCGGCGCGGACGTGATGAGCCGCATCGGCGCTTCCGCCGATTCGGCTTCCGCCGGCCGCATGAGAACGGTTGTGCGGGATGCCATCGCGGGAATGGTCACCAAGCTCTGTTCCCGGGTTCAGGCAAAGTCACGGGTGGTCCGGGCTTCCATCGTAGGGAATACGGCCATGCACCATTTTTTCCTCGGGTTCCCGCTGGAGCCTCTCGCCGCCTATCCCTTCACCCCGAAGCACCTCGAGGGAGTTGACCTCACCGGAAGCGAGCTGGGCTGGACCGGTCCGGCCGCGTCCGCTTCCGCCCGCTTTCTCCCCAACCTCGGGGGGTTCGTCGGCAGCGACATCCTGGGGGTGATCCTGGCGACCGGGCTCCACCGGGCGGCCGCCGGGACGGCGGCTGGCGGAGCGGACCTTGGGACCAACGGCGAAATCATTTTCACCTCGCGCGGCGCCATCACCGTCGCCTCGACGGCGGCGGGACCGGCTTTCGAGGGCGCCCGCATATCCCAGGGGATGCGCGCGGCGCCGGGCGCCATTGACCGGGTGGTCATCGAGGAAGGGAAGATGGTCGCGCACGTAATCGGCGGCATGGAGGCGGGCGGAATCTGCGGCTCGGGGCTGGTGGATGCGGTCGCCTGCGGGCTGGAGGCGGGACTCATCGAGCCATCCGGCCTCCTGCCGGCCGGGAAGCTTCCGGTCCGCGGGGAGGTTGCGCTTACCCGGCAGGACATCCGGGAGGTCCAGCTTGCCAAGGGGGCCATTGCCGCCGGCATCGTCATCCTGATGCGCGAGATGGGGATTGTGGAGGCGGACCTGGCGGCGTTCCACCTCGCGGGGGCGTTCGGGAACAGCCTCGATATCGGCAACAGCCGGCGCATCGGGCTCCTGTCCTTCCCGGCGGACAAGGTGAAGCCGGCGGGAAACGCCGCGCTCCTCGGCGCCAAGATGACCCTGTTCATGCCGGATGGCGGAAGGAAAGCCTGTGAGGATATAATCTCCCGCGTGCGTCATGTATCTTTGGAAACGTCGCCGGATTTTCAGGACCTGTTCGCCGAGAAAATGGCGTTTCCGGAAGGGGGATAACGGGGAATGAACCATCGGGAAAGGCATATGGCGGTCCTGCGGGGGGAAAAGGTGGACCGCGTCCCGGATTTCGAGTTCGGGGCGTGGGACCAGACCATTGAGCGCTGGCACAAGGAGGGACTGCCGGATAAATACACCGGTTCGGACGCGGCCATGGAGCAATACTTCCACCTCGACAATTCGGAATTCGGGCCGGACCCATGGGTGAACATGGGGCTGGAGCCGGGGTTCCAGGCGCGGGTCCTCGAGGACAAGGGCGACCGGGAGATAGTGCTGGACTGGGATGGGGCAACCTGCGAGCAGATGAAGTCGGAATACGGCGCCTCCATCCCGAAATACCTCCGGTTTGCCATCGAGACGAGGGAGGATTGGAAGAAAATGCGGGACGAGAAGCTGGACTGGCGGAACCCGGCACGAATCCCGAAGGACCTGGACGCCCTCTGCAAGAAAACCCTGACCGCGGACTATCCGACCGTCCTGTGGACCGGATCCCTCTACGGGTGGCTGAGGAACTGGATAGGCGTGGAGAACTTCTCCATGATGTTCATCGAGGAGCCCGAATGGGTCGAGGAGATGATGGAGCACATCACCGTGCTCGCGCTCAAGGTCCTGGAGAAGCTCGCGGGGAAGTGCAAAATCGACCGCATGGATTGGTGGGAGGACATGTGCTACAAGCAGGGCTCGCTGCTTTCGCCGGCGATGTTCAAGCAGTACATGGTCCCGCGCTACAAGCGCATCACCGACTTCATGCGCAGGGAGTGCGGGTGCGAGTTCCACCGGGTGGACTGCGACGGCAACATCCACCAGCTGGTGCCGCTCTGGCTGGAGGCGGGAATCAACGTGATGTTTCCCCTGGAGGCGGCCCACACCGATGCTTTCCGCATTTCTGGCGAGTTCGGGAAGAAGGTTGGCCTGCACGGGTTCGTCGACAAGATACAGCTCATTCACGGCAAGGAAACCATCGACCGGGAAATGGAGAAATTGCGCCCGCTTCTCAAGCGCGGGAATTACATCCCGCTCGTCGACCACCGCGTTCCGCCCGACGTTTCCTTCGAAAACTACAAGTATTATCGGCGCAAGAAGTGCGAACTCATAGGAAAGGAGTACCGGGAAGGATGACCCCGAGGCAGCGATGGCTGGCGGTTTTGGGGCGCAAGGCAACGGACCGCATCCCTACGGACTACTGGGGGACCCCTGAGGCGACCGCGAAACTCATGGCTGAACTAAAGTGCGCCGACGAAGACGCGCTGTTTCGCCGGCTAAGCGTCGACCGGCCGCACTGGATCTGGTCGGAATTTCACGACCCGCGC
>Ga0315282_10001635_pt1 | contig 42019 bp, 36 predicted proteins | sample YL17G07_20_MG_FD_203693 | JGI IMG/M metagenome (GOLD analysis project Ga0315282, IMG submission 203693) | Sediment microbial communities from Yellowstone Lake, YNP, Wyoming, USA - YL17G07_20 | ecosystem: Environmental > Aquatic > Freshwater > Lake > Sediment | place: USA: Wyoming | collected...
TGGTTTTTCTCTCCACGTAAGGGTCGATCTTGTTCAGAACTTCAGCGAGCTTTTGCTCTAAGATTTCATCCAGGAAAGGAGACTTTGCCTTTGTCTTACCCTCCTTGGTAGGGGCTCCAATCTTCCTCAGATGATAATTCTTAATGACAGGAGAGACGATGGCTGAGACGACAGAGAGGAACTGAAAATCTTCGATAAATTCTTGTCTGGGACCGTAGAGGGAATTTACATTGATCACACCCAGCGGCTCACCATCTGAAACGAGAGGAATGCAGAGCACGGGGGGATGGATCTTTTCGGATCGCTTCTGACTCTTCGTCATCTCTTCGTAGAGAGGTTCCTGACTTAAATTCTGGATCGCTGCGGGCTGTCGGGATTCAAGAACGCTGCCTATCATTCCCTTTCGGCTCGGGCAAGCGAGAGGATGAATTTCTTTTTCAATGCCATAGAGGGCCTCCACGTGGAGGGAGTCCTCTTGAGGGTCTCGAAGCAAGAGAGAAGAGTATTTGATTGAGAAATATTCGGACAGGGTCGCCATGACTCCCGCGAAATAATGCTGGAGGCTGTTCTGCTGCGGGAGCTGGATGATCTCATAGAGGCTCCTCACTTCAGGATTTGTACGAGGATTGGTGAAGAATGTGGAAGACATATCAGCCTCCAGCCACCTTCATTCAAAAGAAGTGAAAGGTTTAGTTAATTGTTTGTAGTCTATTTCCGAGCACTAATCCTATATAAATTGGGTTCCGATTTCAAGAGAATTTTAATGGTTTTTTCTCTTTTGCTTTTGGACTTGAAGTCTGGTAGTGAATTCATTAAAATCACTCCATATGGCCGAAAGAATTAAGATTAAAGAGGCACAGCCGCGGGTGGTGGTTCTTCTCGGTCCGACAGGAGCGGGTAAGTCAAAATTAGCGATTGAATGGGCGGAGGAATTAGGGGGTGAAATCATCACTGCCGATTCCATGCAAGTATACCGGTATATGGATATCGGAACAGCTAAACCCGTCGCCGATGACCAGAAAAGGGTGCGACATCACCTGATTGATTTGGTGACCCCTGAGCAACCTTTTCATGCTGCTCTTTATCGAACACTGGGTCGAAAAACGATTGATCAATTGTATGAGAATGAGACGCCGATTTGGGTCGTGGGCGGGACCGGGCTTTATATTAAGACCCTCTCGGAGGGAATTTTTAGTAGTCCTAAGATCGATCCCTCCGTGAGAGAAAGTCTAAAGAAGGAAGCAGAGGAGAAAGGGACGGGAACCCTGTATGAGCGTTTGAAGAAGGGGGATCCGAAAACAGCCTTTTCCCTCCATCCTAACGACCTTTTTCGAATTGTGCGGGCTCTTGAGGTTCTTGATTCGACGGGCATTCCCATTTCTTTCTACAGGGAACAACACCGTTTTGGGGAAAAGCCTTATGTGACGCTAAAAATAGGTCTTGAGATGAATCGAAACGTGCTCTGCCGGCGCATTGACGAAAGAGTCGATCAAATGTTGGAAAAAGGGTTCCTTCGAGAGGTCGAGAGGCTGATGGAGATGGGTTATGGACCCGAATTGAAGCCGATGCAGAGTTTGGGTTATAAACAGATGGTTCAATACCTTTTGAAAGAGATCGATTGGGACGAAGCGGTGAGACAGATGAAGAGGAATACCCGTCGTTACGCCAAGCGACAAGTGACGTGGTTTAAGGCTGATCCGGAAATTCGATGGTGGGACGGGCTGGCGGATCGGAAAAAAATATTTCTCGAAATCAAATCTTTTTGGGAAGGGGAGGGAAAGGCATGATCAAGAATCAGATCAATATCCAGGATCAGTTTCTCAATCGTGTCCGGCGAGATCGGAAACACGTGATGATCGAATTGACCACGGGCCACCAGATCGAAGGGATCATCCTTAGCTTTGATAATTTCTGCATCGTCCTCCGGGGAGAGACCGACCAGCTGGTTTATAAGCATGCCATCTGCTCTATTTCCCCTGGCGAAAAATTGGAATTTCTTGAATCGAAATAGGATCAGACCCCGCCTTTCCCCTCGAAGGAGGGCGCGGGGAGGTGACGATGGATCATTTTGAGATCAAACCAATATTGGAAGGCCTTTTTTTCGTTTCGGATTCTCCGATCCGGCTTGAGACTCTTGTCGAGATCCTGCCTGAATCGAATAAAGAGGCGATCGTAGAAGGGATTCGGCAAATTCAAGCAGAGTATGAGAATCCTTCAAAGGGAATAGAACTGACAGAAATAGCCGGTGGATATCAATTCCGGACCAAACCCGATTGGGCCGGATGGGTCGGTCGGCTGAAAAAGGTGAGAGCGATTAAGTTGAGCCAAGCCGCCTTAGAGACCTTAGCCATCATAGCCTATCGTCAGCCCGTCATCCGGCCGGCGGTCGAGGAAATCCGCGGAGTGGATTCGGGGTCCGTTCTGCATACGCTCATGGAGAAGGGATTGATCAAGATGATGGGACGTAAGGATCTCCCCGGACGCCCCATCGTCTACGGAACCACCAAGGCCTTTCTTGAACTCTTCGGTCTTAATACACTCTCCGATCTCCCCGCCCTCAAAGAAATCGAACCTCCCCAGATGCCTGAAGAGATAGCCAAAGAAGAGATTCTGAAAACCGAGACAGAAGAGATCGCCCTTCATCAGGATCTCCCTCAGGACAGGAGAGAACAGTAGGGAATTCGTTTGGCACTGGAACGCATTCAAAAGATTTTGGCTAAGGCGGGGATCGCTTCGAGGAGGGAAGCCGAACGGATGGTCAGGGAGGGAAGGGTGTCGGTCAACGGTAAGGCTGTTGAGACACTCGGTTTTAAAGCCGATCCCTCCAAAGACCACATCCGAGTGGATGGCAGGAAGCTCACCCGTTTTGAGCCGAAGGTCATTCTTCTTCTGAATAAACCCAGAGGCTATCTTTCCACGGTCAAGGACCCAAAGGGACGGCCGACCGTGATGGATCTTCTCGAGGAGGTGAAATGGAGAATCTATCCAGTGGGTCGCCTCGATTTCGATGCCGAGGGACTCCTTCTCCTTACCAATGATGGTGACCTGGCCAATCTCCTCTCCCATCCCAGATTTTCTATCCCGAAGACCTACCTGGTCAAAGTGGGAGGGGTTCCGGAGGAGAAAAAACTGACTCGGCTCAAGAGGGGAGTGATGCTCGAAGATGGGGAAGCAAACGCTGTTTCCTGTAACCTTGTTCGTCAAAGGGAAAAAAATAGCTGGGTTCGGGTGGTGGTGACGGAGGGGAGGAACCGCTTGGTGAAGAGAATGTTCTCTGCCATCGGCCACCGTGTTCTCAAGTTGAAGCGAATCGAGTATGGCCCCATTCAACTGGGGGATCTTCCTTTCGGACAATACCGCTATCTTACGGCGGGCGAGATGGGGAAACTCGAAAGCTTTAGGCAGAAAGCTCAAAGAGGTCAGTAGCGCCACATTTATTGGGGGGAGGAGGAAGTTCCGTCAAATACTGGAACGCTACGCCATTGCTTACCAAAGTTGAAGTCCTAAGAAAAATAGTTCATCTGGCTACCTTGGTCATTCCTGTCGGATACGCATTGACTTCTGAGGAAACGGTCATCTTATTTCTCGTTCCTTTCTTTTTGGCACTGCTATCAGTCGATCTCCTTCGTTTACTGCATCCCGGCATGGCATCCCTCTTCCAAAAATACTTTTTCGGAAGGGTTCTCAGGGAAGAAGAGAAACCTACGTTTATGGGGGCAACCTACTTTATCTTCTCAACGATCCTCACCATTCTCCTCTTTCCGAAATCCATTTCCATTGCCAGTGTCTTCATCCTCATTCTCGCCGATACAGCGGCTGCCCTGATCGGAAAATGGATTGGGAGAATTAGGATCTTCGGAAAAACCCTTGAAGGAAGCATGGCGTTTCTTTTCACCTCTTTATTGGTCGTCTGGATTTCTCCCAACCTGAACCGGTTTTCGGGAAGCCTCGCAGCACTGGGGGCTACAGTGGTTGAGATTCTTCCGATAAGAGTGAACGATAATCTTACCATTCCCCTTGTGGCAGGAGCGATCATGTTTTTCGCGGGTGGATGAGGAGAGAAGGGATGTTCTTAAGGGCCTGGATGATCCTTCCTGCTTCTTCTTCTGAGGCGATTTTGACAACGGCCGCGTAAACCTTCAATTCGTCAAAGAGAAAAGAGAAGGCTCCTTCGGACTCATTCAAGAGCTCTCCTTCAGCCAGGGGGTTGAGGCTGATGACGGGCTTATCAAACTTCTTGATCAGATCGGTGGCGTGCTGCAAATCAAACGGGTTCCGTTTTTTATTGATGGGGAGGGCGTAGGCGGCGACCTTGAGGGGTTTTGCCTTCGGGAGGGCAAAGGTCGTCCATTGACCCGTATAGATGGGGATGAACCCTTTTGCCCTGACCTTGGATACCATTTCGTGAAGAAGATCAATCCGGCCCAGTGCCAAGAGCCAGTCTCCGTATTTTTCTCCGAAGAGCAGGAACGGGGAATCTTTGGGATCGAAGAGGGAGAGTCTCTTGTCAAAACGAAGAGGATCAAGGGTGATCCGGTCAATCTCCTTTTGCGTAAAGACGTCCGAAGAAGAAGGGGAGGGAAGAATATTTTGAAGCAGATGGGGAGAGAGGTTCTTTCTGATCGTTGAGATGATTTTTGATTCAGATCGGTGGAGTGGCTTCCCTAAGAAGGAAACTCCGGTCTCTGCCTCTAAATGGCAGAGGCCTATCAACGCTTCGTCTCCGGTTACGTTTTTCAACTCCTTGAGGGATTCGAGATGATTCGCTGAGGGGAGGTCAAAGCACCAGGCGCCCAATTCATAAGTCTTCTCCATGAGGCGATAGATCTCCCGGTCGCCACGGGACATCGGAGGCTGAATGGAGAAAATCATCCTCGGCAGTTTTTTCCCTTCCAAGATAACCGTTGGAAACCTCATCGTCTAAACATTTTATTAACTTCTCACCGGATTTTCAATGAAAAGCTTCAGCCCGGCGGATCTTCCCCGGTCATGGGCAAGAAAAAGACCCAGGGGGAAGGGGAACCAGAACGGACCGATACGAGAAAAAATAGATGCACATTCTCTTGCAAAGCCTCTTTTTTTTTGGTAAAAGGTTTGTATGCCGGTGAAAGACAAAGAATTTAGGAAAGCGATCAAGCTGGGGATCAAGACTCTGATCATTCAAGAGGTCAGGCTCTTGCGACTGGAACACTCCTTCACCCCTCGGATCATGGTTGATGAGGTCTCCCGGTCGATCCGGGATACCAAGAGAGAAATAGCCAAGTTGACGAAGGCGGTGGGGCAAAAGGAAAGAGCGGCCCTTCTGAAGAGAATGATTCGTCAAGCTGTAGACGAGGAGATCGATCGAGCTATCGAATTGAGGAAGACCAGATGCATACGGTGCCTTCACGGAAGATTTTATGATGAGACAGGTACGGCTTTTGTGAATCTGCCCGTCGAAACACGGGTAACGACCATTGGCTGTGACGAACTCCGGCCCGGTCTGAGGAAAAGTTGTCGACGATTTGTGGAGACATCCCAGGCTGTTTCGCTCGAGGACTACCTTAACGAGATGACGCTGTTCTATGAGTTCAGGGAGTTGATCGATCGGATTGAGGAGATCTGGAGGGACTACTTTATTAAGTAACGCAAAGCGCAGAGCGCTTAGCGCATAGCGTCTTGAATTCCAAAGAACAAATATTCAAATTGTCCTAACAAAAAAGCTCTCTTTCTTATTTTTGAAAGAGAGCTTTTAGATTTGGCTCTTTTTCTCAATCGATTACGCTATGCGCCATGCTCTATGCGCTTTGCGTTTCAGGCAATTGCTTCTGCTACCAATTCCGTAATATCCATTACCTTTATTTTACCTTTTTTCTCTTTCCTCAGTCTTGCCGCAGCGACCTGCAAGTTGGACTTACAGGAGGGACAGGCGGAGACCACCACTTCTGCTCCTACATCAAGGCCCTCCAAAATCCGCTTGTAGGCGATCTCACCCGAAAGGGCCGTATTGAAAGCCTTGAGTCCTCCTCCTCCGCCACAGCATTTGGCCAACAAGCGGTTGTTCTTAAACTCGATTAAGGTGACTCCTGGAATCCTGGCTATCAGATTTCTGGGTGGATCAAAGATGTTGAGATGTCGTCCCAGGTCGCATGGGTCGTGATAGGCGACTTTCATCGGACTGCCGTCTTTGAATTTGATCTTCCCATCTTGAATCAGTTGATCCAGATATTGAATGGCATGGACCACCTCAGCCTTGAAGGAGGTGTATTTTGGATAAAGCTCCTTAATGGTTTTGTAACAGCCCGCACAGGTGGTCAAAATTTGTTTTGGCTGGATCTTAGAAAAAGCTTCCACGTTCTTAGATGCAATCTCTTTGAAATCATTAGTTCCTACAAGGTAGGAAATATATCCACAACAATTTTCGTCCTTCCCGAACGCTGTGTAGGAGACTCCTGCTTTGTCAAGAATCTTCATGACATTCGGGACGATGTTGATATCCTGATAAGAAGTGACACATCCTGCAAAGAGGAGGGTGTCAACCGGTCCCTTCTTGGGTTGAAAGGTCGAAGGAAATACATCCGTGCGTTTTTCTTTGGGTTCTCCAAATGGGTTCCCGGTGGCCTTCAAATTTTCTATCAACGTCTTGTGGATTTCGGGAAGGAATCCAGCCTTTACCAATCGCTCGCGGCCTGCCTCGACGATTTCAGAGACAACGACTCCCGCAGGGCAGGTTGCTTTACAGTTGAGACAGGTGGTGCAGAGAAAGAATTTGTCCGCCACCTCTTTGGAGGGTTCAAGGGTTCCTTTCAACAGGTAGTAAGCCATGATCACCCGTCCCCGGGCATTCTCCGATTCCAGCTCGGTCTGGGCAAAGACCGGGCAGCCCGCGCGGCAAAAACCGCAATTCATGCAGGCCAGGATCTCGTTATCCACCGCTTGGCTGAAGCTCTGAATCTGGTCCGGGGTCTCCAAAAATTCCTTGTAAGTGAAGTGGTCGAAAATATCTTTTGGGGCATCGTCAAATCCCAATTTGCCCGGGTTCAAGATATTCTTCGGATCCAAGGCTTTCTTGATCGTCTTCATCACCTCATGACTTAATCCCAATTCGTGATGAATATAAGGGGACTTCGCCACACCGATGCCATGTTCTGCGGTCAGGGTCCCTTTGTATTTCATTGTAAGATCGATGAAATCCTGGGCGATCCCTTTTATTTCCTCCCATTCCTTCTTGTTCCGACCGTCGATGATCAAGGTGGCGTGGAGGTTGCCATCGCCGATGTGACCGAATACGGGAATGGGAAATTTGTGCTTCTCGCTGATCTTTTGAAGCTCGCGGATCGTTTCAGGGATCTTGGACATGGGGACACCGAAGTCCTCCACAAAGGGGATGAGTTTCGCTCCCCTCCTTATTTTTGAGAGAGAGGGTACCAGACCCTGACGGCCTGCCCACATTTTCAAACGCTTGGCCGGATCATCATCCCACTGATTACCGAGGCCGTTGCATTCTTTTGAGATCCGATCGATCTTCTGGATATTTTCCTTGACGGCTTGCCGATTCCCATCGATTTCGATGAAAAGGATGCTCCCCACGTTGTCAGGGATATTGAGTCCCATTGCCTTATTGACGACATCGATAGAAACCCGATCCAGAATCTCACAGGAGGAGAGGGGAACTCCGGAAGTGATGATGCCCTCGGCAGCCCTGCCCGCATCTTCGACCGAAGGAAACCAGGCCTGAGCGAAGGCGATGTATTCCGGCATGGGGATGATTTTTACAGTAATCTCGGTGATCACTCCCAATGTTCCTTCCGCTCGGCAGAAGAGGTGGGCAAGGTCATATCCCGAAGAGCTTTTGGCCACAATCGAACCTGTTCTCATCACTCTTCCGTCAGCCAGAACAACCTCCAGGGCCAAAAGGTAGTCCTTGGTGGCGCCGTATTTGATGGCCCGGTTGCCGCTTGCATTGGTGGAGACCATGCCGCCGATGGAAGCCATGGTCGCGCTGCCAGGATCAGGAGGAAAGAAATGGGTCGGAGCGAGAGCATTATTCAATTGCTGACAGATGACCCCGGGCTCCACCACCGCATAGCCGTCTTTGGGATTGATTTCCTTGATCTTGTTCATTCGGCTCACGTCGAGGACGATGCCTCCAAAGCACGCGAGGACCGCTCCCGTGGTACTTGTTCCCGAGCCTCTCGGGATCACCTTGATTTGGCGGTCATTAGCCAACTTGAGAATTTTCGATATCTGGTCCGTTGTTGTCGCAAAGACGATGGCATCGGGGATGCCTTCATGGACGGACATATCACGGGAGAAACAGAGCCGTTCGATACGATCTGTCTTGACATTCTTTTCACCGACAATTTGGATCAGATCCTTGATATAGTCCATGACCTCTCCCTCTCTAATAATCCTTGGGCAACTTCTCTAATTGGGCATAACTAAAGACAGGACCATCTTTGCAAACATAGAGATGGCCGATGTTGCACCGGCCACATTTTCCGATGCCGCACTTCATCCTTTTCTCCAAAGAGGTATAGATGCGTTCGTTGGGGAACCGGAGGGCCATCAATTTAGGGAACGTGAACTTGATCATAATCGGAGGACCACAGATGACTGCAAAAGTATTTTCCGATGAGGGCGCCGCCTCTTCCAATACATTTGGGACGAGCCCAACCTTTCCCTTCCAGTCTTTGTCTCCTTGGTCGACCGTCACGACTAATTTGATGTCGTTTCTTTTCTCCCATTCCGCCAGTTCTTCCTTATAGAGGAGGAGGCCCGGCATCCTCGCTCCGTAGACGACGGTGATGTCTTTTACTTTATTCCGATTCCCGGGATGGAGGAAAAAAGCGATCAAGGATCGTAAGGTAGTAAAAGCAAATCCCCCGCCGATCACCAACACATTCTTTCCCTGGAAAAGGTCAATTGGGTATCCGTTGCCCAAAGGGCCCCGAACACCGACCTCTCTCCCTTCCTCGATGTAGTGGAGGGCAGTCGTGACCACCCCTGCTTTATTGATGGTAAATTTTAGAGAACCATTTTCTGTTGGAGAGGAGGCAATCCCCAAAGGGGCCTCGCCTTTGCCCAGGATGGAGAGTTCGCAGAATTGCCCGGGGGTGAACTGAAAGGCCTTCGCATCCTCTTCATTCAGAAAACCGAGCTCAAGCGTCCGGAGCATCCGATCGGTCGTCTCGACGGTCGCCTTCTTGACTACCATGGGTATGGGGAGATAGGGGTTCTTCATATTAAGCTCAATGTCAAATGTCAAAATTCAAACCTTCGGCATTTGCCTGCCTGCCCCGCCCTCGGTCTATTAATAGTGCGGGACCGGGGCCGGTCGACAGGGAATTTGATGTTTGAATTTTTATCCCTTCTGAATTTCTTTAATCGTCTGACGGATATCAAAACCGGCCGGGCAATAAAGAATACACCGGCCGCAGCCGACGCACGCAATTCGATCGAAGTTTTTCGGAAAATAATTAAATTTGTGCATGATTCTCTGCCGAGTTCGCTCACGGTTCGTTGGCCTTGGGTTATGACCCGACGTCTCCTGGGAATAGAGAGAAGAGAGGCAGGAGTCCCAGTTCCTCACCCGTTGCCCTTTGTTCGTCAGAGCCTCATCCACGATATCGAAACAGTGGCAGGTCGGACAGAGATAGGTGCATACCCTGCAGCCAAGGCACTTTTCTTGAACCCTTTCCCAAAACGGATTCTCCGCCATTTGATCCAGTTTTTTATCGATTCCTTCTACTGGAATGGAGGCATCTGTCCTCTTGGATGCCTTCTCCTCGATCTCTCTGCCAAGGTCTAAATCGTTTGGCTCGGCCTTTTTGAGGAATTTATTTTGACTAAAAGCCATCCCTTTTTGAGTGAGTAGTTCGACCAGGTAAGCTTCACCAAAATCGATCAAGAAGAGGTCAGATCCCTCCCGAGAGAAAGGGCCTCCCTTCATCGAAGTACAGAAGCATGTGGAAAGGGGATGATTGCAGGCCATTCCGATGATGGTCGTTGCTTCCCTCTTATTCGTATAGTAGACATCGGTATATTCTTTTCCTGAAAAGACCTGGTCGATCAGGGAGACCGCCTGAATATCACAGGGCCTTGCGCCTAAGATCACTCTCTTTCTTTCTACCCCCTCTGTGGAAGTGATCCGGGCCTCTTTCCCGGCTTTTTCATATTGGAACATGGTTTCCGATTGGGGGAAGAATACCTCCTTGGCAGGTTTTTGAGGGTTAGAGCCGGAAAGGTCGACTTCCTCTGGGTGGTTGATCCTTTTATAAAGAAAAACTCCCTCTGCGAATTGAACGGGTGCAAAGAGATCGTATTCATCCATCAGGTTTTGCAAAAAGGGTTTAAAATCTTTTTTATCCAGCTTCCACTTCATTTGATAAATTCCTGTCTGTCCTCAGTCTTGAAAGTCGAGAGGGGAGGAAGGACCTCCGCATCGATTCCCGTCTCGAAGTCGAAGAGTTCTTTTACGTCGAGATTCAATTTCTGCGTAAGGTAGGTAAGTCGGATCTCCATTGGACAGGCTCGCTCGCAGGCCCCACACCCTGAACACCTTCCCGTCTGGTGATAGGCCCTCACAATGTGATAGAACGCAAGGTCTGAAGGAGATAGCCCCTTTTCAACCCATTTCGGATTAGAGCTGTCCACAAAACATTCTGTGCAGTAACACATCGGACAGGCTTCTCGGCAGGCATAGCACCGAATACAGCGACTGGACTCCTTTTCAAAAAACGCCCACCGTTCTTCAAGGGACTTGCTCTCGAAATCCTTGACCTCAGGATGCGTTTCGAGGAGAGGAGATTCTTCTACAGGATCGCCCACTAAGATATTCGCCTTTACCGGATTTCGGTGGATACATACCTGACAGGAAGGATAAAGGAAGTCATCTTTTTTGAGAGCTGTCTTAAAATCTTCTCCCTCGACGATGATCTGATCCCCTTGCTCATGGGCACGGAGGACTTCCCCTTTCACTGCTTTCTTTACCCTCCTTCGATCCACCATTCTCTGGCAGGGGACTCCGATCAAAAACAATTGGTCAGGCTTAAACCTTTTTTCGAGAGAAAGGGCGATGATCGATCGGGAGTCACATCCTTTGACCACAAGGCCCACTTTAAATTGACTCAATTTGTGAAGATAAGTGGATAAGTTATTCTGGCAGAAAGAATTCCAGATTAAGCGATCCGCCTCTTCAGGGCTTCTGGCGAATAGGGGTGTCGCGCGAAGAGGAAGCGTCCCTTCACCAAAACCAATGATGATGTCCACTACTTTTTTCGAAAGGAGTTCTTTAGCCTTTTCTCTGATCTTTTCCTGAATCATGGCCGCCTGTCCGTGAATCCGAAATCCGAATCTCGAAATCCCTGCCTACCGGCAGGCGAAACAAATTCTAATGCCGAGCGAGAAGCGTTCCAAACACATTTGGAACTCTTGAATTTGTTACTTTGGAATTGTCTCGTGCTTCGGACTTCGCGCTTCGGATTTTGCCTCCATTAAGTCATTTCTTTTCACAAAAAGTTTGGCCGGTCCTAATTTCTTGATATCCTGGGTAACTTCGTCAACAACCTGGGAAAATTTTACCCCTTCTGCCGCAGAGACCCAGGAGAACTGGACCCGACCTTCTTCAAATCCAAGGTATTCAAGGAACCGCTTCAGGGTTGCTGATTTTCTTCTTCCTATATAGTTTCCGCTGATATAATGGCAGTCCCCCGGATGACAGCCAGAGATCAGCACTCCATCGATTCCGTTCTGGAGGGCCTTGAGGATAAAAAGGGGATTAATTCTACCCGAACAAGGCACCCGGATGACACGGATGTTCGGAGGATACTGGATCCTCGAAGTTCCGGCGAGGTCTGCTCCAGCATAGGAACACCAGTTACAGAGGAAAGCCAAGATTTTTGGTTCCCAATTCTTTTCTAAGCCGTTTTCCATTTCCGATTTTCCATTAATCAACTGATCGCCAATTCTGTGATCTGGGCAACCACCTCTGCGTTCGTAAATCCTTTCAGATCGATCGAGCCCGAGCGGCAAGAAGCTGTGCACGCTCCACATCCTTTGCACAAGACTTTATTGATTTGGGCCACCTGTTTTTCGCCGACCATCGTTCTTTTTGTCAAAATCTCAATGGCCTTGTAAGGGCAGACGCTTTCACAGAGTCCGCATCCGATGCACTTCCTTTCGTCCACCTCAGAGATGGTCCCGACGGTCTCGAGTTCTTTTTTCGAAAGGTAAGTCAACGCTCTAGAAACCGCCGCATTCGCCTGCGAAATGCTCTCTTCAATCGATTTAGGACTGTGAGCAAGTCCGGCCAGAAAGATGCCCTCGGTTGCGAAATCGACAGGCCTCAGCTTCATGTGGGCCTCAAGGAAGTAGCCGTCCTGGTTCAACGGAACCTTCAACATCTTTGACAGACGTTCGTTATCAGGAGACGGGGTGATCCCGGTGCTGAGGACAAGAAGATCGGTTTGAATGGTTAACTCTTCCTGCAAAATCGGTTCACGGACGACCACCTGAAGGTCTTCTCCTTGCCTTTCCAGGCGAGGTTCTCGTTCCGGTTCATACCGGATGAAGATAGCCCCGGCCTTCCTGGCCTTTTCGTAATAGTCTTCTTTGAACCCATAGGTCCGGATATCACGATAGAGGATATAAATATTGATTCCTGGGTCCAAGGACTTGAGTCTCAAGGCGTTTTTGATCGCCTCCGAACAACAGATCCTGCTGCAATAAGGCCTTTCATCATTCCTTGATCCGATGCATTGAATCATGACGACATTCTTCAGAGACTTCAGGGAGTCGGGGTGAAGGGACATCCTCTCTTCCAATTCCTTCTGTGTGATCACCCGGCGATCCTGACCGTACAGAAACTCCTTGGGCCGGTACTCCTCAGCACCCGTGGCCACCACGATGATACCGTGGTCAATTTCCTTGACCTCGTTTCCATTTCGGACCCTGGTCTTAAAATTCCCAACAAAGCCATCCACGTTCTCAATCGCGGTTTGGGTCATCAGATGAATTCGAGGATCTTTCTCTACTTTCTCGATGGCCCGTTTCAAATGAGATTGAACATCATCTCCCTCCAAAGTGAAATGGATCGCTTTCGCCTGACCGCCCAACTGGGGTTCCCTTTCAACCAGGTAAACCTCATAGCCTGCTTCAGCTATCTTCTTGGCAGCAGTGATCCCGGTCAGACCCCCTCCGATCACCAGCGCCTTCTGAACCACTCCGACCATTTGCGTTTGAAGGGGTTCAAGAAGGAAAGCCTTGGCCACAGCCATCCTCACCAGGTCCTTTGCCTTCTCCGTTGCTTCCTTGGGCTGTTGCATGTGAACCCAGGAACACTGATCCCGGATATTGGTCATTTCAAAAAGATAACGGTTGAGCCCTGCCTCGCGTATCGTATCCTGGAACAGGGGTTCATGGGTTCGGGGTGTACAGGAGGCAACAACGACCCGATTCAATTGGTTTTCTTCGATCACTTTTTTCATATGATCCTGGGTGTCTTGAGAGCAGGTATAGAGGTTTGCCTCCGCATAGGCCACGTATGGCAACGTCCGCGCATATTCCACGACAGCGGGCACGTCCACGATCCCACCGATGTTAATCCCACAATGGCAGATGAAGGCACCGATACGGGGCCCCTGATAATTCACATTCTTCTCCGGGGCATATTCCTTCTCTTTGACCAGCGTTCCTCGTCCCTCGGCGAGGAGTGAAGAAGCCTCTGCCGCTGCGGCGCTTGCCTGTGCCACCGTCTCCGGAATATCCTTCGGCTCCTGAAAAGCTCCGCAGACGTAGACGCCCGGCCGCGACGTGGAGGTCGGCTCAAAAGAGCTCGTTCTACAGAAGCCGTGGTCATCCAGTTCAATGCCTATCCGCTTCGCCATGTCGACGGTTTCTTTAGAAGGGACCATCCCTACTGAAAGGACGACCAATTCAAACTCTTCCTCAACAAATTTTCCTTCCTCGTTCAAGTAGGTCACCAAAAGATTTTTTGTTTTAAAGACCTCCCTCACCTTGGAAACCATGCACCGGATGAACCGGATTCCATACTTGGTCTTCGCATTTTCGTAATAGGCATCAAATCCCTTGCCATAGGCCCTGATGTCCATGAAAAAGATGGATGGCTTGACGAAATGAACATGTTCTTTCGCAATAATGGCTTCTTTCATTGCGTACATGCAGCAAACGGAAGAGCAGTACCCGTTCCCGCAATTCGTATCGCGGGAACCCACGCATTGGATGAAAGCGATCCTTTCAGGGATTGTTCCATCCGAGGGACGCAAAAGATGGCCGCGGTGCGGGCCCGTTGCACTCAACAGCCTTTCAAATTCAATACTCGTCACCACATTGGGCAAAACTCCATAGCCGAACTCTGGCCGGAGACGGGCATCGAACTCATCATAGCCTGGGGACAGGATGACGGATCCAACCTCGATCTTTTCGACTTGCTGGGTCTCGCCATAATCTACTGCTTTTGCTAAGCAGACCCTTTCGCACAGCCCGCACCCGATGCATTGCTCCCGATCAATCAGGTAGACCTTTGGGATAGCTTGAGGGTATTTAATATAGATGGCGGATCTCTTGTTGAGTTTTTCATTATAGGTATCGATTGCCGTGACCGGGCAGTGCTTGGCACATTCGCCGCATCCCGTACAGCGGTCGCTGCGAATATATCTCGGTTTTCGAACCAGGGTCACGGAGAAACGGCCGGCTTCACCCTCGATGCTTTCCACTTCTGCGTGGGTGATCACACGGATGTTCAGATGCCGGCCACACTCGACCAGTTTTGGGGACATGATACACATGGAGCAGTCATTGGTGGGGAAGGTCTTGTCAAGCTGAGCCATCACTCCTCCAATCGCAGGAGAGCTGTCAACCAAATAGACATAGTACCCTGATTCCACCAGGTCTAAGGAGGCTTGCATTCCGCCAATTCCGCCCCCCACCACCATCACCGCGCCTACAGGAGTTTTATTCTTTATTTTATCCATTCCTCTTGATGTCCTTATTTCCACTCATCCTGCTTCAGCAAAGAGAGGATGGAGCAGGAACTCGTCATTACGCCTTTCGCACATATCTTGGAATTTTTCCTTGTTCCGAAGGGTCAAAGCCTATTTTGCCCTCTCCCACTAACAAGACCAAATAAGAAAGAGTCTCCTTTAACTCAAGGTTCAAGGTGTCGCTGATCTCCTTTGCGGAAAGGTAGTTGGCCTGGATGATTCCGACGATTCGATTCTTGATCAATTCGTCCCGAATGGTTTCTTCGATCAATTTCTCCAATTTTTCTTTGGAGAGACGTTCTCCGTAAACGTTCTCTTTTTCTGTAAGCTCATAACCCTTTCCAACCATCCAGCGGATCTTCTCTCCTTCCAGGGAGGCTTCGATCGCCTCAAGTTTTTTCTTCATCTCCTGATCGAGGGGGAAAGGACCGAGGCTACGAATCTTGTCGACAAACTCCCGAATCACCCTTGAAAACCGTTCACCCTCACCCGCAGAGACCCAATCCAAAAGGAGTCTCTCCGTTTCGATCTTTTCCATCGCCAGCAACTTTCGGGTAAGGCCCATCTTCTGCTCGGCATGGACATTGCCGGTCAGATAATGACAGTCTCCAGGATGGCAACCCAGGACCATTACTCCATCATACCCAGCCAAGAGGGCCTTCGGGATAAAGACGGGATCCACCCTCCCGGAGCACATCACCCGGATGACCCGGGTGTTCGGGGGATATTGAAACCTGGAGACACCCGCTAAGTCTGCACCCGCATAGGCGCACCAGTTACAAAGGAAGGATAAGATTTTGGGTTCAAAAGCCATCTTTCAACTCATTCTCAATTTTTGATTTCAAATCCTAAATCGTCAATCAAAATCGAAACTTTCTGTTTTAAGCTGCTTCCTTCTCCTTAATGAGGTCAAGGGCTTCGATCTGAGCTGTCAATTGTTCATCGGAGAAATGATGAACCGTCACTGCCTTCTGGGGACAGCTTGATGCGCAGACCCCGCACCCCTTGCAGGAGGCTGCAATCGTCTCTGCCTTGCTCCCCTTCTCGGTTTCTATCACCCGTATGGCACTGAAGGGGCAGAGCAGTTCACACAGGCCACACCCCACGCAAACCGTCTGGTCTACCTCTGAGATGGTTGGAAGCACGGTGACATATCCTTTGGCAATGGAAGCAGTGGCACGGGCTACGGCTGCATCGGCCTGGGAAAGGGACTCACTAATCGTCTTTGGGAAGTGGGCCAACCCAGCCAAGAAGATACCATCCGTCGCAAAATCCACCGGCCGTAGCTTCATATGAGCCTCAAGAAAAAACCCATCGGCGGTCAAGGGCACCTTGAGCATCTTCGCCAAGGCCTCATTCTCATACGGGACGGTGGCACTCGCAAGAACGACAAGATCAGGTTGAAGGTTCACATCCTCAGCGAGGATTTTGTCCTTGACTTTGAGCTGTAGACGACCTCCATCCACTTGCAGGTCAGGTTTTGAGTCGAGCTCGTATTGAATGAATTCGACCCCCTTGTTCCTTGCCTGAGTATAATATTGTTCCATCAGCCCATACGTCCTGATGTCGCGATAAAGAACGGTCACTCTGATTTCGGGGTTCTTTTCCTTAATTTTCAACGCGTTCTTAACGGCCACGGAGCAACAGATACGACTACAGTTGGGGCGCTCCGGCGTCCGAGAACCGACGCATTGGATCATTACAATGTGTTTGCATCGGTCGATCTCTCCCCAATGGTGGAAGATCTTTTCCTCTAGTTCCGTCTGCGTCACCACCCGTGAATCCTGGCCATAAAGATAATCGGCCGGGACCTTCTCCTTCGCCCCCACGGTGACGATGACCACGCCGTGTTCAAACTCTTTCTCCACACCGTCGCTCGAAATAACAGATTTGAAATTACCGATATACCCGTTGAGGTCTTTCAGTTTTGCTTTCGTAAAAACCTGAATGTGGGGATTACCCGTGACCTCGCTAATCGTCTTTCGAAGAAGCTCCTGTGGATCATTTCCGTCAATGGTATGATAAATGTGACGGAGGTTTCCCCCCAATTCAGCCTCTTTTTCCACAAGAGCGCAGTCAAATCCCTGGTGTGCCAACCCCAGCGCCGCTCTCATCCCTGATAGGCCCCCTCCAATGACAAGGCCTTTTTTTATCACTTCAACAACGGGTTCCTTCAAGGGTTTCAAGAGGCGGGATTTCGCCACGGACATACGGAGAAGTTCCTTCGCTTTTTCTGTCGCCTCCTTGGGCTGGTGCATGTGAACCCAGGAGCACTGGTCCCTGATGTTGGCCATCTCGAAGACATATTTATTGAGACCCATCTCCCGGATCGTTTCCTGAAACATGGGTTCGTGGGTCCTTGGTGTACAGGAGGCGACGACAATGCGGTTTAGCTGATTTTCTCGAATGGCTTGCTTGATTTTCTCCTGAGCATCCTGAGAACACGTGTAGGTATTTTCCTCGGCATAGACGACGCCATCAAGGGTCTTGGCATATTCTTTTACCTCGGGGACATTGACCGTCGCCCCGATGTTGATCCCGCAATGACACACGAAGACGCCGATACGCGGCTCCGCATTGCTCAAATCCAATTCAGGGGGATAGTCCTTTTTCTTCGTCATGGTTCCACAGGCATCCGCAAGAAGAGCCGATGCGCTCGCTACCGCACCACTGGCCTGGACGACCGTCTCCGGAATATCTTTGGGCCCCTGAAAAGCTCCGCAGACATAGATACCGGGTCGGTTCGTCTGTAAGGGTGAGAACTCTTCGGTTTTACAAAAGCCATAGGGATCCAGTTGAATGCCAAGTCTCTGAACCAGTTCTTTTGCAGCGACCGGAGGGGTCAGCCCGACGGACAGGACAACGAGGTTGAACTCTTCCTCCTTAATCTGTTTTTCCGAATCGACATAACTAATCATCAAATTCTTGCTCTTCGGTCTTTCTGTGACCCGGGCTACCATGGAACGAATAAATCGAACACCATGTTCGTTTTTTGCCCTTTCATAGTAGGCGTCGAAATCCTTTCCATGGGCGCGAATATCCATGTAGAAGATCGTCGGTTCCACATCGTGAGAGTGTTCCTTTGCAATGACCGCCTCCTTGATCGCATACATGCAGCAGACCGAGCTACAGTATTCATTTCCGCAATATTCATTTCCCCTGCTTCCCGTCATATCTCGAGAGCCGGCACATTGGATCCAGGCCACTTTTTTCGGCGGCTGCTGGTCCGAAGGTCTCAGGAGGCTTCCTCGAAAAGGACCCGAGGCATTAAGAATTCGCTCTAATTGGATACTCGAGATGACGTTCGAAAAACGTCCGTATCCGTAAGCAGCCAATCGGGTTGGGTCGAACTCATCAAATCCCGGGCTCAAAATAATGGAACCCACTCGAATGTCCCTTTCCCGATCTTTATCTTCAAAATTGATTGCCTTCGCAGTGCAGATTTTCTCGCATACTTTACATCTTCCTTTTTGGAGGTAGATACAGTGTTCGGGATCAATGGCGTATTTAAGGGGGACAGCCTGTGCGTACTTTATATAAATGGCCTTGCGTTTCGCAAGACCTATCTCATATTCATCGTCCACTTTTTTCGGACATTTCTCGGCACACAACCCACAGGCAATGCATTTGTTGATGTCGACATACCGTGGATGCTGGACCACCTGAACCTGAAAATTGCCTTCCGTTCCCGAGACGTTTACCACTTCCGAGAGGGTCAGTAACTCGATGTTGAGGTGACGTCCGCATTCGACCAATTTGGGGGAGAGGATACACATGGAGCAGTCATTCGTGGGAAAGGTCTTGTCCAATTGGCCCATTACCCCCCCGATTGCGGATGAAGACTCGACGAGATAAACATAGTATCCCGTTTCGGCCAGATCGAGAGAGGCTTGAATTCCAGCAACCCCTCCTCCTACCACCATCACCGCTCCTACTTTTTCGGCCATCCTGTTTCCCCCGGAGATTGACGTCCGTATCCTTTACACGAGTCCCTTGGCAGCGAGCACTTTGATCGGGTCTGTGATGTGGCGGCCCAGCCATTTCTTGACATCTTTGTGACCCAATGCCAATCCCATTAGCTCCGTAAAATAGAGAATGGGAAGATCATATTTCTGCCCCGATTCTTTCTCGATTTCTTCCTGGCGGGTATCCAGATTGGCCTGACACATCGGGCAACCTGTGACCACGCAGTCGGCCTCCGCTTCCTTTGCCATCGACAACAGACGTTCTCCCAATTTCCTTACGATATCTGTCCGGGTCATCACCAGGCTGGCCCCACAGCAATCGGTCTTATAAGACCATTGGATCGGCTCAGCACCTATACATTCCATCAGACGATCCATGTGTTGAGGATTTTCATATTGGCGGATTCCGGTCAACTTTGGAGGTCGGACCGTAAGGCAACCATAATAACAAACAACCTTAAGCCCAGCGAGAGGCTTCGTCAGCTTTTTCTTCACCTCCTCCAAGATGGGCTCGGCGCAGAAGAAGTCCAAAGCATAACGAATCGGGACATTCCCTCGATATGAAAACCGGAGCTTCTTGGAATGTTCCTTTAACTCACTTTCCGCTGCCTTGAATCGGCTATAACAGGCCACACAGGGGACCAGTAGCTCGCGATCGCTCTTTTCCGCTATGGCAAGATTTCGAGCAGCAAGGTCGATGGCAAGGTCTTCATTCGTACAATGGGCAGAACTTGCTCCGCAGCAGGTCCAATCCTCGAGCTCATGGAGCTGGATGTCGAGGACGTTCAATACGCCACGAATCGAATCATCATATTCCCTGGCAGTCCCGTGGAGAGAGCATCCAGGGTAATAGGAAAGCTCTTTCACTTTCTCTCCCCTTTCTCAAAAGCGTTGAAAATCTCCTTCATCTCTCTGCCTCCACCAAATTTCGATGGAAAGAGTTTAATCTTTCCCTTGCGGTACATCTTCAATCCCAGGGCGGCATCCTTGAAAAAATCCCGGGTTTTAGACTTAAATTGCACGATGAGGCTTAGTTCATGAATCCGGCCCTTCGATTTGATCGTATCTAAAAATACAGAATGGAAAATGGGAATGTCCTTTTCCCCCAATTTAAGTCCGGACTCTATTGCCATCGCCCTTAAGGTGTCCATAATTTTGGCAATATCAATGTTATTCGGGCACCGCACACTACAGGCATAGCAGGAGGCACAGATCCAAATCGTCTTCGAAGAGAGGACCCTTTCCCGATGGTCGAACTGAATATGACGGAGGATCTGATTGGGGAGGATATCCATAGCGTAAGCAACCGGACATCCTGCCGAACACTTTTGACATTGATAGCAGGCTTGAATTGTCTCACCGCTGGCCTGAGCCACTTCCGACAGGAAAGACTTCTCTTTTTGGTTCGAATCCATCTTTTACCTCGATGTCTTACAATGGAACATCAACTGTATAGAAAAGTCGCAATCATTAAAATGGTAAGATACAAACCTCCATTTTTCAATGGCGGGCACTTTTCTGGTCCGTCTTTCGATTGCTTCCTTGGGCAGCATAATTTTTTAATAATGTTCACGTTCACGCGATTCTTAGTAAGGTCTTGTACAACTTTTCACAATACACTACACAATCAAACCGTCCTTGTCAAGAATTTTTTTAGAATTTTTTTACTGGTTTAAAAGTTTAGCATAACTTCATGTAATTATATATACTATTTTTAAACATAAGATTTCGTAAATCATTATCTTAAGGAGTTAAGAGAGGAGCAAACAGTATAGGCCGGTTTATATGTTTGAGGGTTGAAGAAGTGCTGAAGATAAGAATCTAAGGGGCATCCGCAAAGGCCCGGCTGAGTCAATAAACGCCCAGGCCACCAGTTCAAAAGATGATAGCAGATTCATTTTTTCATCTTCTTGATGCGTTCGATCTCAGACTTTATAAACTCAACCAGGCTCTCTGCTTTTAATAAATTTTTCAGCTCCTGCTCAAGGTTTGAGGGAATGATCTTACATATCCACCCCTTTTCATAAGGGCTCTCATTGATTAGTTCAGGAGTATCTTCGAGTGCCTGATTAAGGGCTTCCACTTTCCCGGAGACAGGAGCATAAATTCTCCCTACCCATTTTCCCGACTCCATAGAGCCGCAAGGTTTGCCCTGCTCGATGACTTTTCCAGGAGGTGGTAATTCAACATAGACAATCTGGCCGGCTAATTTTTGAGCAAAGTCATTTGTGCCGATAGTCACAACGTTACCCTCTACTTTTGCCCAAAAATGCTCTTTATGGTAATACAGGTCGTCCGGAAAGATATATCCTTCAATTTCCATTGTCAAAGGCCCCCTTTCTTAGGTTTACAGTTGTAAGAAACACATAGTTGATCGCTCTTGACAAAGCAACGATACAATGATAATAAAATGTAAAAAAAATCACAAGTACTTTTTAAAAAATTAGTTCCGCTTTCCCTTCTCGTGAGCGGGGGTCGGAATTAAGAAAGGGGTGTGTCAGATGAATAGCAGGTGGATTACGGCAGGAACGGTTCTGAAGATGATGGCAACTCAATATCCTGATAAACCCGGAGCAGGGGATAAATTCAGGAAGATGACCTTCAAAGAGTGGAACGACAGGAGTTGCCGGTTAGCAAATGCATTAACCAGAATGGGGCTTAAAAAGGGAGATCGATTTGCCATCCTGGCATACAACTGTCTTGAATGGATGGAAATTTACGCAGCGTCTGCAAAAGCTGGATTAGTTACCGTCCCCATTATGTTCCGTCTGGCCGCTCCTGAAATGGAGTATGTTGTGAACCACGCAGAGTGCAAGGCTTTCTTAGTTTCAAAGGATTTTGTTCCAACGGTCAATTCCTTCCGCAACAGACTCTCTTCCATACCGGCGGAAAATTATGTGTACTGGGGAGATGATAAGATACCGGAGGGCTATCAGTCTTATGAAAAACTCATTGCACAAGCCTCGCCCAAGGAACCCGAGGTGATGGTCTACGGAAATGACATCTGGAATCTCATGTATACCTCAGGAACTACGGGCAAGCCAAAGGGAGTTGTCAGAACCCACGAGAACAATCTTGCCCAATACGTTCTAAACGCGATGAATACGGGCATCAAACCCGAGGACTGCGTGATGCTCGTCATGCCGATGTGCCATATTAATTCCATCTATTATTCATTTACCTATACCTATTGCAGCGCAAGGGTTTTCGTCTATAATATGGTCAGCTTCGACCCAGAAGATCTTCTGCGGACGATTGAGAAAGAGAAGATTACCTTTACCTCGCTTGTCCCAACTCACTATATCATGATCCTCTCTCAGCCCGATGAGATCAAGAAAAAATATGATGTGGGTTCGATGCGGCAGCTCTTGATATCCTCTGCGCCCGCCCGTAAAGATACCAAAATGGCCATCATGGAATATTTCAAGAATGCAGAGCTCTGGGAAGCGTATGGTTCAACGGAAGCCGGTCTTGTAACGTTGCTCAGGCCAGAAGAACAATTCAAAAAGTTAGGCTCCATCGGCAGGGAGATCTGGGGCTCAGACCGAATTAAGATTTTGGATGAGGATGGCAAAGAGGTGCCGGATGGACAGGTGGGAGAGCTCTACTCACGAACCCCACATGTTTTTACAGAGTATTGGAAGGATCCTGAGAAGACAAAATCGGTTTTTCAGGGAGAGTGGTTCTCGGCAGGGGATATGGCTTACCGAGACCCGGATGGTTACTACGTTCTGGTGGATAGAAAGGCGAATATGATCATTAGCGGAGGCGAGAATATCTTTCCTTCAGAAGTAGAGAATCTCATGGGATCCCATCCTGCGGTCAAATATGTGGCTGTGATCGGGATTCCCCATGAAAAATGGGGAGAGTCAGTAAAGGCGATTGTGACCTTGCAACAGGGAAAGACAGTAACCGAAAAAGAGCTCATTGACTATTGCAGAGGGAAGATTGCAGGGTATAAGATTCCGAAATCGGTTGATTTTATCAAGGATGAGGAGATGCCCATGACTCCCACCGGCAAGATCCTCCATCGGATTTTGAGGGAGAAGTATGGGAAGTGGAGTGATGCAAAATAGCCCCCGATTCCCAAGACGATTTGAAGGCCCAAGGGATGATCCTTGGGCCTTTTTATTAAATTTTTTCTTGCAAACGTGTGTCTTATAAGATATATTAACCTAATTACCAAGGGTTGAAAGCTGCCCTTGGTTTTCATTTTGTTAGCCTGCCCGACGGTGCCTCCTGCCCGGCCGGAGAAATATTATAATGAGGGGCTTTGCATGTTGAAAGCTTTAAAATGGAAGTTTTTGCTCTATGGCGCGATCACGGCCTTCTGCATTCTTCTTCTTATGCCAACCGTGACTTCCGAATTGCCCCAGTGGTGGAGCAAGATTTTCCCTTCTGAGAAGATCCATCTTGGCCTCGATCTGCAGGGAGGCATGTATCTCCTTCTCGGAGTCCAAGGAGATAAGGCCGTAGAAAGTTATATGGAGCAGATCAAAAATAATCTGAGGGATGACCTGAAGGAACGCAGCATTCCGGTCGGGAAATTGGAAACGGAGAAGACAGGCCGAATCGTCCTGGAATTCTCGGGAGCTAAAGAGAAGGTGGACAATCTTCTGAGCCAGCGGTTTACCATGCTGCGTGAACTTTCTTCCTCTGGGGGGGAGGGAGGAATATGGAAATACCAGCTGGTTCTGGATAGTAAGGAAACAGCAGAGATAGAGAAGAGAGCAATTGAACAGGCCCTGGAGATCATTCGAAATCGAATCGACCAATTCGGTGTCTCAGAACCTGAAATTACCCTTCAAGGTACGGATCAAATCCTGGTCCAACTTCCCGGGATCAAAGATCCTCAAAGGGCCATCAATCTGATCGGCCAGACAGCCCTGTTGGAATTCAAGCTGCTCGACGAGGAGGGAAACGCTGAAGAGGCGTTAAAAGGGGATATCCCTCCGGGTGACATTATTCTGTACCAGAGATCTGCGGACCCACAGACAGGGGCGGTGAGAAAGATTCCTTACCTGCTGAAAGAGAAGACCCTGATGACGGGTGAATTCATAAAGGATGCTCGTGTGGCGCTCGATTCACAGTTCCATGAGCCCTATGTCGCGATTGAGTTTACGGATGTGGGAGCGAAATTGTTCGAACAGATCACCGCAGCCAATGTGAAGAAAAGGTTGGCGATCATCCTTGACAACAATGTCATTTCAGCTCCGGTGATTCAGGAAAGGATCGCCGGTGGGAGGGCGCAGATCACCGGTCGTTTTGACACGAAGGAGGCAAGTGATTTAGCCATTGCCCTCAGGTCAGGGGCCTTACCTGCACCGGTCAAGATCCTTGAACAGAGGACAGTAGGACCTTCCCTGGGGCAGGACTCGATTCACAAAGGCATTGTGTCGACCTTGATCAGTGCGGTTCTGGTTGTCCTTTTTATGGTCGTCTATTACAAGTTTTCAGGGGTGATTGCAGATGTCGCGCTCGTTTTGAATATCATCATGACCCTGGCTGTCCTCGCTCTTTTCCGTGCAACCCTTACCCTTCCGGGCATTGCCGGTTTGGTCCTTTCGGTCGGAATGGCGGTGGATGCGAACATCCTGATTCACGAGCGGATCAAGGAGGAACTGAGGTTTGGAAAGACGATTCGAGCAGCGATCGATCAAGGTTATCATCGGGCTTTCTCCGCGATTATCGACTCCAATTTAACGACCTTGATTTCGGGAATTATCCTTTATCAATTTGGAACAGGTCCGGTAAAAGGATTTGCAGTCACATTGAGCATCGGCATTTTGGCTAATATTTTTACCGCTGTCTATATTACAAGAGTTATTTTCGATTATGTCACTCTTAGGCCGGGGGTCAAAACCCTGAGCATTTAATTCTCCCCTTTTCCTTCTTTACTGAAGGGAATACCGCCAGCAAAACGATAAACGGATGGTGGAAGGGACTTAGAGGTATTGAAGCTTTATGGAATTAATCCCGCATGATACCCGTTTTGATTTTATCGGGAAAAAGAAGATCACGCTTTGGATTTCGGCAGCGGCCATTTTGATCAGCATTGGCTCCATCTTTCTTCACGGGGGATTGAGATACGGGGTCGACTTTGCAGGAGGTTTGGTAGCCGAGATCAAGTTCTCAAAACCCGTTGATGTTTCCGAAGTTCGAAGTGGCGCTGATGCGATCGGCTTAAAGGATGCGATTGTTCAAAGATTCGGAGGGGAGAACGAGTTCTTGATCCGCGTGGAGAAGGCGACCGCCGATTTGGAAACGATGTCCAAATCGCTCCAGACCTCCCTTCAGGGCCGATTCAAGGATAACCCGGTGGAGATTCGGAGGGTGGAGTTGGTCGGTCCTAAGGTTGGAAAAGATCTGAAGACAAAGGCCATGTGGGCGGTAGGGCTCGCTTTCTTGGCCATCCTGATCTATGTGGCCTTCAGGTTTCATGAATTTTCTTATGGTCTCGGTGGCATCGTTGCTCTTTTTCACGATATCGTGGTCACTTTCGGTGCCATCTCCATTTTCAACATAGAATTTTCTTTGAATATCTTAGCTGTCATTCTGTCGATCATCGGTTTCTCTATCAATGATACGATCGTCATTTTTGACCGGGTCAGAGAGAATATCAAAAAGATGAGAAAAGACGACCTCGTGACGATTTTCAATGTCAGCATCAACGAGACGCTCGGAAGAACCATTCTCACAACCGGTACGGTCATGATGGTCGTCGTGATCCTCTTCTTCTTCGCAGGCGAGGTTATCCACGACTTTACGATTGCCCTGATCGTCGGACTGATTACCGGAACTTATTCTACTGTCTATATTGCAAGTCCCGTCGTTCTTTTCTGGGAGCAGCTCATTTCAAGAGGAAGGAAAGGAAGACGGTAGGGGAATTGTGGTATAATGATTGACCCATTCGGCACCGCTCAGGGTCAACCCTGAGCAAGCCAAGGCCTTCAAGCCGGGAAGTCGAAGGGTTGACGGAAATGACAGAATTGTATTAAATTTGTTTTTTAAAGGTGAGTGAATGAAAACGTATCAAGCGAAAAGGGAAGAATTGGACCGGAAGTGGTATCTGGTCAATGCCGAAGGGAAAGTTTTGGGGAGACTATCTACCGAGTTGGCAAAGATATTGAAGGGAAAGAATAAACCTACCTATACGCCTCATCTGGATACAGGAGATTTTGTTGTCGTGGTCAATGCAGGGAAAGTGACTTTGACTGGAAAAAAGATGAAAGATAAGATCTACTATCATCATACGGGTTATCCCGGCGGGATTAAAGAGATAAATGCTGAAAAGCTCTTAGCGAAAAAACCGACGGAGATGATCAGGATGGCGGTGAAGGGGATGCTTCCCAAAAATAGTCTGGGCCGTCAGATGCTTCGTAAGCTGAAGATCTATGCAGGGGCAAATCATCCGCACGAGGCACAGAAGCCTGTTCCCCTTGAATTATAAAAACACGAATAGGCCAAGTGGGAGCGGATAAAGCGAGGATCGATAATCTAATACAAACGCAATAAATAAAGTGACATCACCCTCTCCCTTACCCTCCCCCCTTGAGGGGGAGGGGAGGGTGGGGGGAGTCATTCGTAACTAAAAAGGAGAGAGAAAGTGGCAGAACCGATTTATGCTACAGGCAAGAGAAAGACCTCCATCGCAAGGGTTTGGCTTGAACCCGGAGAAGGAAAATTTGTCATCAACGAAAGGGGGCTGAAAGAATACTTCGGGAGAGAGACCTGCGAGATGGTCACCCTTCAGCCCTTAGAACTTACTGGAACCCGAAATCAGTTCGATATAAAAGTGAATGTCCAGGGAGGGGGCATTTCCGGACAGTCCATTGCCATCCGTCACGGGATCTCGAAGGCCCTTCTCCAATTTAATGCTGAGTTTAAAGATGTTCTGAAAAAGGCTGGTTTTCTCACACGTGATTCGAGGGTCAAGGAGCGAAAGAAGTATGGGAGGAGAGGAGCCAGACGTAGACCGCAGTACTCCAAGAGGTAATTCCATGACCATATCGGTCTGCTTAAAAAGGGAGGTCATGGTACCTCCCTTTTTTGTTATAGGGTTCGTTGGGTTATTGGGTTTCTTGGGTTGACTGAGTAAACCCAACAAACTCCACGAACCAGATGGACTCAATCACTTTTTTTGTTGTTTGGTTTTTTAGGGTACTCGGGTCCTTGGGTTATCTCGATAAACTCAATAAACTCCATGAACCCAAAGAACTCAATTAACCGGGAAGGGGTGGCCTATGAAGACGAAAGTGGGAATCATTGGGGCAACGGGATATACCGGATTAGAACTTCTGCGGTTTCTGATCCGTCACCCGAAGATCGAAATCGCAGCGTTGACTTCACAGAAATATGCCGGCATTGAGATCGGACAGGTCTTTCCAGCGCTCATGGATCAAATCCAGATCAAATGCGAAGAACTTTCTGCCAAACGGATTTCAGAAAAGACGGACTTTCTCTTCACAGCAGTTCCTCATAAGACCGCCATGGAAATCGTCCCGGTATTTTATCGGAAGGGAAAACGGATCGTCGATCTTAGCGCAGATTTTAGGCTTAAGGATGCTAACGTCTATGAGAAATGGTACCAAAAGCATACGGCGGCAGATTTGCTTCCGGAGTCTGTTTATGGTTTGCCAGAGCTTCATCGCGAAGAGATTCGGAAGGCGAAGATTGTTGGCAACCCGGGCTGCTATCCTACGGGGGCGTTGATCGGTTTAATCCCGCTGGTTAAGAAAGGGTTAATCTCCCTTGAGGGCATTGTGGTCGATTCAAAATCCGGTGTGAGCGGAGCAGGCCGGGATGTGGTTCTTGAGTCTCTCTTCTGCGAGGTGAATGAAGGGGTGAAAGCCTATAAGATCTTTGCCCACCGGCACACTCCTGAGATCGACCAGGAACTGAGCCAGTTGGCTCGGAAAGAGATCAGGGTCACATTCGTTCCACATCTCATCCCGATGGACAGGGGGATCTTATCTACCCTCTATGTCTGTCTTAAGAAAAAGATGAAGACCGATGAGCTGCTCGATGTCTTTCACGATTTTTACGGGGGAGAGCCCTTTGTTCGAATCTATCCAAAAGGGAAGCTCCCAAACACAAGGGATGTGAGAGGTTCTAATTTTTGTGATATTGGCGTCGCAGTCAGCGAGCCGGATGACCGGGCTGTTGTCGTGACGGCGATTGACAATCTCGCAAAAGGGGCCTCCGGCGAAGCGGTCCAGAATATGAATATCATGCTGGGATATCCCGAAACGACGGGGCTCGATGTGCTGCCCGTGGTTCCGTAAATTTTGATCTTGGTTTTCTAGCTCTCCTGTCTCGAGCTGTCAAAAGGGCAATAACCTCTGGAAAGAAGAACTCATTAGAAAGCTATTGATTGACTGGTCAACTTTTTAATGATATTTGTTTCATGAAAAATTAACACACCAGACACCCAATTAACCTACCTACCTAACCTCTAACCCTTTGGAGTGCAGAATGAAATGAAGTCTGCAAAAGATGCCGATACATTAGGCTCCATATATTTGAAATACTTTAATTAGATTTAACATGCCTAAAAAAAGGGGGGTCAAGAGATGAGGACTGCAAAAAAAATTATGCTGACAATCGCGCTAGTAACAACAATAACGCTAATCGGCTTCCTGATCCCTCACCCTACCTTTGCGCAGGAGCCTAAAATCTGGAATTACGCGAAGCTACCAGACACGCCGGAGGGACTCTGTGTCGACTCTAAAAAGAATCTTTATGCCTCTTTGGCCCACATCGGTGAAGTTGTATTGCTGAAGGCCGATGGTTCGATCGAGCACATTGCCTGGGTGCCATCTCAAGAGGAGAGCGGTCAGGGAGAAATCTATGGTTTAGAAGTGGACCAAAACGACAATATTTACGTTGCGTACCTCCAAAATTCCAAGTACCTTGATATCCCCGGTGATTTACGGAACCCGCAACATCCCGCATGCCACGATGTGAGGGTCACTCGGAGCGGGGTTTACAGGATCGATGCAAAGACCCGCAATGTCATACCTGTGGCGACGAGGGGGGACGGGTGGCCCTTTTGTTTCCCAGATGACGTGGCGATCGACAAGGCGGGAAGCATTTATCTCACCGACCTGACGTACTCCGGCATTTGGAAGATCTCACCAGATGGCAAGAAGGTCGTGATGTGGTCAAACGATCCTCTCCTGAACTGGCTGCAGGAACCAGCGTTACCTTTAGGCGTCAATGTTGTCGTACTCGATAAAGAGCAGAAAAACATCTACGCTGCTACTACTACCCTTGATGGACGGATCGTCAAAATCCCTATCAAAGAGGACGGGAGTGCGGGTAAGGCGGCAATTTTCTCACGAGGGCATACGTGGTTCGATGGCATAGAGATTGACTCCAAGGGTAACATCTACGCGTCGGAGCCTGGCGCAAACCAGATCGTCGTTATTCCCCCAAAAGGATTCCCAGCCCGAACAATCATCGCCAGCCCTTTGTTCCAGGGTCCCACTAGCCTTGTACTTCGGGATGGCATACTTTACACTGGGAATTTGGCGTTTGGGTATCCAGAAAAGGACAAGTTCAAGACCGTCGTAGCCATTAGGGTTGAGGACTTTTTGAAGTAATAGTCCGTGAAGAAACGTTGATAGATGAGCCCCGGCCCTTAAGGAGAAGTTTGCCCAGAATGCATCGGTCCACAAGGAGCGTTTCGAAAGGCCGAAGGGGTTCTGGCAACCTTGCTTCCAGGAAATCATTCAACGCTACCTTCACTACATTTCCATTGGTAATCGATAAATTTTTAGCACTTTAATTTTGTGTAGTAGGTGTAACCTGCAAGAAGGGTTATCTTGACACGTCCGTCAACTCAGATGTTGGCCAGGACAGCTTATCTCAGATAGCCGGGGTCTCACTGATCTTCTTCTCCCTCTCCCACCCGAGACTTCTCCTGAGCTTGTTCAATGTCCATTTCTTCCCTCAAAATCCTATAGAATCCTATGTTTTGCCTTTCCAAGCTGATTAAAATCATTTGTATAAAGGAGTCAGTGGGCTTAAAACTTAGTGTCTAACACGTCCTGTAGAAACCTCAATCATTTGATATATACATCTCAAGAAAACGCACAGGGAAATACTGAACCTATTTACGCTTTTCACCATTGTATTTTTTGCTCTTATTGTGTATAGTAAGCAACGAGGGAGGCAAATCCCTCAAACGGGGGGAGTAATATGAAAAAGGTTCTGATCATTTTAATGCTGGCGATGTTGGCAAGTGGGTGTTCTTATTCTACGCTTAATAAGATTGAGCATAAATATGGAAGACCCGGGAGAGTTGAGATTGAATGCATTGACACAACAGCCTGCGATGAAAATACTTACTACAATAATCGAGATGCCGTTAAACACATCATCTGGTTTTACTATTGGCAAACCAACCGAAGTAGGGCTGTGGCCGTTGGGGGATCTAACGTCGCTTTTGTTGGGGTTGATGATTATGCTGGCTGGTTGTGTTGGGAAATTATAGCTGATAAGAATGGAGAAGTTATAACGCATAGAAAATACATTGAGCAACCGAATAGACCGAAACAAGGAAGAACACCTATCGAGGGCAGGGATAAAAAACTACCAGGCGTAAACTAAAACGGACAAGGGAGACAGGACGGAAAACATCTGGACAAAAGATGGTATAAGGGAGGGTGGTATAATTATGCTTTACTCTAATTCTAGGTTTAGGATTCAGGTTGTGTCATTCTTTCTATGTTTAATTACCGCTGCTGCTAATGCTGCGGAACTTGATATTTCAGAACTCATCGCTGGCGTGAAGAGATCTATCTCTCAAGCTCAAAAGTCGGCTGGCCCACCCTACGTGATTATTCCATGGGCAGAAGCAGAGATTACCTACGTTGTAAAAAAAGAAGGAGAAGGTGGATTTAAGCTGTATGTGGTTACGGTGGATGCTAAGTACGCCACGGAGGCCGTTCAGCGTATAAAGTTCCGAGTAGAACCACCGCGAGGTACAGAGTGGAAAGCTGAAGGCCCAGGGGAATTCAAGGATGCGGCCTTTTCCGGGGTTGATTATAAAGCAAGGAAAGTGTTTATTTCGCTTCAGAATGACGGAGGGAGTAACCTAACGTATCCGGTGCTAGTAACGTCCGACACGCAAATTATGGATGATTCGGGCAAGAAGCAAACCCTCTCTGATATCCATGAGGGGGGCAAGGGAACAATCAAATATAACGTTGGAGCTGATGCAGAGTTCAAAGCTGAAGTCATTACCATAAAAAAATGAAAAAGTTGAGAAAATCGCACCCAATAGGGGGCCTGCCAAATCTCAATAAGCTATGAATTTTGATTTAGAAAGTTCCACACACCCACCTTGATTACCCTCACATTAAAACTTCCTATTGACACCACTTGATTAAGTGGTGTAGTTTTATTCCAACAATCTTAAAAAAAGGAAATATCGTATGCCGCCAACCACACAACTTCCCGTTAATAGCTTTTATATTTGGATTCCGGTTATTGCTGCATTAGGTGGAGGGCTTGTATCAGGTATTATTCTCCTCATTAATAATTGGATAAACAAAAGGTCGGAAGAAAGAAAACACCTTAACCAGATGATGCTACATGCTGCTCTTGAAAATTGGAAACAGGCTTGTACCTTTGCTTTAGAGACATCAAAAATTAGCGGACGTGGGGCTGCTGTTCTTCCTCTTGAAACACATATTATCTATGTTATGAAGCTCACGGATGTCTTGTTCAATGAGAAGGTCACAAAAGAAAATGTCATCCAAAAATTAAAAGAAGTCCGTGAAGTTTGTGACGAAGTTTCAAAATTCATAATATCCGAAGAGAAAAAGGAAACCAAAGAATCAAACTGACTTGCCACTTATTTTGCGAACTGGATTTGAATACGATCTTCTTCCTTTAGGCGACCACAGTCATGATTGATAAGTTCCTGAGTTTCGTCCAAACGCCTGAATATTTCTACGGTCTGATTATCGCATTGACAGGCGTTGCAGTTGAACTAATATTCCTATTAATCGCTATTCCCATTATCCTGCACTTTACAAACAAGGTTCGTACTAAACCGATTCGAGCAAATGTCGATTTCTATTTATTTCAGTTTTTCCATAAAGTAACACGTATGTTCTTAAGTATGGCTTCCTTCAATGACATTTTTGATTACAAGTCGATTTTGGAAAACGAGCAAAAGAAGAATCCCGATTTCAAAATTTTTTCCCATCGCATTTATGGAAACCTCGAAAACATTATTTTCGTACTAAGGACTATTTTTGCAAACGGAACATTTGCCCAAGAAGTCAAGAAAAGGACCCTTGGAGACTTTCAAGAGTATGCCACGATATGCGAAAAATGTATTGATGAAATTGATCGCCTCGCAGCAATCCTCGTCTTTTTACCCAAGGTCCAACAAACATTATTCGTTTTTCGAGCGGTCATATATCCATTAAGGGACGTTATTTATAATAATATTCAGGCTCTTAAATTTTCCGCGAAGGAAAAAGAATATTTTCATGATTACTACGTTCTCGAAGAACTGGCTCAAGGGATCGTTAAGTTCATTGACAAGACCTTTCAAGAAAGAAGGAAACTTATTGACTCGATAATGAAGCGTCGAGTTCGTATGTATGAAGCACGCTCCTGGTTTAAACCACTCGGTTGGGCACCTGAATATCCAGGCTACATTTGGTTTCTTCTCAAACTTCACTTGTCAATGGCCGGGCTTTGGAAAAAACGTACCCCGAGTAACAGGAAGAATTTAAAGTAAACCACCTGCTGAGTGCTTAAATTTTGATATATGACATGAGTTACAAAGGAGTCCATAATTGAAAAGACATAATCCAAGAAAATCTCCCCTCCCTTCGGTGGGAGGGGATGAAGGGGAGGGGGGACGCAAAAGGTCTTTGTGTTGTCCACCCCCACCCGCACCCTCCCCCATCAAAGGGGGAGGGAATGTCCATACAATTATGGACCGGTTAGTAATATGACCCGCCACATAAATTAATATGTGAAACTTAGAATTTGACTAAACAGACATTGTCAAGTGCCATGGTGACTTCTTTCTGAAGTCCTTAAAGCGAGAATCCACATCATAATACTAGATTCACCGATAATCTTTAAAAAGATAATTTTCACAATCTCATTTTCAGTATTGACAAAAAATTGGCTTTATGGTTGAGTTTTATATACAGTCAACTCGTAGGGAGGTGGTTCATGAATAAGACCTTTAGATAAAAATTATCTCTAGGAATTTGAAATCTGGTTCAGATGGTAACCCTTCGCCCCAATTCAGAATCTCGCTTGTCCTAAGTTTTTATTTTAAAGGCCCCTCTAAAAAAATCCAGAATAAGAATTCAGACTCTAATTCGACAAAGCACGGCATAAGCTGTCTTCAGGAAGTCATGGAGGTTCAACAAACTTTAAAACGCCTGTATCGTGACTTTTAAAGAGGTGCCCGGAGACATATATGAAAGGAGGTCATCCAATGGCAACTTTTATCACATTGATACGCTTTACCCCTCAAGGGATAGGGAGCATTAAGGACAGTCCTAAACGGCTGGACGCTGCCAGACAAGCTTTTCGGGCCATGGGCGCGGAATTGAAACAGTGGTATCTGGTGCAAGGTCAGTATGATGCGGTCGCCATCGGGGAGGCGAAGGACGATGAGACGGCTATGAAGCTTGCTCTCGTAATCAATTCACAAGGCAGCATCCGCACGGAGACCCTGCGTGCCTTTACCGAAGATGAATACCGGAAGATTATCGCTGCTCTGCCCTGAGCAGTTGTTTGACACATTTTATTTTGATGCCCGGTGCACCTCTTTAAACACAACCACTACCTCAAACTTTTGGGGTGATTTATGAAATGGAGTTTCCAGAAGGTGCCTCTATAAAGCCTTCAAGGGGTAACGTGCCCTCTTGGAGGCTTCCCGTTCTTTGGAAAACTTAATAAAAAGGAGGAATAACCTATGGGAAAGTATCTATTGCTTTGGGAGGTTGACACGACGAGATTACCTGTGAATCCGAAAGACCGAGGGGCCGGATGGAATGCCTTAATGGAGACAGTTAAGCAGGATATGAAAAAGGGGATAACCAAGGATTGGGGAGCATTTGTTGGTGAGCTTCGCGGATATTCGATCGGTGAAGGATCTGAGTTAGAACTAATGAACTCTCTACAACAGTACTCCCCATTTGTCCATTTCAAGGTACATCCCATTGCCTCACTAAGTCAAGTAGAAGACATGATAAAAGGTATGATCAAGTGATTATGTAGATAAAGGGGGCAGTACCTTCGAAGGGGCTGCCCCTGTCCGCCTCTTTTGGAGCTGGTTATGAAGTGGGATTCACAGCGTCACGAAGTAGTTTAGCTATCTCCGCACTAAAAGAGACTTATAAGAGGGCGAGACATTGGTCTCGCTCTTTTTTTTCCTCTCCGTATTTCTGCACGTAATCCCTCTCTTTCCGAGTTATCTTGGACTAAACACTTGTAGTGGAGGTTACAAGAAGGGTTGCCTTGACACTGTCCGTCAATTCAAGTCAGTTTTTCCACAGTCTGTGAAAGTCAGAATGTGACTATACAGACATTGTCCAGTGCCATGGTGACTTCTTTCTGAAGTCCTCAAGGCGAGAATCCACATCGTAACTAGATTCAACCGATAATCCTTAAAAAGATAATATTCACAAGCCCATTTTTGATATTGACAAAAAATAAATTTCTGATAACTGTAAGTTGAATTTCTACGATATCAAAACAATTTTCCTGATAAAAAAGTCTCAAACTCCTCTGAGGTAGTTGTGAAAAGGGATTTTCAGAAGATGCCAATATGAGGCCTCCAGAGGAGTTTTTTTATCCATCTGGAGGCACAATCCTTTCGGAGCGTTTAATATAATTAGTTTTTTGCTTTCAATCTTTTGAAGGAGGGAGACATGAAGCGGACTCAATATATCAAAATGGCAGCTTTTATCTGCATTTCCTTTATTTTTATTTGCTATTCCTATGCGGGTGATCCCAAGGCGAAACCTTTCCTTCCGGATATTTCGAAAGAATGGACAAAAATAACACCTGGGCCTACCAATGTCATGGGAAGCTTGGTTGTTCCCACATGCTCAAATTATCCGGGAACAGATCCTACATTTTCCTTCTTTGTGAGAGGGGGGAGCGTCAATAACCTTGTTGTATATTTTCAGGGTGGGGGAGCTTGCTGGAATTCGCTAACTTGCCTTCTTTATCCAGCTAACACCATCTATACGGTCGATGTCACGGATTCTGACAATCCTATTAATTACAAGGGAATGTTTGACCTCAGCAACCCCAAAAATCCTTTCAAGGATTGGAGCTTTGTGTTTATCCCCTATTGCACTGGGGACGTTCACTTGGGGTCTAAGGATGCGACATATTATTATCCTCCTCCGTCAAACCAACCATGGACAATACACCATCGAGGGTTTGACAATTTTTTAGTAGTATTAGATTGGATAACGAAAAATTTTAGAAAACCGCATGATATATTTGTCGCCGGGTCAAGTGCAGGAAGCTATGGGGCGTTGGGTTTATTCCCCTGGATAAAGGAAGCTTATCCGGAGTCGAAAGTCTATGTTCTTGGTGATGCGGGAATGGGTGTAACGCCACCGCAGTTTGACAGAAGAGCAATTTGGAATATTCAATATCCGGAATGGATATTTGGTAATAACCCACCGAATATCCCCACTGCTGAAGCTTACAAAATAGTAGCAGAATACTATCCCCATATTAAATTAGCCCAATTTACCGACGCCTGGGATGGGACGCAAACACTTTTCTATAATCTCATTGTACACAGCGTAGGAGCGAGTCATGGACCAAATGTTTGTGTGGATTGGCATGACAAAATGATTGCTTCAGTAGACTATGAACAGGAGGCACCAAATTATAGAAGTTACATAGCGGCGGGGACAGCACATACAATCTTGGCTTCCCTCGCATTTTATACGGAGAACTCAGCAGGAATATCTTTCTTGGATTGGCTAGATACAATGGTGAGCAACCAGGGAGGAACCAACGGGCATGGGGGCGTACCGTGGGAAAACATGGAGTGCACTGAGTGTGGTGAACCCACATCCTGCCCGTACACTCCATAATAGCAAAAGTGGCTTCCTTTCTCGATCTCCGGCTTAAGGTGGTCTAGGAAAAAGCGAGTCCAAGTGCTCGGTGAGAGTAAACCACGCAGAAGAGCAGGGTCAAAAATGGCCCTGCTCTCTTTGTTTATTTCTTTTGGTAATCATTGGCTCTAAGATTACCTTGCCACTGTGGACTCGTAGGTAGGTAGAGGTTGCAAGAAGGGTACGCCTCTTTTTGGCCCTAAACAATAACCCTGATTCCACAATGCGCATTCCCTGCCCGCGCGAAGCCGCTTCGGCGAAGGCAGGCGAAATCCGCAATTAAGCATTTCCATTTTACAAGCCCACCGGATTCTGTTAGATTATTTCCCAAATGACAACAAAGCCCTTGACTCCCATGATCAAGCAGTATCTCCAGATCAAGAGTCAATATCCCGATGCCATTCTTTTCTTTCGGATGGGAGACTTCTATGAGATGTTTTTCGAAGATGCCCGAGTGGGCTCTCGAGAACTCGACATTGCGTTAACCTCAAGGAATAAAGACCAGAAGGATAGCGTCCCTCTCTGTGGCGTCCCTCATTTTGCGGCCGAAACGTATATCTCCAAACTATTACAAAAAGGGTATAAAGTCGCCCTCTGTGACCAGGTAGAAGACCCGAAACTCGCAAAAGGAATTGTCAAGAGAGAAGTGGTCAGGGTTTTTACTCCGGGTCTGACGATCGATACAATTCAGCTGGGGACTGGAGAAAATAATTATTTGATGGGGTTCTGTGCTGAGGGGGAGGTTTTCGGCCTTGCCTTTATGGACATATCGACTGGAGAATTGAAAGCCTGTCAAATCTCGGGATTTCAAGCTTTTCTGAGCGAAGCCCTTCGAAACGAACCCAAAGAGATTTTATCCTTCAAGAAATTTCAGGAACATCCGTGTTTTGAGGAATTTAAAGAGAACTTTGAGAATGGTTTGATTACCTATTTGGATGATTTAAAATTCGAGGCCGTTCCTTCTTTCCATGAGCAGGAACGGAATTCAATCCAGCAGAAAGCCCCTTTGGCTGCTCAAGCTGTAGCCATGGTTCTTCACTATGCAGAGGAGAACCAGAAAAAACCCCTCTCGCACATCCGGCCCCTCTCTTTTTATCGGGTACAGGATTTTATGGTTGTCGATGAAGTGACGAAGAGAAACTTAGAGCTCACTCAATCTCTCTTTGAACAAGGCAAAAGAGGTTCTCTCTTCTGGCTCTTGGACGAAACGATAACCCTGATGGGGAGTCGGACGCTGAAACAATGGTTAAATTATCCCCTGATAGATACCAAGGAGATCGAGAGCCGTCTGGAGGGGATCTCTGAATTGAAGGAGAAGAAGATCGAAAGGAAGCAACTGCGGGAGTCCTTAAAAGGAATTCAGGATATCGAAAGGTTGACTTCACGGATCTTTCTCGGGCACGCCAACGCTCGTGATCTCATCGGGTTAAAAAATTCACTCCAAAACTTGCCACTTCTCAAAGCGAATCTCCAGCCCTTTGATGCTTCGATCATCGGAGAATATGTGTCAGGGATCGATAATTTTGACGATCTTTACCAACTTCTCGAATCTTCCATCATGGATAGCCCACCGCTGACGATTAAGGAGGGGGGAATTATTAAGAGGAACTATGATAAGGAACTGGATGCATTAAGGGAGATCGGCCGGGAGGGAAAGGGATGGATCCTTCAATTGGAAGCAGAGGAGAAGAAGAAGACAGGAATTTCGTCTTTGAAGGTTCGGTATAATCAAGTCTTCGGGTATTATATTGAAGTGACCAAGAGCAATCTTCACCTCGTCCCGGACCGTTATATCAGGAAGCAGACGTTGGTGAACGCGGAACGGTTTATCACTCCGGAGCTCAAGGAATTTGAGACCAAGGTGTTAGGGGCCGAGGAGGCAATCTGTCAGCTGGAATACAGGCTCTTCGAGGAAATTCGGAAAAAGGTTTCAGATGAAACGGCGCGGCTTCAAAAGACGGCTTCAGCTATTGCCATCATCGATATTTTGGGCTCCATGGCGGAGGTAGCAGACCGGTATGATTACGTCCGGCCTCTTATGGACGAAGGGGATGAGATCATCATCCGGGACGGGAGGCATCCCGTTCTGGAGAGAATGGGGCTTTCGGAAAGATTTGTTTCGAACGATACTCAGATGGATATCCAGGAACATCAGCTTCTCATCATCACCGGGCCAAATATGGCAGGCAAATCGACCTATTTAAGACAGGTGGCCCTTATCGTTTTGATGGCACAGATGGGCTGTTTTGTTCCGGCAAGCGAAGCGAAGATCGGAGTGGTGGATCGGATCTTCACCCGCATCGGCGCCCTGGACAATATTATGAGAGGGCAAAGCACCTTCATGGTGGAGATGATGGAGACGGCTCGCATTCTAAATCAGGCGACTTCGAGGAGTCTTGTCGTTTTGGATGAGATTGGAAGAGGGACCAGCACCTTCGACGGCTTGAGCATCGCCTGGGCAGTTGCCGAGCATCTCCACGACCATCCCTCGCTCAGGCCGAAGACCCTTTTTGCGACACACTACCATGAATTGACGGAATTGGCCCTCACAAAGGAAAGGGTTAAGAATTACAACGTGGCAGTGAAGGAGTGGGGCGGGGAGATCATCTTTCTCAGAAAGATTGTGGAGGGAGGAACCAATCGGAGTTACGGGATTCAAGTGGCGCGGCTGGCGGGCCTTCCCCAAAAAGTGATCGATCGTGCGAAAGAGATTCTTTCCAATCTGGAGAAGGGAGAATTGGACGCCCTGGGGATGCCCAAGATCGCAACGACAAAAATACCGGGCTTGAAGCCCAAACTTCCCTTACAACCTTCTCTCTTTAATCAGCCCGATCCCGTCCGATCCGAGTTGAAGAAGATTAAGACCGATCAGCTAACCCCTCTCGAGGCCTTGAACATCCTGGATGAGTTGAAGAAAAAAGTAGAGAAGGAAGAATAGAAAGTTCAAATATCAAAACCCCTGCCTACCGGCCCCGGTCCCGCACTATTAATAGACCGAGGGCGGGGCAGGCAGGCAAATGACAAATGAATGTCAATCTCTATAAGTCTGTAACTCAACCCTTTAGGGTTGATCCTAATCAAGGCTAAAGCCTTGAGTTACACATCCTTTGGTTTGGCGCTTGAGGGACGTGACATTATGGGTCTGATAAGATGATCGATTTCCCTAAGGTAAGGCTGAGAATGGTGGAAGAGCAGATCGTCTCGAGGGGGATCAAAGATGCCAAGTTGATTGCCGCCATGAAGAAAATCCCTCGCCACCTCTTCGTAGAGGAAGCTCTCCAGAACCAAGCCTACAGTGACCATCCTCTGCCCATCGGAGAAAAGCAGACAATCTCGCAACCCTACATTGTCGCACTCATGACCGAAGCATTGCTGTTGACCGGGAAGGAAAAGGTCTTGGAGATCGGTACGGGATCCGGATATCAGACAGCCATTTTAGCTGAACTGTCCGAGAAGGTCTTTTCTGTCGAAAGGATTCGCTCCCTGGCCATCCGGGCAAGAAAATTACTGTATGAATTGGGGTATTTCAATGTAGAAATCAAAATTTTTGACGGGACTTTTGGATGGACTGAGGAGAGTCCCTTCGATGCGATCATGGTTACAGCGGGGTCTCCTGATATTCCCCAGCCTCTGATTGACCAATTGGCCATCGGCGGGAGACTGGTTATTCCTGTTGGAGACGCTCTTGTACAGGATTTGTTTCGGGTGACCAAGACCGAAGAGGGAGTGAAAAAGGAAGACTTAGGCGGCTGCCGATTTGTTAAGCTAATAGGAAAATATGCGTGGGAAGCCGAATGAGAAGACGTTTTTGGTGTTGTTTTTTATTTCGGCGGTACTGGTCTTAAATACCTGTGCTCGTCCCAAGGTTCCGGTCAAAAGGCCACTTCCATCCCAAGAGACGAGGGGGGTCTATCATGTTGTGGAGAGGCACCAAACTTTTTATCGCATTTGCAAAACCTACGGCGTCGACCTCAAGGAGGTTGCCTCATTAAATCGAATTTCAGACCCCAGTAAGATTCAGACTGATCAACGAATTTTTATCCCCGGTGCAAAAAGAGTTTTGAAGGTTGAGATTTATATTGACGACGTTGTATCGGAGCAGGGGGAGAAGGCAAGGGTTGCTTATAAAAGACTCGATTTCGTCTGGCCGGTCGAAGGAAAGATCAACCAGCGTTTTGAAGAGGCTGAAAACAGAAGACATCAAGGGATTGATATCTTCTCTGCGGTCGGGGCGCCCATCAGAGCTTCGAATGCGGGCACCGTCATTTATTCCAACAACACGATCAAGGGATATGGAAATTTAATTATCCTTCGCCATTCAGAGGAAATTGTTACTGTCTATGCCCACAATCAAGTGAATCTGGTGGAAGAGGGAACATGGGTCGAGAAGGGGCAAATCATCGGAAAGGTGGGCCAGACAGGAAGAACGTCTGGCCCCCATCTTCATTTCGAAATCCGAAAAAGTAATAAGGCCATAGACCCTCTGCTCTTTCTGAAATGAATATATCGACCCTGACACTCCTTATACCTAAGGTGTCGCGAACGGGACCTAATCTGAAAGGATGAAATCAGGCATGCAGATTAAATCGGATATAAAGGTCGAAAAAATTCTTGACATTTTTGAGGGAATCTGGCAAATAAATTTCAACAATTGAATAGAGGAAGCAGCAAGAGGTCCGGAAATATCTTCTAATATTTCCGGAGGAAGAAAGGCTGGATAGTCGGGCCGCTATCCGAAAATGGATATTTTCGGACAGCGGCCCTTTTCATTTGAGGTGATCGCGATATGTCTTTCCATTTTGCATGGCGCCTCCTTTATGACAAGCTTTCATTCATGTTTGATTTTGCCTCTGAGCGTGTCTCTGGCGGGAGATGGAAGCGATGGGGGCATACTTCGATATCCTATGTGCAAGGGCGCCGGGTCTTAGAATTGGGACACGGACCCGGCCACCTGCTGATTGAACTGAAAAGAGCCGGGTATCAACCCATCGGGATCGATCTCTCGTGTGGCATGGGAAGGCTGGCCGCTCGCCGTTTGCGTCACGCCGGGGTGGAAGTATCCCTGGTACGCTGCCGGGCGCAGATCCTGCCCTTCCGTGCCAACAGCTTTGACGCGGCAGTCGCCACATTTCCTACAGACGATATGTTGGAACCGAATACGCTTCGGGAGGTAGCGCGGGTGATTCCTCAGGGAGGGCGCCTGGTAATGGTCGTGGGAGCCCAGCGCGAGGGAAGCAAGCCGGATCCATACTTTGTCGAGTGGCTCAAAGGCATCATCGGGCAAAACGAAAATGGGAGGGATAGCAAATCGCCAGTTTTCTCTCGGGCTGGGTTCCGGCCACGGATTGACTACCAGACCATTGAGGGCAATCCAGTCATCCTGCTGATTGCCGAAAAGCGGCAACGACATGACGGTTGGGTGAATATGCTGCCAACGATCGCCGTGAGTTCGAACATCAGGGTGCTGAGCAAAGATTATTCCAATACGGTTCTCAAAGGCAGCGCAACCGATCCTGACGGGGATCCCCTTACCTATAGATGGCTCAAGGAGCAAACCGTTCTAACGGATTGGAGAACGGTTACAAAAGACGGGACTCTTTCCCTGGAACTGCAGGATCTTCCTCCTCTGGAGATCGGACAACATACGCTTACTTTGGAAGTGTCCGACCCCTATGAGAAGGTGAGGAACACACTCGATTTGACGGTTGAAAATTCTCCTCCCGTCATCATACCAATGGGGGAGGGGATCTATGAGGCAGGGAGTCCCATAATGATGGGCGCGCGCATCTCCGATTACGATGGCGACCCATTGAATTACTGCTGGCTAGAGGACGGAACGGTTCTGGCAAGCGGAAGTGTACAAACGGTGAAGGGAGGGAATTCAGTTAATCTTACAACGACGATTAGCAATTTGGTCCTTGGAGTTCATACCGTCGAACTC
>Ga0315282_10001636_pt1 | contig 42017 bp, 35 predicted proteins | sample YL17G07_20_MG_FD_203693 | JGI IMG/M metagenome (GOLD analysis project Ga0315282, IMG submission 203693) | Sediment microbial communities from Yellowstone Lake, YNP, Wyoming, USA - YL17G07_20 | ecosystem: Environmental > Aquatic > Freshwater > Lake > Sediment | place: USA: Wyoming | collected...
GCGGATCCCAAACCCGCCGGCCAATGCGGAAGGAAGCCTGGTCCGGGGAGTCAGGAAGAAATAGATTGGCGAAGTAACGGTCCACCATCCCCGCCATCTGAAGCGGACCGGGAATTGTGCGGTCCTCATCCAGCTTGCGTTGCGGCACGTTTTCGAGCTTTTCGCTCGTGCCGTAAATGATGTGATTGAGCGAACTTTTCACCCTGGGCGACAGCGAGTGATCGCCGAAGCCGCCTGGCCAGGCGACCTCCACCGGCAGGTAGCGCTGACCGTCGAAGACGCTCACCTCCACACGGACCTCGTAACCCCGGCCAAAGGAAAGCTGCTTTCGCACTTGGATCTTGCCGTCGCTATAAGTGAGCTCAACCTTGGCGGGAGCGACGAGCGATCCGCCCGCAGGCGTGACCACGTAAAGCGCCGTGTTCAGCCGCTTCGTGAGCTCCGGATCCGGCAGGCTCAGGCTCATCGGGAAGCCGAGGGTCTCGCACGCGGCGCGATTGACCACATCCAAAGGCTTCCCTTTTTCGTCCCCGTACTTCTTCAACACCCAACCCTCGATGACACCGCCTTCGGTGGAGAGGGTCACACGAGAGACCTCTCCCTCGATGACAATTTCCTCGGCCTTGGACCCTTTCTGGACAGGGAGCGCCACCGGCGCGGGAGCGCGTCCGGTGGGCGCGGGCTTGGCTGTCGCAACCGGAGCTTGGGCGGCAGGTGCGGCCTTCTGGGGGGGTGGGGTCGGCGGCGGCAAAAAGAAGTGGTACCACACCACCAGGATGACGAAGGAGAGTGCGAAGGCCAGCACCACTTTCTTGCTGTTGTCGTCCATTCTAGGGAAGTTTCCTTCTCATTCAGGTTTCAGGCGCTAAACTCTAAGCAGCCAGCCTCGACGTCCCTAGCACCTAACTCGTGGCAACTGAAACCCGCCCTTCACCGAACCGGGTCGTAGCCGTGTCCGCCCCAGGGGCGGCAGCGGAGAAGCCGCCGGAAAGCCATTCCCACCCCTCGCCACAGGCCCCACTTCTCCACCGCCTCATAAGCGTACGCCGAGCAAGAGGGGTAGTAGCGGCAAGAAGAAGGCAGCCTCGGAGAGAGACAGACCTGGTAGAAGCGGATGAGGGCCAACGCGGCAAATTTCATTGCGGCCGGGACTCCGGCGAAGATCCGGGCGGCGCGCGGTTGGGGAAAAGACGCAGGATTTCCCGAAGGAGCGTCGGAAACGGGATCTTCGCCACTGCCTCGCGGGGATTCAAGACGATGTCCCACCCTGCCGGAATGGCCACGCGGTGGCGCCGGAAAACCTCCCGCAGGCGCCGCTTCGCCCGGTTGCGAACCACGGCGCTCCCCAGATGCGCCGGCGTGGTAATCCCCAAGCGGGTCCAGGAAAGGCCGTTGGGGCGGAAGAAGATGGCGCATAGCGGCGTGCTCCGGCGCTGCCCCTCATCGTAAACTCGCCGAAACTCGCCCCGCCGGAGAAGTCGGAGTTCCTTGGGGAAAGCTTGCGGCGCCGAAGAGGCTTTCATGGAGTCAGGCGATAGCGGCCCTTTTGCCGCCGGCTCTTCAGGACTCGCCGACCTCCGGGAGTTTTCATGCGCGCGCGGAAACCGTGCGTCTTGGCCCGGCGCCGCCGGTTGGGCTGAAAGGTTCGTTTCAAAGGCCGTTGCTCCCTGTCAGAAATTGCCGCAAAGGGTCAATCTGTAACCTTAACCCGAGGTTTCAAATCAAGTCAAGCCGGAGCGCGCCTGAAACCTGCCTTTTACCACTAAGAATCAAACGTTGGTGATTTCAGATTCTGCGTCGAGTACTAGGCGTTCGCGGGCCCAGGTCCCACAAAGCCACAAATCCAGAAGGCGCGATGGTCATTGCGCATCACTTCCGGAGAATCCTTTGGATGGCCAGCGCGCGGCCGGTTTCGGCGTCGGCCTCGATCAGGACAGCAGAGAGGCGGACGTCGCCTCTGGCAACTTCGAAGCGTGCGGGAATCTGGTTCAGAAACTTCTGGATGATGGGCTGCTTTTCGATGCCGATGACCGAATCGTAGGGCCCGGTCATCCCGACATCCGTGATGTAGGCTGTCCCTTTCGGCTGGACCATTTCGTCGGCGGTGGGGACGTGGGTATGGGTTCCCACCACGGCGGTCACGCGGCCATCCAAGTACCAACCGAGGGCGCGCTTCTCGGAGGTCGCCTCCGCGTGCATGTCAACGATTCGAATCCTGACCTCGACGGGAATCTTGTCCAGCAGGGCGTCGGCGGTTCGGAACGGACAGTCGATACTCGGCATGAAGACGCGGCCCTGAAGGTTCATAACCGCATAATCTACGCCCGCACGGGTTTTGCCCAGATAGAGTCCGTGGCCGGGAGCACTTCCCGGATAGTTGGCCGGACGCAGCAGGCGCCCATCGGCGTGGTCGGAAAGATAGGGAAGGATCTCCTTCTTATCCCAGATGTGGTTTCCGGAGGTCAGCGCCGCGATTCCGAGGTCGAGCAGGTCCTCGACCAGCGGGGGCGTGATGCCGAATCCCCCGGCGGCGTTTTCCACGTTGGCCAGGACCAGCTCCGGCGAGAAATCTTCCACCAACCCCGGCAGCAACTCCTTGACGGCGCGGCGGCCCGGCTGGCCGACGATGTCGCCGATGAATAGAATTCTTGTCGAATTGTTCACCTTGCTCCTTCCCTCGAGTCGTGGTCCCGCGCCGGGGGCAGGGCGCCAGGAAGCGTCGAGCAATTACCGGGCGTAGTCCACGGCGCGCAGCTCCCGGATCACCACTACTTTGATCTGCCCCGGGTACTGGAGTTCCGCTTCCACCTTCCGCGCAATATCTCTGCTCAGCCAGACAGCTTTCTCATCGCTGACCTTCTCCGCCTCCACGATGATGCGCACTTCTCGGCCCGCTTGCAGCGCGTACGATCGCGAGACGCCCTCGAACGACTGGGCAATCTGCTCCAGCTTCTCCAGACGGCGGACGTAGGTTTCCAGCACGTCGCGGCGCGCTCCGGGCCGCGAGGCCGAGATGGCGTCAGCAGCTTGCACCAACTGCGCTTCCAGAGACGAAAACTCCACATCGAAGTGGTGGGACTGGATGGCGCGGATCACGTCTTCGGCCTCGCCGTGTTTGCGGAGAAGCTCCAGGCCGATTTCGAGGTGCGTGCCCTGCAGGTTGCGGTCCACGGCCTTGCCGATATCGTGCAGCAACCCCGCCCGGGTCGCCAGGGCCTGAGAGGCCCGGACTTCCCGGGCCATCAGGCCCGCCAGATAAGCCACCTCGCGCGAATGATCCAAGACGTTCTGCCCGTAGCTGGTCCGGTATCGCAGGTGCCCCAGCAGCTTCAGCAGCTCGGGATGAACGTTGCGCACCCCGAGCTCCAGTGCCACGGCTTCCCCGTCATGCAGGGTTTGAGCGTCGAGCTCCGCCCTCACCTTTTCCACGACCTCTTCGATGCGGGCGGGCTGGATACGCCCTTCCCTCATGAGCCGGCAGATGGACTCACGGGCCACTTCGCGGCGGAAGGGGTCGAAGCCGGAAAGGACAATCGCCTCCGGGGTGTCATCCACGACGATATCGACGCCGGTGGCCAGCTCCAGGGCCCGGATGTTTCGACCCTCACGCCCGATGATGCGCCCTTTCATCTCGTCGGAAGGGAGGTTCAGCACGGTTACGGTGCTCTCGATGGTCTGATCCACCGCGCAGCGTTGGATGGCCGCAGTCACGATTTTGCGGGCCTCGTCTTCCGCGCTTTCCCGGGCCTCTTCCGCGAGTTTGTTCACCACCGAGGCGCACTCCTGGCGGGCTTCCTCTTCCAGCGACTGAACCAGGAGCCGGCGCGCCTCTTCGGCGGTCAGTCCAGAAATCTCTGCGAGCTTGCTTCTCCGGCTCGCCGCCAGTGTCTCCGTTTCCTGGCGAAGCGACTGGAGCTGGTTTTCCTTCCTGTTGAATTCCTGCTGCTGCTCGTCCAGGCGGGCCTCAAGCGCCCGTGCTTCGCTTTCGCGTTTCGAAAGCTCTTGCTCGCGAGCCACCAGGTGCCTCTCCCCCACCTCGATCACGCCGAGGCGCTGGCGGATTATGTCATCGAGTTCCTGGCGCCGGCGCAGGGCCTCTTCGCGTGCGGCCAGGGCGGCCTCTTTCCGCAGGCTCTCGGCTTCCCGCTCCGCCTGGGCCCGGAGGTTTTCAGCATACGCGCGCGTGGCCTGCGAGGTAGTTCGCGCCAAGCGTCGGTCCATCCAAAGCCAGAGCAGGAAGCCCAACGAAAGGGCCAGCATGCCTCCCAACACTAGCAAGGGTGTTCCCATGGGTCTTCTCCTTCGAGGCGTGAAGCTGCTTCGCTTCACGACCCTCGGCAGGAGGGAAAGGAGGGCGCGGGGGATGCGAGAGGAGAATTACTGCGCAACCCGCTCACGTCACAGCGGGTCGCCTGTTCAATGCCAACTTGCCTCGAGCCTGCTGGGCCCCCAGGAAATACCGGGCAAGGACGCTGAATTCCCCTGGGGCAGCGCTGATTCACGACGCCGCCCCATCAGCACTAACCTCGAGCGCCTCCTACCCGGACTTGGTCACGGGCCCGGCCTGGCCGGTCGTCGGAACGAGGTCCCCGAACCTCAAACGGCTTGTTTCAAGACCTGGTCCAGTACCTCGTTGCACTCGCCAATCTTCTCGTTTACCTGTTTCGTCGCCGTCTCGTGTTTCGATTTCAGTCGATGGTACTCATCCGCAATGTTCAAAGCGGCCAGCACGGCCACGCGCAGCGAATCCACCGTGCGGGTGCGCTCCGCAACCGACCGCATCTTCGCATCCAGAAATTGCGCCAAGTTTCGAATGTATTCTGGGTCGAGTTCCCCCCTGATGTGATATTCCTGATCGTAGATCTCAACCCGGATCCCGTCGGGAGCTTCTGCCACGTTACGTCTTCACCTCGACCTGTCCTGCGCGGCCCACGGGCCGGGCCGTTCGCAGGTATTATCCCCCCGCGTCGGCCTTTGTCAACATGTCAATCTGCTGGAGGATCTTCTCCATGCGGGCCCGCACGTCCTCGCGCTCGCGCCGCAGGGCTTGCAGCTCGCGTTCCAGCATGTCGGCCTGCCGGGCGCGCTCCTTGAAGTCCGCCTTGAGCTTCTCGAGTTCGTCCCGCAGGGCGCGCTTCTCCCCCTGGGTTTGTTGAAAGAGTTCCGCCACCCGGCGCAGCTTTTCCTCGAGTTTCTGAAGGGAGTCGTTCGAGTCTGTCACGGTAATGTCTCGTCGCGGAGCTTCGACCGGCGAGGGCGGCCCTTGCCGACGCTCAGATTCGCACGTGGACGCCCAATGCCGCCAGCCCTGCCAGCATCCGCTGGCTCGCTGCCGCGATTTCCTCGCTGGTCAACGTACGGCTCAGACTCTGAAACGTGATCCGGAGGAGGAGGCTGTAACGACCTGAGGCAATCGAGCCACCCCGAAACACATCCACCGGCCGCAGGCTCTGAACCGCTTCCAGCCCCAGCCCCCGGACAACTTCCTCCAACTGACGGTAGGCTACCTGTTCCGGCACGACTAATGAGAAATCGCGCTCCACGACCGGAAATTTCGAAAAGGGGACGAACGCGCGTGTCTTAAGGGGGAAACCCGTCAGGCGCTCGATGTCCACTTCCGCCAGCCACACAGGTTGGCGCAGCTTGTATTCGCGGGCAATGTCGCGGCTGAGCTGGCCGAAGACGGAGAGCGTCTGCTCACCGGCAACGAACCGACCGCTCAGCCCGGCATCGTGGTAGCGGCTACCGTCAGGCGCGAAGCGAAGCTCCGGAACCTCGAAGGTCTCCAGGAGTGTTTCCAAGTCCCCTTTGAGATCGAAGAAGTCGAGAGGCTGCTCGCTCTCGTGAATGGAGGCAGGTCGGCGGTGGCCGCAGAGGCCGAGCGTCAGAACCCACCGCTCTTCCGGCAAGCCTGGGGCGCGCGGAGTGTAAGTCTTCCCTATCTCGAAGAAGCGCAAGTCATCCTGACCTCGATCCAGGTTCCAGCGCAGGGCCCGAAGCATGCTCGGAACCGTCGTGGACCGCAGCGCCGAGGCTTCCTGGCTGAGGGGGTTGGCCAGGATGACGGGCGGGCGGTCCGCAAAGCGGGCATTCTCCGCCGGGTCGATCATCGAGGACGGGATGATCTCTCGATAGCCCAGCCCCACGAGCTTCGCGGAAAGCGCCAGCTCCTTCTCGCGGGAGATATCGCGCTCGACGCGGGGCGGGGCGGGGCGCAGCCGGGCCGGCAGGCGGTCATATCCGAAGTGCCGCGCCACCTCTTCCACTAGATCCACTTCCCGCGTGACGTCCAGGCGGAAGGAAGGGGGCGTCACCCGCCAGCCTTCCGTCCCTCGCCGCTCCGTCTGAAAGCCCAGCGAGCGCAGGATGCGTTCCACGTCTTCCCAGGGGACTTCCGCCCCGAGAAGGCGGAGGATCTCACTGCGGTGCAAAACCAAATCCTCGCGGCGCGGGGGCCCGGGGAAGACGTCGATCATGCCGCGGAGGATCTCGCCGCCCGCTAGTTGCGCAATCAGCGCGGCGGCCCGATCAAGCGCCAGCGACGCCATCTGAATGTCCGCCCCGCGCTCAAAGCGGTGCGAGGCTTCCGTGTGCATTCCGTGCGCCTTCGCGGTGCGGCGGATGGACATCGGTTCAAACCAGGCGCTCTCCAGCAACACGGCGCGCGTGGCAGAGGAAATCTCCGAGTCCTCGCCGCCCATCACGCCCGCCAAGGCTACCGGTCGCAGGCCATCGGCAATCACCAAGTTCTCGGCGGTCAGGGTGCGGTCTGTGCCGTCCAGCGTCCGCAGGGTCTCGCCGGCCCGGGCGCGACGCGCCATAATCTTCCGCCGCCCGACGCGCGCTAGGTCGAAGGCGTGGAGCGGATGGCCCAGCTCCATCAGGACGTAGTTCGTCACGTCGGCCACGTTGTTGATGGGCCGCTGGCCCAGGGTTTCCAGGCGCCGCTGAAGCCACTCGGGCGAGGGTTTCACCTGAACGTTCTGGACCACACGGCCGCAATACCGCGCGCACAGGTCAGGATCCGCAATCTCGATCGAAATCTTGCTGGTCGTTGCCGCGCCCGATTCCTTAAGTGACACTTCCAGGCGCTTCAGCGGCTTGCGGTAGAAGGTGGCCATTTCCCGCGCCACGCCGTAATGACTGAGACAGTCGGGGCGGTTGGTGGTGACTTCGACTTCGAACACCCAGTCGTCGTTCACGGGCGTGAAGGATTCCACGCCCAGGCCCAGCATCGTCAAGTCGCGCTTGAGTTGGCGCGGCTCAACGGGAACTTCTACGAATTCTTTGAGCCAGCTTAACGCAATCTTCATAGCGGAGACCGGCACGCACAAATTCTGAATTGTGAATTATGAATTCTGAAGTGCGAAGCGAGAAAGGAGCGGTCTTTCATTTCAGGATTCACAATTCAGAATTGTTCTAAGAACCTTACGTCACTCTGATAGAAAAGCTGAATGTCGTTGATGCCGTATTTCATCATGGCATAGCGCTCAATCCCCAGTCCAAACGCCCAGCCGGAATACCGATCGGGGTCCAGGCCGCCGTGGTGCAGCACCTCCGGATGGACCATGCCGCAGCCCATCACCTCAATCCAGCCGCTCTCCTTGCAGATGCGGCAGCCTTGCCCGTCACAGAAAGCGCAACTGATGGCGACTTCGCCGCTGGGCTCCGTGAAGGGGAAGAAGCTGGGATGGAAACTGGTGCGCACTTTCTCCCCAAAGAACTTCTTGGCGAAAAAGTCGAGCGTCCCCTTCAGGTCCGCAAAGGTGATGTCCGTGTCGATGGCCAGTCCCTCGATCTGGTGAAACATGGGGGAGTGGGTCGAATCCGGGTTGTCGTGCCGGTAGCACTTGCCGGGGATGATGATGTGGAGCGGCGCGCCGTGCTTTTCCATGGCGCGGATTTGCACGGGCGACGTGTGGGTGCGCAGGACGGTTTGCGCGTCCACATAGAGTGTGTCCCAGTCATCCCGCGCCGGATGGCTCTCGGGGATGTTCAAGGCGTCGAAGTTGTAGTAAACGGATTCGACCTCCGGCCCGGTCTCGATCGAAAAGCCCAGATTGAGGAAGATCTCCTCGATTTCGCGCTGCACCCTGGTGATGGGGTGAATCGAGCCCAGCGGCCGGCGATAGCCGGGGAGCGTGAGGTCGGCCGGCGAAGCTGGTGTGACCGGCATTTGCGCTTCACGGCCCGAAATCACATAAGAGCCTGGTTCAGCGGTGAGAACAAAGCGGCCTAGATGGACTTCGCGGCGGAGTGACTCGCTTTCGACCGTCGCAGTCGCTTGGCGAAGCTCATTGAATAGCCGGCCGACGACCGGCTTCAATTCCTTGGGAGCCTTCTTGAGCCAATGCTCGTCGATGAAGGATACGAGTCCGTTCTTACGCGCCAGCCATCGGTCACGAAGCGCCTTGGCGAGCTTGTCGCGTTCGGCCTCATTAGGCGCGCCGCGCGAGACCAAGTCCTGCCTTTCCGCTTCCATGGCCGCGCGGGCCTCGGCGAAGAGCGCCTCCACGCCCTGCGCGTCGGCAACGCTCAGTTCCGCGAGAGTCTTCCGAACTTTTTCGTCGAGGGTCATTCTTCAGTTCAAAGTTGAAAGTTGAAGGTCGAGCAGCCTACGTCACCTCCCTGGGATGAGCGAATGCTTTCGACTTTTGACTGTCAACTTTCAACTGGCGGCCAGAGCCGCCTTCACCTTGCCCGCCAGTTCCGTGAAGCCCGCAGAGTCGTGCACCGCCATGTCTGCCAGCACCTTACGATCCAGTGCGATGCCCAGCTTCTTCAGTCCATAGATGAGCTGGCTGTAAGTCAACTCATTCAGCCGGGCCGCCGCACCAATGCGCGTGATCCAGAGGCGGCGGAAATCCCGCTTGCGTCGCCGGCGATCGCGGTAGGCGAACCGGCCCGCGCGGTCTGCGGCCTCCTTCATGGCCCGGTAGAGCTTGCTCTTGGTGAGGAAGTAGCCTTTGGTTAGCTTGGCGAGCTTTTTCCGACTGGCGCGGCGTACGGTGCCGCGCTTGACTCGTGGCATGGGCTTTACTCCTTTCCGAAGATTTCAGGGCGGCGAAGGCACCCAGCCTTTGGCCTTCCCGCTCCTGGAGAGCAGGTGTCGGGTTTCAGGTGCCACGTGTCAGCGAGCATTCAAATCTGCAACCTGACACCGGACACCTGCTTTCATCTGCCGTAGGGCAGCATGGCGCGGACATGCGGAGCATCCGCGCCAGAAACCGTGGTGGTCTGACCCAGCCTGCGCTTCCGCTTGCTGGCCTTCGAGGTCAGTATGTGGCGGGCAAACGCATGCCCGCGCATAATCTTGCCTCCCGCCGTCAACTTGAACCGCTTGGCGGCGCCTTTGTGTGTCTTCAGCTTCAATTTGCCTTTAGCCAACCTTATCCTCCGATGATCCCGAGGGCTGCGGCGCAGCGGCGGCCTTCGCAGCGCCCACCCCAGGCCGGGGCGTCAGTTTTGCAGGAACAGGTGCGTGCGGTGGCTTGCCTGCCGGGCCAGGGGACGACTCCGCCGGGCGCGGCTTGGCCGTTGGGCCCTTCCCGGCAACTTTCTTGGGAGCGAGGATGGCCGTCAGGTTGGGCCCCTCCTGCCGCGGGCGGGCTTCCACCTGACCGGCCTCACTCACCTCCTGCATCAGCCGTTCCATCATCTGCATCCCGATATTCCGGTGGGCCATCTCACGGCCCCGGAACATGATGGTGGCTTTCACCTTACTTCCCTCATGCAGGAACTCGATAATGTGATCCCGCTTGACCCCGAAGTCATGTTCCGAGGTGCGGGGCCGGAACTTCACCTCTTTCAGCTCGATGGACTTCTGATGCTTCCGGGCTTCGTGCTGCCGCTTGCTGAGCTGGTAGAGATACTTCCCGTAGTTGATGATGCGGCAAACGGGGGGATTCGCCGTGGGCGCAACTTCCACCAGATCCAGGCCCTGACTGCGGGCTGTCTTCAGGGCTTCGAAGGGGGGCATGATGCCGAGCTGCTTGCCCTCCTCGTCGATAACACGAATTTCTTTGGCCCGAATCCTTTCGTTGATGCGAACAAACCGGTCAGCGATAAATCATCCCTCCTGGCCCTTGGGGGCCCATCGTGAAACGGCTGCATCCATCATGGACACTGGACTTCATAGGTCCGCGGGTGTCGCTAAGCTTACCATGTCGTCGCCCGAGTGTCGATAAGCTCGCGAAGCCAGGTGATGAACTCGGGCAGGGGTTTGAACCCGGCGTCGCCGGTATCGCGCCTCCGTACCGCCACACCCCGCCCCTGGGCTTCGCGGTCGCCCACGACGAGCATGAAGGGAATCTTCTGGAGTTGGGCGTCCCGGATGCGGGCGTTCAGCTTCTCGTTGCGGTCGTCCAGTTGCGCCCGGATTCTGGCCGAGCGCAATTCCTCCGTTACCTGGCGAGCATAAGCCAGATGCTTCTCGCTGATGGGGAGCACCACCGCCTGCACCGGGGCAAGCCACACGGGAAACGCCCCGGCGCAATGTTCGATCAACACGCCGAAGAACCGCTCGACTGCTCCGAGCAACGCCCGATGCACCATGATGGGCCGGTGCAGCCCGCCGTCGGGCCCCACATACTCCAGGCCGAAGCGCGCCGGCAGGAAGAAGTCGAATTGCACGGTGGTAAGCTGCCAGGGACGGCCCAGAGCGTCCACCAGTTTGATGTCAATCTTGGGGCCATAGAACGCCGCCTCGCCCACCATGCGCTGGAAAGGCATCCGGCGGCTGTGAAGCGTTGATTCCAGCGAGCGCTCCGCCATCTCCCACTGATGGGGGTCGCCGGAATACTTCACTGGATCCCCCGGGTCCCAAGTGGAAAGTTCCACTTCGAACTTCTCGAACCCGAACGTCTTCAGGACCAGCCGGGCGAAGTCCACACAGGCGGCTACTTCACCCTCGACGGTTTCCGGCGTGGCGAAGATATGCGCGTCGTCTTGCGTAAAGCCGCGTACGCGGGGGAGACCGTGCAAGACGCCGGAACGCTCGTAGCGATAGACCGTCCCGAACTCCGCCAGGCGGAGGGGAAGTTCGCGGTAGCTCCGCCGCTTGTCCTTGTAGATCAGAATGTGGAACGGACAATTCATAGGCCGGAGCTGATATTCCGCGTCCTCCAAGCGCATGGGAGGGAACATGCTCTCGCGGTAGAAGCTGAGGTGCCCGCTGGTCTGCCACAGGTCGAGCCGGGCGATGTGCGGCGTGTACACCAACTGGTAGCCCTGGCGGTATAGCTCCTCGCGCAGCCAGCCCTCAATTTCGTTCCGAACAATCGCCCCCTTGGGGTGCCAGAAAACCAGCCCGGGACCTGCCTCGTCCTGGATGCTGAACAGGTCCAGTTCCCTGCCCAGCCGGCGGTGGTCGCGTTTCTTCGCCTCTTCGACCCTGGCGAGGTATGCCTCGAGTTCCTGGGACGTGAAGAAGGCAGTCCCGTAGATGCGCTGCATGGGATGCGAGCGCTCGTCGCCTTTCCAATGCGCCCCCGCCACGCTCAGCACCTTGAACGCCTTGATGCGGCCGGTGGAAGGGAGGTGGGGACCGCGACAAAAATCCAGGAACTTGCCGGTCCGATAAGCGGAGAAAACCGGCTCCGCCTTTTCCTCGATGAGCTCACACTTGAGGAACTCACCCATCTGCTCGAAGAGTTTCCTTCCCTCCTCTTTCGGGAAGCAGATGCGTTCGTTCGGCAGATCCGCCCGCGCGAGTTCGCGCATCTTCGCTTCGATCTTTTTCAGGTCGTCTTCGGTGAACGGCTTCTCGCGATAGAAGTCGTAGAAGAAGCCCGTCTCGGTGGCGGGACCGATTCCGGGATGCGCGTCCGGAAAAAGTTCGGTGACGGCTGCGGCCAGCAAGTGAGCGGCGGAGTGCCGATAGATTTCCAGCGCCTCGGGAGAGGACGGCGTGATGAGCTGGACCGGGCCGCTCGACTCGATAGGGAACGAAAGGTCAACCAGGCGGCCGTCCAGCTTGGCGGCCAGCGCTTCCGCCGCCAGCCGCGGTCCTAACGATTTCGCAACCTCCAACGCGGTGACACCCTGGGGGAATTCCTTCGAGGTCCCGTCGGGGAAGGTGATTAGAATGCTTGGCATCCCGGGGCTGCGTTCCAAGCGCAAGAATACAAAGAGCTAAGATAACAGATGAGACTGTCGCTGGTCAAACCCCGCGAAACCAATGCGCCAAGCAGGGCTGATGAGTGGCGCCGGGATAAGGCATGGCTGCGGCGGTGGTGGCGTTGGCTCCGTCACTGGTGATCAAGGCCACCTCGTCCAATGTCGGAGCGGCGACATACCCAGCGCAGGAGGAGCCAGTGAGGACACCGGCACTACAGAAGCGGTTGTCACTATATTCTGCCACCCTCAATAGGGTGAAGGGGGGAGGACAATTCCTGTGCCTCCACTCGAGCGCCCCTCCCCTGCACCAGGACCTTGCGGGTTACCATCCCGCCCCGCTAAAGCCGCTTGCCAGGATTTCCAGTCTCTCCGGCTCACCTTTTCTTCCGCCATCCGTCTAAGTAAACTGAAAGGAGCAAGAGCCGATTCTGTGCTGGATGGCGCCTGCTTGGAGCTGGTCGGCAAAACCGAGACCTCGGGGCAGAACGAGGCTGCGGCGGAGCGAGCCTTGATTCACCGCGCGCAACGTGGTGACCGCGCTGCCTTCGACGCCCTTGTCCGTCGCTACGACCAGGAAGTGCTGTGCCTGACGCTCCGCGTGGTGCGCTCGGAAGAAGAAGCTCAGGACCTCTACCAGGAGGTTTTCTTGAAGGTTTACCGGTCGCTCGGGCAGTTCCGGCTGGAGTCGCGGTTTTCCACCTGGCTCTATCGCGTGGTGACGAACGTTTGTTTCGACCATCTCCGCCAGCAGAAGACCCGCAGCGAAGTGCCGGCCATGGTAACCAAAGAGGGAGAGCTGGATTACGTCGAGACCCTGGCGGATGACCGGCCGGGGCTGAATCCGGAACGGGCCTTGCGGTCCCGGGAAATCAGTCGTCGCCTGGAAGAGGCGTTAACCCGCCTGAGCCCCCGCGAGCGGATGGTGTTCGAGCTCAAGCACTGCCAGGGCCTGAAGCTGCGCGCCATCGGCGAGCTCTGCGGGGCGAGCGAGGAAGCGGCGAAGAATTCCCTGTTTCGCGCCGTCCAGAAACTGCGCGAGGAGTTAAGCGATCTGGTCTAGGAAGGCAGGGCGGGAGAGATGCCCATGGACTGTGACAATCTGGAAAAAGCGATTTCTCTTTACCTTTACGACGAGTTGACAGGTGAGGAGCGCGCGGCGCTGGAAGGGCACCTCGCTGCTTGCGCGGGCTGCCGCGTTAAGCTCGAGGAAACCCGGCGCCTGCATCGCGAGCTGAGCGAGTGTCCTCGGCCCGAGCCCACGCCCGCACTACTGGTCCGGTGCCGGCAAGCGCTCGAGGAGGCGCTCGACCGCGAGCAATTGGGCTGGCGTGGCCTGCTGCGGGGCTGGAGGTGGAATTTCGGCGCCGCGCCTGTGCCGCGCCTTGCCGCCGTCCTGACGCTGGTGCTGTTCGGCTTTGGTCTGGGCTGGACGCTTCGCCCCCGCGCCCGAAGCCTGGAACCCGTTGCTCCGAGACAGACTGCGGCTTCGTTTTTCGGTACCGACTTGGGTGACCTCCGGATCCGCCACATCAGCCAAGTGGTGCCCGACCCGCAATCCGGCGGGGTGCGCATCACGCTGGACGCCGAACGGCGCGTGACGCTGGAGGGCTCGCTCGACGACCCCCGTATCCGCCAGGTGCTGGTGGACACGGTGAAGGGTTACGACAACCCGGGCATCCGCCGCGATACGCTCGAGGCCCTGAGGATGCATCGCGACAACCCCTCGGTGCGTGCCGCGTTGCTGTTTGCCCTCCGGCGCGATCCTAATGCGGGCATGCGCCTGGAAGCGCTGAAAACCGTGCGCGGGATGGAGCGGGGTCGAGACGTGCAAGAAGCCTTGCTCGGTGCTCTGGAGCACGACACTAATCCGGGCGTGAGAGTAGCAGCCGTGGACGCACTCGTGGAGTACGCCGCGGAAGAAGGGGAGGATGAAACCGTGATGCCGGTGCTCGTGAAGCTGGCGGCGGGCGATCAGAATCCTTACGTGCGCCTCCAGTGCCAGGCCGCAGTCCGGAAGATGGAGGGAAATGAGTAGCAGGAGATACAGGATGAAATACCGAGTTCTGGCAACCCTGGCAATGCTCGCGGCGGGCACCTGCTTGGCGCTTGAGCCTGCCGACCAAGCCAACGTGAAGCGGGGCGAACCGCAGCGCCAGGGCAATTACTGGGAGGAGCGGGCCGAATGTAGCGCGCCGGCACGGGAAGGCGGCCGCCTGGTGGTTCGCGCGGACTTCGGCTCGCTCGATGTCAAGCCGGGGGCGGGCGACCGCGTCGAATGCCACGTGCGCCTGCGGGCGTATACGTCCAGCGAAGACGAAGCCAAGCGGCACTTCAGGAACTACGAGTTGAGCCTGCGCCAGCTCGAAAATGGCCTCCACCTGAAAGGCGGATTTGCGCAAGACCGCCGCGGCCCGAGGTTGCTGGGAGCGGAGTTTGATATCACGGTTCCGCTGCGGTTCAACCTGGACCTCGAAACCAAGGGCGGCGGAATCGAGGTGCAGCGACTGGCGGGTGCGCTCCAGGCTGTCACCGCCGGCGGTGACATTCGAACCGGGGACGTGACGGGCCCGGTGAGCGTGGAGACGGCGGGGGGCGGCATTTCGCTGGGCAATGTTGACGCGGCTCTCGACGCCCGCACGGCGGGAGGCAGCATCCGCGTGGGCGATGTTGACGGGGCTGCCATCCTCGAAACCAGCGGCGGCGAGATCGTGGCGGGGCTGGTGCGGGGTAGTCTTCGTGCGGAAAGCGCCGGGGGCGACCTTGTCCTGCGCGGCGCTTCCGGTCCCCTCGAAGCCCGGACTGCCGGTGGGCAAATCCAGGTCGGGCAGAGCGGTGGCAACGTCATCGCCCAGACGGCGGGCGGCAGCATTCGGCTCCAGGGGGCGCGCGGGCGAGTGGAGGTGAAGACGGCCGGTGGCAGCATTGACCTCCTGCAAATGCGGAACGCAATTCGCGCCGCCACCGCCGCGGGCGGCATCCTGGCGCAGATTGACGCCGACTTGAAGACGTTCGCTGCGTCGGAACTCGAGACTTCCGTGGGAGACATCCAAGTCTTTCTACCTCCCAACCTTCCTTTGACTGTTGACGCAGCCATCGACATGGCGGCGGGCCACAAAATCCTTTCCGACTTTCCTTTGCACATCCAGAAGGAGGGAGAGCGTTTCGTTCCCATTAAGCTGCGCGGCGAGGGCGTGCTGAACGGCGGCGGCGAGCTGCTGCGCCTCCGTACGGTGGCCGGCAACATCGAGATCCGCAAGCTCGACCCGCGTACCTTGGAACAACTCAGGGCACGGCAGGAATCCTTCTGGAAACGCTGGCAAGAGCGCGAGGAACGGCGGCAGAAGCAACAAGAACGACCCAAGCGCGAAAAGGAGTAACTTGAAAACACGGGGGAGACTCACGTGAGACCCATCACTCTGGTCGGGATTGCCGCGGGCCTTTTGGCCGCGATGCCGGTGGGCGCGCAGGAGCAGCAGGTTTGGAGCGCGCGCTATCCACTGCCGCCCGCCGGCGTCGTGGCTGTAGAGAACGTGCAGGGAGACATCGATGTCGAGGCTTGGGACCGGGCGGAAGTGAAGGTTGTGGTCGTTAAGACCGCCCTGGGGCTTGGCGCTAATCCGGATGACGTCCGCATCAAAGTCGAGTCCAGCAGCCGCGCGCTGACCTTGCGCACGCTTTACCTGGGACAAGCGGACGAGCCGGTGCGCGTGGACTATCGATTGCGCGTACCCCGGCAGGTGCGGCTGGAGCGGCTGCGCACCGTCGAGGGCAGCATCACGGTGCGCGAGATCGAGGGTAGCGTGGACTCGAGCACGCTGAACGGGAACATCGAGCAGAGGAACATCAGCGGGAGCGTGGTTGCCCGTGCCATCAACGGCAACGTTGCGGTTTCCCTGCGCGCTTTGCCGGAACGAGCGGCTCCCGTCCAGCTGGACACGGTGAACGGGCACATCTTCCTCTCCTTGCCCGCCAGGGCCAACGCCGATCTGCAATTGAGCGCGGTCGCAGGGAGAATTGAAAGCAAGTATGTGTTTAAGGTGAGCGAAGTGCCTGGCGACGCCTCGTGGCACACGCGCCTGGGGCAAGGCGGCGTGCAGGTTCGCTTGCGCACCGTGCGGGGCAACATCCGGGTAACCGAGAGCGAGGAACTGCTGTGAAACCGGGTCGTCGAGTAAGCCTTTTGGAGAACTGGAGGAAACAATGAAACGCAATATCCTGGTGTTATTGGGGAGCTTGCTTGTCGTCGCACTGTTGGGCATAGGAGCGGTCAGAGCGAGGGACGATTCGGCCCAGCCGACTGCCCTTGCCGTGGTTTCCGGCGACGAACCCGAGAACATGTACTTCGCTGCCGAGGATGAGGACGCGCAGGAGCCGTCCGCGCCGCAACCGGGCGGAGCGGCGGAACCTCGCCCCCACCGGGCACGCCAGAGGATCATAATTGGCGCGCGTGAGAGAGGCGAAGTCTGGTTGGGCGTGGCGCTCGAAGAGGTGACGGCGGAGAAGGCAAAAGAGTTGAAACTCGCCGGTGAGTACGGCGTGATTGTCAAGGGCGTGGAAGACGGCAGCCCCGCGGCCAAGGCGGGCGTGGCCAAGGACGATGTCATTGTGGAGTTCGCCGGAGAGAAGGTGCGGAGCGCGGCGCAGTTGCGGCGACTGGTCCGCGAAACGCCGCCTGGTCGGACTGTCGCGCTCGTGGTCAGCCGCGCCGGCCAGGCCAAGACTCTCAGCGCCCAGCTCGAGGCGCGCTCGCGCGGCGCTTTCGAGATGCCCGCGATGCCGCCTATGCCACCGTTGCCAGATGTCGAAGTGCCTGGGTTTGGCTTTACTTGGCAAGCGCGGGGAGCGCGCCTAGGCATCTCAGCCGATGAACTGACACCGCAACTGGCCGAGTACTTCGGGGTCAAGCAGGGGAAGGGTGTATTGGTGCGCGAGGTGGTAGTGGGCAGTGCGGCCGAAAAGGCGGGGCTCAAGGCCGGCGACGTCATCGTGGCGGTGGACGGCAAGGAGGTGGCCACGGTGTCGAAGCTGCGCCGCGCGCTCGCCGGTGACACCGAGGAGAAGCGGAAGGTCACCCTGACCATCGTGCGCGACAGGCGCGAGCAGACGCTCACGGTCGAAGTCGAGCCGCCCGAGCGCGTGGGTCCGCGTCGTATCACCCACACTGAGCTGATGGGAGTTGACCCCGAGGAGATGAAGGAGATAGCCGCCGAAGCCCAGGCCTACGCCCAGGCGATCGAGGCTCAGGCGCGAGAGTGGCAAGGAGAATTACAGCAGGAGCAACAGCGGCTGCAAAAGGAGATGCGACGCCTTCAGGAAGAACTTCCAAAGCAGATCGAGAAGGAGATTAACCACGAAGAGGTCATCCGGGGACTGGAGGATGGTCAGCAGGTGGTGTAGGCGGCGCGGGGACCTTCAGGTCCGTATCTCTTGCTGGTTTCTGCCGACACAAAAACCGCGGAGTGGGAGAACACCTCCGCGCTACAGGACCAGGAACTGCACTACAAACAGGGCAGCGAAGACGTACGTCAGGGTGGGGCATTCGCGCCCGCGGCCGGTGGCCAGCTTGCCGACGGCGTAAGAAATGAAGCCGAAGGCGATGCCAGAGGCGATACTGAACGTCAGGGGAATCGCCACCAGCGTCAGGAAGGCGGGCAGATACTCCGTGGGGTCTTCCCACTCCAGTTCTCGCACCACCTTGAGCATCATCGCGCCCACCACAATTAACGCCGGCGCGAGCGTCGGGTAGCGGACGATAGGGTTGCCGCCCGCGTCGGTGCCCACGGTGACGCCTCCGCCGATCATCGAAGCGAGCGGGCTGAAGAACATCGCCGCCAGGAGCAGCGCGCCCGTCACCAGGTTGGCCAGTCCGGTGCGGGCACCGTCCGAGACGCCGGCGGCCGACTCGATGTAGCAGGTCACCGTGGAGGTGCCGAGCGCCGCCCCCAGGGTGGTGCCCACCGCATCTGAAAAGAGCGCCTGACCCGAGCGGGGTAATTTCCCCTGGCGTAGGAAGCCGGCCTGTTGTCCCACGCCCACCAGCGTCCCCACCGTGTCAAACAGGGCAAGGTAAAGGAGCACGAAGATAGCTGTCGCGAGCGTGGCGGGATGTAGGCCGAAAAGCCCACGCAGGTCGAACCTCCAGAACGTGGGCGCCAAGTGAAAGTCCGCTGAAATGATGCCGCGGAAGTGAACCAGCCCCAAGCCCGCAGCAATCGCGGTCGTGGCCAAGATGCCGAGCAAAATGGCCCCGCGGACGCGGTAAGCGAGCAGCACGATCATCACCAGCAAGCCCAGCACACTGACCAGCGCCACGGGCTGACGGAAATCACCCAGGCGCACCAGCGTGGCCGGGCTCGACACCACCAGGTTGCCGTATTCCAGGCCAATCAGGGTGATGAATAGCCCAATCCCCGCGGCGATGCCGCACTTCAATGAATTCGGGATCGAATCAATGATTTTCGAGCGGATCCCCGACAGAGTGAGCAGGATAAAAAAGATGCCGGCCACCAGCACCGCCGCCAGCGCTTGCTGCCAGGTCAAGCCGAACCCCAAGGGGGCAACGCCGCAGAGCGTATAAACAAAGAAGAAGTTCTCCCCCATGCCTGGCGCCAGGGCCACCGGATAGTTGGCCAGCAGACCCATCAGGAAAGTGGCGAGCGCCGCCGAGAGGCAGGTGGCGTACATCACGGCGCGGAAATCCATGCCGGCCTGGGACAAGACTCCCGGCTGCACGAAGATGATGTAGGACATGGCCAGGAAGGTCGTGACGCCGCCGAGCGCTTCCTGGCGAACGGTTGTGCCGTGAACAGCGAGCTGGAAGAATTCGCTGATACGCATGGCGAGGACCGAATTATGAATTACGAACGATCACCGCCCCCCGGCAGGTCAAATTCACCATTCCGCATTCATAATTCAGACTTCAAGATGATACTTCAAGTCAATCGAGGCGATCTCTAGAGCAGTCTTGCCGCGGTTCGCAAACAAGGGGGGCCGGCCGGTCTTCTGCTCGACGTCCTTCCGCTTGCCGTCGGTCTGCGCACCCGAGCAGGCGGCGCAGCGCTTCCGCCTGCCTGGGATTCTTCCGCAGGATAACACGACGCAGGCGAGCGAACTCATCAGGGTCGATTTTCTGCACCGTGCCTCGCCCGCGGTGGGGGCTGAACGCCAGGATATGGTCGAGGTGGGGGCGGCGCGCCAAGGGATTTCGGAGGCGGACGGCTTCCCGCGGTGAGCAGAAATCAATCAGCGAACCCAGGCCGACGTCCCGGCCGTCCGAGGCGGCCCGCGCCAGGCCCACCACCTGCTTTCGGTCCACTTCGTAACAGAGGAAAATGTCCCCGCGCTTTACTTCTTCGCGGAGGTAGCGCAGGCTCGAGGCGCTGCGGATCCAACCCTCGTCGCCCATCTCGTAAGGCCCACGCGTCCGCGAGCGGAAATACTCATCGAATTTCCACCCGCGCTTCGTGTTGACCTTGAAGACCCAAGCCTTCATTGAGGGATCGGGTGATGGAGTGAAGGAACTGCTCTGTCGGTTGTTCGTAGTCCGTTGCCACGGACAACTGACGACGGACCACATACGGTTGCGAGAACAATCATCCCATCGCTCAATCATTCAATCGATACGACACGTGCCAGGCGCACGGCGGGGATGGCGCGGATTTCGGCCAGCACGGTCTCGGGGACGTGGTTGTCCACGTTGACAAGGCCGATGGCTTCCTCGGCCTTCTGGCTGCGCCCCAGAGCGAAGTTGGCGATGTTGATGTTGCGGTCGCCCAGGAGCGTGCCCACGCGCCCGATGACGCCCGGCACGTCCTGGTTGCGGATGAAGAGGATGACGCCGCGCAGCGGGGCCTCGATGTCAATCTGGTCGATACCCAGAATGCGCAGCGCGCTGCGTACACCCACCATGCCCAGCACCGAGGCGGAATCGGTTTCCGTGCGCAGGCCGATCCCGAGGGAGTTCGAGAACGTTGCCCGCCGCGCGCTGCGCAGCTCCATCACCTCGATGCCGCGCTCCTGGGCCAGCGCGCCCGCGTTAATCAGGTTCGCCTGCTCGGAGAGAACCTGGTTGAGGATACCTTTGAGCACGGCGTTCTTCACCAGATGAGTGTTGAGTTCCGCCAAGCCGCCGTCGTAGCTGATGCGGACTTCCTCCAACCGCCCGCCGGCAATCTGCGCCACAAAGGCGCCGAGTTTCTCGCCCAACTGGATGTAAGGCTCCAGCTTCTTGTACTCCTCGGGCGAAATTGTCGGCAGGTTGACAGCGTGGCGCGCCACGCCTTGGAGAAGGTAGTCGCGCACCTGCTCGGCGATGCGGATGCCGACGATCTCCTGCGCCTCTTCCGTCGCGCCGGCGATGTGGGGCGTGGCGATGACGTTCGGGTGGCGCACCAGTTTGAAATCCTTGGGCGGCTCGCTCTCGAAGACGTCGAGGCCGGCGCCGGCCACCTGGCCGCTCTCGAGCGCCTGGAGCAGGTCTTCCTCGTTGATGAGCCCGCCGCGCGCGCAGTTGACGATGCGCACGCCCGGCTTGGCCAGCGCCAGCGTCCGCGCGTTGAGCAAATGGCGCGTCTCCGGGGTCGCTGAGGCGTGCATGCTGATGAAGTCGCTGGTCTTCAGCAATTCTTCCAGAGAGACCAGCTTGACGTTCTGTTCCTGCGCGATAAGGGAGGACACGTAAGGGTCGTGCGCGATGACTTCCATTTGAAACGCTTGGGCAAGGCGCGCTACCTCAACCCCGATTTTGCCCAGGCCAATCAGGCCCAGCGTCTTCGAGCGCAGTTCGGTTCCCAAAAGCTTCTTCTTTTCCCACTTTCCCTGCTTCAGGGCGCCGTCGGCCTGCGGGATGCGGCGCACCAGGGTCAGCAGGAGCGCCAGCGTGTGTTCCGCCACGCTGACCGCGTTGCCGCCGGGGGTGTTCATCACCACGATGCCCTTTTTCGTCGCGGCGTCCAAGTCCACGTTGTCCACACCCACGCCGGCCCGGCCGATGGCACGCAGCCGGCCGGCGAGCTCGAGCAGCGCGGCGGTGACCTTGGTGGCGCTGCGCACCACCAGGGCGTCGGCGTCCCGGATCTCGTCCGGCACGGAAGCCTGCGGCTTGCCGGGCAGATAGACGACCTCAAAGGATTTCTCGGCTTGGAGAAGTTCGAGGGCACGCTCAGAAACGTTGTCGACAACCAGGATTTTCATGATGATTCCTATGTAGAGTTGGCGTTGAAACAGACGACCGTAGGGGAGCACCCTTGTGGTGCTCGCCTGCGCCAGCAGGGCCCTAAAAGCCCTCCCTTACACGGCCCGCCGCAGATAGACCTCCTGCGCGGCGCGTACGCCGCTGCCGAGTTCGACCTTGTATCCGACCTTCAGCAGAACGATCTCCAGCGCCGCCAGCACGGCAAACAGGTCCGCAGCGTCGTAATAGCCGAGGTGCGCCAGGCGGAAGATCTTGCCCTTCATGGAGCCCTGGCCGTTGGCCACAATAGCGCCGAAGCGCGAGCGCAGCTCCTTGACAATCATACCGGAGTCCATGCCCTCGGGCGCGCAAATGGCCGTCAGGGCGTTCGCGGGCGAGGCGACGGCAAACAGTTTCAGTCCCCAGGCCTTGGCAGCCTCTCGTGTGGCCTCCGCCAGCAGCGCCGCGTTGGCGACCAGATTCTCGCGGCCGACTTGCCGGATGTAGCTCAAGGCCGCGTGCAGGCTCACCACCAGCGTGGTTGCCGGAGTATAGCTGGCCTCGCCCTTCGCCAGGTTCTTGCGCTCCTTGGCGAAGTCGAAGTAGTAGCGGGGCATCTTGGACTTTTCCATCAGCTTCCAGGCTTTCTCGCTGACGCTGGCAAAAGCCAGCCCGGGCGGCACCATCAGCGCCTTCTGCGAGCCGCCAAGCACGATATCCAAACCTGACTCGTCCGGGCGGAGATCCGTGGTGCCCAGGCCCGTGATGGCGTCCACCACCAGGCAGGTCTCAGGATACTCGCGCACCAGCGCCCCCAGGGTCTGGACGTCGTTACAGACACCTGTGGAAGTCTCGGTGGCCTGGACGAACACGGCGCGAAACGGCCCGTCCGCCTTCAGCCGGACTTCCATCTCTCCGATGTCGAGGGGGTGGCCGTAAGGTGCCTCAACCTTGACCACCTCCACACCATAAGCCTTGGCCAGGTCCAGCCAGCGCTCGCCGAATTTCCCGGCCGTCCCGACCAGCACGCGGTCGCCAGGCGAAAGCAGGTTCGCAAACGCGCCTTCCATCGCGCCGGTGCCTGAGCTCGTGAACATCAAGACATCGTTCCGAGTGTCGAAGAAGTACTTCAAATTCTCCAGCGTTTCGCGCATCAGTTGGCGGAACGCGTCCGTGCGGTGATGGAGCGTGGCGGTCAGGGTGCGCGCCTGGGCCTCCATCAGCAGTGGCGTAGGCCCGGGAGTAAACAGCCTCTCTTTGATGATTCCAGGCATGAGTTCGTTTCCTATAGGGAATGGATTTGCTTCGGAGGAACCTTTCCACGCAGACCCAATTGAGGTGGACTGGCTATCTGGGCCGTCCAAGCCGAAGCCAACCAGTCTAAGGGAAGGCTGGGGAATTGTCAAACAGCGCGAAGCCCGGCATTGGCGTCCCGACAACGCGGAAATGCCTGCTGCACATACGGACGTAGCGCCGCTCTTCATGGTGGCAGGTGGCGGGCTAAAGTCCGCCGCTACGGGGTCGAAGAGTTTTCGGGCCACCGAGCGGTGAGACTCCTGGGGCGTGCCGCGGGAATTGGGGTCACCCCACTATTCCGCCCGCTGAAGTTGTGGTATATGTTTGTGGCGAGGCGCAGCGGAAGAGGCGAGCGGGGGTCGTCTCCGCCGCGCATCCCGGAAGTTGCTTCCGCGCAATTAGCCCGCCTGAGAAACGCCAAGCGGAGAGGACGGCGAAGGGGCTTGTGGAAGTCCGGTGCCACCACTGCGGCAATGTTTTCCAGCTCACGGGGGATCTTTTCGGGAAGCGCGAGAAGGCCGAGCTCACTTGCCCTGCCTGTAAGCGTTCGCTCCAGGTCGTGAACCCCAAGCTGGCGACCTTCCGCGCCGGGAGTACGAACAAGAAGGTGAGTTCTGTTACCTCGGCGGTCACGGATAATGGGCGCCTCTTGCACCTGCCGGAAGATAAGGAAATCTCTTTGAAGGCTCTGGAGGGTGAAGAAAAGGGTACGGTGTATCCAGTGACCAAGCCCCGCCTCACCATTGGGCGGGTCAACGCCGACATCACCGTCAGCGACCGCATGGTCTCGCGGGTCCACTGCGCGCTGGAAATCAGCGACGAAGGCGTGTTGCTGCGAGATCTCGAAAGCACTAACGGCACGCTGGTGGGCGACAGGCCGATCCAGACGGCGCCGCTCGCGAGCGGCTCCACCTTTCGCATTGGCAATCACCTCTTCCAACTAGTGATTGCTCCCAAAGAGTCATGAAGAACATCGGGCGGTACGAAATCATCGAGGAGTTGGGGCGCGGGGCCATGGGAGTGGTGTACAAGGCTTCCGACCCCACCATTGGCCGCCTGGTGGCGATCAAAGTCCTTTCGGTGGATTCACCGACGGAGGCCGGGATTCCGGGGGCGCGGGACATCTTTATGCGCGAAGCGCGCGCCGCCGGCCGCCTCTCCCATCCCGGCATTGTGACCATCCACGACGCCCTCGAGGACCCGGAATCACGGTGCTGCTACATCGTGATGGAGTTCATCCCCGGCCGAACCTTGGAGAGCATCCTTCTTGCCGAGTCTGCCGTGGGAATTGACGCGGCGCTCGATATCATCCGCCAGATCGGGGAGGCTCTCGACTACGCGCACCGGAACCAGATTATTCATCGCGACCTGAAACCTGCCAACATCCTTCTGACCGAAGACGGAAGGGTCAAGATCACGGACTTCGGAATTGCCAAAATCGTAGCTCGCGAGGGGGCGGCGCGCACGGTGGCCATCATGGGAACTCCGGCGTACATGTCGCCCGAGCAGGTGACCGGCGGGGAAGTAGATGCGCGCAGCGACCTGTTCTCCATGGGCATCCTCCTCTACCTGATGCTGGTGGGGCAGAAGCCCTTCGCCGGCGATACCGCCGCCGTCATGTTCAAAATCGTTTACGAAGACCCGGTCTTGCCCAGCCGGACAAACCCGCAACTCACCGGCGGGCATGATTACTTGGCCTTGCGATGCCTGGCCAAGGACCGCGCTAAACGTTACGCCAGCGCGCGGGAATTTCTGGATGACCTGGAGGATGTCTGCCTGGGTCGCGCGCCGCGCTCGGAGGCGAAATTCCCCCTGGCGGAGCTTCGCACCGGCGAGCGGACGGTGATGGTGGAGAGACCCTTTGTTGCTCCAGAGGGAAGAGAGGCTGCGGAAAGGAGGAAGCTGCGCCACGTTCTTACCGGCGTGGTCGCCGGGGTGTTGCTGGTGGCTCTGCTGGGGCTGGGGACTTGGATGCTCCTGCGGTGGAGGACGCCGACCGCGCCGGCGCCCGCGACTCCAACTCAACCTCAGCCCAGCGCGGCATCGGCGCCGGTGGCGGGCAGCCGGGCGGTGAAACCCACAACTGTTCCGGCGACCGGGACGTCGGCCGCAACGAAGCCAGGAACGGGGAGGGCCGTGGCCCTCCAGTGCACGCACGAACTCGAAGAGGCAACCCTGCTCGTCCTGGATGGGAAGACCACTATTTTTCAGGCCAGGTTAATCGGTAAGAAGAGACGTAGATTGGTAGGGATCGGGGCAGGCTATTCCGGATCTCTCACCGAGTCGTTGACCATTCCCCCCAGCGCCCGGCAGCTTACGGTCCGCGTCTATTCGGCGGACGGCTCGGTCAATGTGCTCAACAAGATTCCCGCCATTCCTCCTTCGAGTACAGCCAACACGCTCCGTGTTGTTCCTACCCGCGAGCGGTTGACCCTCCAATGGACGGAGGGAACGCCCACCGCCCGGTAAGCGCTCGGCCGCTGGTTGTTCGCTGGGCCACTCTCCAGGTGCGCCCCGAGTCGTCGCCTATCGGTTGAGCGTGACGGTGACGGGGGAAGTGAGCTTGAACGTAAGCTTGGTCTCCGGCGCGAGCTGGATTTCCTTTTTCCCGGTGGCCGCGGCCACTCCGGTCCCTCCGCCGGCGCCCACTGCGCCGCCAATCGCCGCGCCCTTCTTACCGCCTGTCAGGGCACCAATCACGGCTCCCGCAGCTGCGCCACCGCCAATCATCTCGAGGTTGCGCTTCTTGTGGGACTCGCCCTTCGCGCTCCAGGTGTCGGTGGAGATTTCGACGGCCTTCCCATCTCGGGTCATCAGGGAAGTCAACACCAGCGAGAGTTCAGCAGGACGGTTGAGCCGGCCGGAACTGACCACGCTCGTGACCTTGCCTTCGACCTTGGCCCCGATGGGCGCTACTTCCACGCTGCCAACAACGAGGGCGGCGGCCAATGTGCCCTCGAAGGTGGCGCCTTCGGATATCTTCCCCGTGTCGATCCCCTCCACTAGGCGGACCGCCAACTCCGTTCCCGCCGGAACAGTGACCGTCTCTTCCGCCCGGGCTTCCGTTTTCTTGCCCTTGCCGGCCTCGGTACCCGTGCCTTCCGGGCCCTGAGTTTCCGTCTGCTGCGTGCCGGGTTGGCAGGCCACCAAGAAAGCAGCCAACAGGCAAATCACCAGCGCCAGGTGTCTCGTCTTCATTTTCGGCCTCCTTTACCCGAGGGGTTCTTCCTTCGCGGCAGGTTAAGCGTGCTGACGAGAGTCACGCCCTCGCTCCGCTCGCTAGCAGATAATCTGCCATGATTGCCCCTCGAAGTTGGGCAGAAACAACAGTAGACGATCGGGGGGACAACGTCAAGCTTGGGGCGCGCGCGGCGGCAGGAAAGTGGTCGACGAAGAACTAGTGCGCGTGCTACCATTTTGTGGGTTATACTTCTTCTTCCCTAAGGAGAGAAGTCGGCCCGGATGTCAGACTTCGGGCTCTCGGCGACGGATGTTCGTGAACCCCGCCAGGTCCGGAAGGAAGCAACGGTAGCGAGCCTCTCCGGGTGCTGCAGATGACCCGAAGTCTGGCCCAATTTCAGGGGTTAGGGGCGGGGGGCTAGGGACGGGCGAAGACCTCTAACCCCCCGCCCCTAATCCCCAACCCCTGGTCTCATGTCCTACCAAGTCATTGCCCGCAAATATCGGCCCCAGGTTTTCGATGATGTCGTGGGCCAACGACTGATTACCGAGACCCTGAAGAATGCCATCCGGCAGAACCGCGTGGCACACGGATACATCTTCTCGGGCGCGCGCGGGGTGGGGAAGACGTCCACGGCGCGGATTCTCGCCAAGTCGCTGAACTGTGTCCAGGGGCCCACACTCACGCCGTGCGGAGAATGCCCTTCCTGCGTGGAGATTGCCGCCGGCAATTCCGTGGACGTGTTCGAGATCGACGCCGCGTCCAACCGCGGCATTGACGAGATCCGCGAGCTGCGCGAGACCGTCCGTTACCTGCCGGCGCGCGACCGCTACAAGGTCTTCATCATCGACGAAGTCCACATGCTCACCACGGAGGCCTTCAACGCGCTGCTGAAGACCCTGGAGGAACCTCCCCCGCGCTCGCTCTTCATTCTGGCCACGACGGAGCCGCACAAGCTCCCGGCGACGATCCAATCCCGTTGCCAGCATTTTGCTTTTCGCCTGCTCGATTACGCGGAGATCTATACGCGGCTGGAGCAGGTCTCGGCGGCGGAGAACATCCAGGCCGCCGAGGGCGCGCTCGGGGCGCTGGCCCAGGCCGCCGAGGGCAGCCTGCGTGACGCGCTCTCGCTTCTCGATCAGGTCATTGCCGCCTGCGGCGAGCGCCTGGAAGAGGACCGGGTCCGGCAGTTGCTGGGGGTGGTGCCGGTCCGCTTGCTGCGGGAGATAACGGAGGCCATCCAGGCCGCGGACGCGCGGCGCGTGCTCGAGCTGGTCAGCCAACTCGCCGCCGAGGGTTACGAGCTCGCCCACTTTTGCGGAGAGTACACGCGCTATGTGCGCAACTTGATGGTGGCGAAAAGCTGCGGCCTGGAAAGCCCCCTGCTCCAGGTTCCGAACGACGAACGTCAGGGCCTGGCGGACCTCGCGCAGCTTTTCAGTGAGGAGGACCTGGCGCGCTTCTTCCAGATCCTTCTGCGGACGGAAGGAGAGCTGCGCTATTCCCTCGAGCCGCGCTTTCATCTGGAAATGGGACTGATGAAGCTGGTGCACGCGCGAAAGTTGGTCTCGCTCGAGTCGCTGCTGACAGAACTCGGAACCTCCGGGCCGGCCCGGAAGCAGGAGAGCGCAGCACCGCGAACCACAGCTACCCCGGGTCCTGGGACGTCGTCCCCTGTGAAAGCCCAGGAGTCCCCGGGGTCTCAACCGCCGGCGACGCAGCCTTCGGAGAAACGCACGGCAGCCGCTGCTGGCGTGCCCGCTGGGGTGTCAACGCCACTTGCCGAAGACAGCCGGCTCACTTCCATCAAGGCCGTGCTGTTCGAATCGAAGAAACTTCTCAGTTCTTGTCTGGATCACTTGTCCGGCTGGCGCTTCGAGAACGGGGAAGTCCGCTTTCTCTTCCCCCAGAACGCCTCTTTCTATGCCGATCTGGTCAGAAGCCGAGAGCAATTTGAAACGCTGCGTTCCGCGTGCGCTCAGGTGCTGGGGCAGCCCGTGAAGATTTATGTTACACTCGACGAGTCAGAAGGGCAGCCGGTGCCGAGGCGACCGAGCGCCCGGGAACGGGCGGAACGCGACGCCGTAGTGGAGGCGTTCCAGAAGAAATTCGACTGCACCTGGGTGGACGTGCAAGACCTGAGCCGGGAGTGAGCCATGAAAAACCTGCAACAGATGCAGCAGATCATGAAGCAGGTCCAGCAAATGCAGGAGCAACTCCAGAAGCAACTGGACGACCTGGTGGTGGAAGCTTCGGCGGGCGGGGGCATGGTGATGGTCCGCATGAATGGGCAGAAGCTGCTGGTGGGGGTGCAGATCGACCCGGAGATCTTTGCCTCCCACGACGCGGAGATGGTGCAGGATTTGGTCATGGCCGCCGTGAACGAGGCCAACCGGAAAGTGGACGAGCAACTGGCCAGCCGGGTCGGGAATTTGGCCGGCGGCCTCAACCTCCCCGGCCTGCCCTGAAGGGCGAAACTCGAAAATAGAAACTCGAAACTGGGAAGCCAGCCTGATTTTCGATTTTCAAGATGAAAGATTTTGCTGAGCCCCTAGCGCGTCTGATTGATGAGTTAAAGCGGCTGCCCGGCATCGGGCAGAAGTCAGCCCAACGAATTGCCTTCCATCTGGAACGGGCTCCGCGCGAGGACGCCGAACGCCTGGCGGCTGCCGTCCTCGAGGCCAAAGACAAGATCCGGCTCTGTAGTCTCTGCAACAACCTCACCGAACAAGACCCCTGCGACTATTGCGCCGACCCGCGCCGCGACCCGGAGGTCATCTGCGTCGTGGAGACTCCGTACAATGTCGTGGGCATTGAGAAGACCCGCGAGTATCACGGGCTCTACCACGTCCTCCACGGGGCGCTCTCACCGCTCCAGGGCATCGGGCCCGACCAGTTAAAACTGAAGAACCTGCTCGAGCGGCTGAAAGGCAGCAGAATCAAAGAACTCATCGTGGCGACGAACCCCAATGTGGAAGGGGAAGCGACTGCCATCTACCTCTCGAAGCTCATCAAGCCCCTGGGCATCAAGGTGACGCGCATCGCCATGGGTATCCCCGTCGGGTCGGAACTCGAATTCGCCGATGAGGTGACGATGCTCAAGGCACTCGAGGGCCGCCGGGAGATCTGACTGCTCTCCTCATCCCCTTGTCGGCCTCTCTTGGGCCTGTCTATAATGAGCATTCGGCCAGCAGCTCCCGTGGGCACTCGATTCAAGCGCATCTAGGAAAGGTTCCGGTTGCTTCATCGGCTACTTCCCCTTAAACCGTACCTCGGCCGCTACCAGAAGCGCTACGTGCTGGGCTTTGTCGCGCTGGTGTTGGCGCAGGCGTTGCGCGTCAATTTGCCGCTCATCATCAAGGCGGCGATTGACAGCCTGGCGCGAAGCGTGACGTGGAATGGCCTGCTCTTCTACGCCGGGCTGCTGCTGGCGGTGGCGCTCGGGCTGGCGGTCTTTCAGTTCTGGATGCGCTGGATTCTGATCGGCATCTCGCGGGACGTGGAATACGACCTGCGGAACGACCTGTTCCTCCACCTGATGCGCCTCTCCCCCCGGTACTACACCCAGACCCTGACGGGTGACCTGATGTCGAAGCTCACCAACGACCTGAACGCGGTGCGCAACCTCGTGGGTCCCGGCATCATGTATTCGGCCACGACCCTGGTGATTGGCATCGCCACGGTCGGCGTGATGCTCCACCTCGACTGGCGGCTGACGCTGTTGGCGCTGGCCCCCATGCCCCTGGTTTCCCTCGCCGTCAAGGTCTTCGGTCAGAAAATTCACGATCAGTTCGAAAAGATCCAGGCGATGTATTCGGAGATCACCGAGAAGGTGCGCGAGAACCTCTCGGGGGTGCGCGTCATCCGCGCCTTCGGCCAGGAAGAAGCCGAGAGGGCGCAGTTCGACGGGATGAACCAGGCGTTCGTCGAGAAGAACAGGCGGCTGGTCTGGATTACCAGCTTGATGTGGCCCGGCATGGCACTGCTGTTTGCCATTGCCTTCCTGCTGATCATGGTGGTGGGCGGAAGACACGTGCTCTCGGGCGCCATATCGATCGGAACTTTCGCGGCCTTCAACGTTTACCTGCTCTATCTGATCTGGCCGATTATTGCCCTGGGCTGGGTGGTGAATCTGCTTCAGCGGGGCGTGGCTTCGCTCGGGCGCCTGAACGGCATCTTCCTCGCCCGGCCCGAGATCGACGACCGCGATGTTCCCGCCCGACCGCTCACGTCCGTGCGCGGCGAAATCGAATTCCGCAACCTCACCTTCGGCTACAACGGTCGGCCGGTCTTGAAGAACCTCAACCTGCGGATTCCCGCCGGGAAGACGGTGGCCATCGTGGGCGCAACAGGCTCGGGAAAGTCCACCTTGGTGAGCCTGATTCCGCGCCTTTACGACGCGCCCCCGGGAAGCTTGCTGGTGGACGGCGTGCCCATCCGCCAGATTCCTCTAGAGGTCCTGCGCGAAAACATCGGGTTTGTGCCGCAGGAGACGTTCCTGTTCAGCGAGAGCCTCCGGGAGAATATCAGGTTCGGAACCGCGGCCGCCTCCGATGCCGAGGTCGAGCGGGCCACCGAGATTTCCCACATCCTGCCGGACATCCGGGGCTTTGCGCGGGGATTCGACACGTTGGTGGGCGAGCGCGGCCTGACGCTCTCGGGCGGACAGAAGCAGCGCACGGCCATCGCGCGGGCCGTGATCCGCGATCCGCGCATCCTGATCCTCGATGACGCCCTTTCCAGCGTCGATACCTACACCGAGGAGAAGATCCTGCGGCACCTCACCCAGGTGATGGCCGGCCGGACTACCCTGCTGATTTCGCACCGCGTCTCCACCATCCGGAACGCCGACGAGATCGTGGTTCTCCACGACGGGGAAATTGTGGAACGCGGCACGCACGAGCAATTGCTGGCCCTGAACGGCTATTACACGGAGCTTTACAACAAGCAGTTGATTGAGGAGGAGCTGGAGAAGGAAGCGTGAGCGCTGTCCGTTGTCCTTTGTCCGTGGTCCGTTGCGGGGAACCAGGCAACTGACTACCACTGACAACGGGCAACTGGCGACTGACAACTAACGAATGTCCGACAGTTTCCACGAAGAAGAAGTCCTGGGCAAAGCCTACGACGCGCGGCTGATGCGGCGCCTGCTCACCTACCTGCGGCCTTACCGGCTGGTGGTCTCGGGGGCCCTGGTCGCCATCGTGCTTTACGGCATCTTGCAGGCGCTTCCGCCTTATTTGCTCAAGGTGGAAGTGGACCGCTATCTCGACCCCGCGGCTCACGCCAAGGTCCCGCCGGTTTTAGACCGCTTCCTGAGCCCCAACCCCCTGGTCGGGATCGCCCAGATCGCCTTCGTGATCTTCCTGCCCACCGTGCTGCTGACCTTCTGGTTGGAGTTCGCGCAGTCCTACGCCATGCAACTGGTGGGGCAGAAGGTCATGTACGACCTGCGGAAGCAGCTCTTCGCTCACCTGCAGTGCTTACAACTGAGCTTCTATGACCGCAACCCGGTGGGGCGCCTGGTGACGCGCGTCACCAGCGACGTCGACGTGCTCAACGAGCTCTTCGCCTCCGGCATGGTGGCCATCTTCGGAGACTTCTTCACCTTGCTCAGCATTGTGGTCGTGATGCTGAGCCTGAACTGGAAGCTGGCGCTGCTCACTTTTTCAATTCTGCCCTTGATCGTGCTGGTCACCGTGGCGTTTCGGAGGACCGTGCGCGAATCCTACCGGCGCATCCGTATGGCCATCGCGCGCATCAACGCCTACCTGCAAGAGCACATCACGGGGATGACGGTCATCCAGCTTTTCAACCGTGAGAGCCGGAGCTTTGAGGAATTCGAGAAAGTCAACCGCGCTCACATGGAAGCCTACAAAGATTCCATCCTGGCTTACGGGCTGTTCTTTCCCGCGGTGGAATTCCTGGGGGTGCTGGCGGTGGCCCTCATCATTTACCTGGGCGGCGGGATGGCGCTCGAGGGTCTGGTCACGGTCGGGACCGCGATTGCTTTCATCCAGTATTCGCAGCGCTTCTTCCGGCCCATTCAGGACTTGAGCGACAAGTACAACATCCTCCAGGCGGCGATGGCGAGCGCCGAGCGCATCTTCAAACTGCTCGACACGCCCGTGACCATCACGGATCCCGCGCGACCAATTCCGCTCGCGAACCCGCAGGGCCGCGTCGAGTTCCGCCAGGTGGGCTTCGCCTACCGGGATGACCACCGCGTAGTGGAAAACGTCTCGTTCGCGGTCGAGCCCGGCGAGACCGTAGCCATCGTTGGGCACACCGGCGCGGGCAAAACCACGCTCACCAGCCTGCTCCTGCGCTTCTACGACGTTCAGGAGGGCGCGGTGCTCTTCGACGGGGTGGACATCCGCCATCTGCGCCTGCGCGACCTGCGCAAGAACTTCGGCATGGTGTTGCAGGACCCCTTCTTGTTCTTTGGGACTATCGCGAGCAACATCCGGCTGGGCACGGAAGGGATCACGGACGCCCGGTTGCGTGAGGTGGCGCGCCAGGTGAGTATTCTGGATTTTGTCGAGAGCCTTCCGGGCGGCTTCGATGAGCCCGTGAAGGAGCGGGGCGCCACGCTTTCGGTGGGCCAGAAGCAACTGCTCTCCTTTGCGCGCGCCCTGGCCCACGACCCGAAGGTGTTGATCCTCGACGAAGCCACCTCGAGCGTCGATCCGGAGACCGAGGCCTTGATTCGCGAAGCCCTCCGCCGCCTGCTCGAGAACCGGACGTCGCTGGTGATTGCGCATCGCCTCTCCACGATCCAAAATGCCTCGAAGATCGTGGTCATACACAAGGGCCACGTCCGCGAGGTGGGCAGCCACCAGGAGTTGCTCCAGAGGCGAGGGATTTACTATAAGCTGTACGAGCTTCAGTACAAGGACCAGGAAGCGTCCGCCGTCCGTAATCCGTTGTCGGTTGTGGGCCAGGCGAAAGCTTCTCCTTCAACCGCCGACCACGGACCACTGACGACGGACAACTGACCTATGGCCAAGACCTGCCTGCTGATGGTTGCGGGGGAGCGGTCCGGCGATGTGTATGGCGCCGGATTGGCCGCGGCCTTGCGCGCTCGACTGGGTGAAGTCGAGATCTTTGGCTGCGGCGGAGAGGCCATGCGGCAAGCTGGGGTGGAAACGCCCGTGGACGCCCACGAGATTTCCCTGGCGGGTATCGTCGAGGTCGTGGCGGGGCTACCCCGCGTCTATCGGGCCTTCCGCAGGGTGCTCGAGGAAGTGGACCGGCGGTGCCCGCAACTCGCGGTGCTCATCGACTTTCCGGATTTCAACCTGCGCCTCGCGAAGCGGCTCAAGCGCCGCAACATCCCCGTGGTCTATTTCGTCAGTCCTCAGGTTTGGGCGTGGAGAGCCGGAAGGCTGAACGAGATCCGCGCCCATGTCGCGAAGATGCTCTGCATTTTCGATTTTGAGGAAGCCATTTACCGCAAGGCCGGGATTCCCGTGGAATATGTGGGCCATCCACTGGTTGACCTGGTGCGGCCCCACCTGACGCGTGAGGAGTTTTTCGCCCGGGCGCGCCTGGACCCTGGGACGCTCACGGTGGCGCTGCTGCCCGGCAGCCGGCAGAAAGAAGTCTGTCACAACCTGCCCCCCATGCTCGAGGCCGCCACCCGCCTGACGCTTACGCGGCAGATTCAGTTTGTGTTGCCCGTGGCTCCGACCCTGGACCTGCTGTGGCTGGAGAAGGCCCTGGCCGAGTGCTACGTGGGGCGGGCCACGGTCCGCGCCGTGGCACATGCCGCCTACGACGCCCTCGAGCATTCGGATGTGGCGGTGGTGGCGAGCGGCACGGCCACGCTCGAGGCCGCGCTCCGCGAGCGCCCCATGGTGGTGGTTTACCGCGTGTCTCCCCTTAGTTGGCTGGTGGGAAAGCTCCTCGTGAATGTGCCCTATTACAGCATGGTAAACCTGCTGGCGGGGAAGCCGGTGGTTACCGAACTGATGCAGAATGATTTCAATGCGCCGAACCTCGCGGCTCAAGTAGAATACTTGCTCGACCATCCGGAAGCTCGGGAAAAGATGGTGCAAGAATTCCGCACTCTCCGGCCTCGTCTGGGACCGGGGGGCGCCGCCGGCCGGGCGGCCGACGCGGTGGTGGGCGTCCTGGGGGCGTCCGGGGCGATCCTTCCGGCCGCGTGAGGCATCCGCGGGCGCGCGGGATGCAACTGGCTGGCGCCGAAGGCAATCCAATCAAGAGCGCCAGGAAAGATGCCGCCGGGAGCGCGCGTTTCGTCTTTTCCGAGAGAGCGGCCAGTTTGCGGGCCCCGCGGAGCGAGCGGTTGGAGTCAAATATGACGAACGGCAAACCTGTCAGCGAAGCCACCTTGACCGGAGCGGGATTGTTGCCCCGGGGCCTCGCGCTTCGCGGTGGGATGCTGGCGCTGGCGCTGCTCGTGACCGGCTCCGTCGGCCAGGCCGAGACGCGCTTCGAGGTGACCCGGTACGCGATTGAGGCGGAACTCTTTCCTTCTACGCATATCCTGACCGCCAAAGCTCGCATCGACTTCGTTCCCCAGACCGATCTCACCACGCTGAGTTTTGAACTCCACAGCATCCTGCGCGTGGAGAAAGTGGTGGACGCCACCGGTCAGGACCTGCGCTTCCGGCGCGAGGGTTTGGTGCTCCAGGTGGACTTCCTGAATCCCGTGTTGCAGGGCAAGCCCTCCTCGATCACCATGCACTATGGCGGGTCACTGGCCTCGGCGGACGGCAGCCCGGTGGAAAACCTGCAACTGGCTTATATCGCCCCGGAAGGTTCCTACCTGCTCTACGCGGCCCGCTGGTTCCCCGTGACTGGGTATGGGGTGAGCCGCTTTGCCGCTTCGCTGCGGATTACGGTTCCTTCCGACGAAACGGTGATTGCCTCCGGCCGGGCCTTGGCGCCGCTGCGACAGACCGGCAAGGTCACCTACACCTACGAGTTTGACGAGAGATCCTTTCCGGGAACGGTTCTGGCGGGAAAGTACGTTGTGCAGCCGGCAACAGCCGTGGGAGCCGACATCGCCCTCTACCTCAAGCCCGGCCACGAGAATCTTGCCGCGAGCTACGGCGAGGCGGCCGGCAAGATTCAGGCTTTCTTTTCCGAGAAATTCGGTGGCTTGCCCAGCGGCCATCTGGCCGTGGTGGAAATTGCCGACGGCACCGTAGGCGGGTATACCGCGCCCGGCGTGGTGGCCATAGCCTCGCGGGGTTTCTCGACGCCGGTCAACTACCGCCTGCTGGCGCACGAAATCTCGCGCCAGTGGTGGCGCTGCCTCCTCAGCCCTGCCTCGCCCGACGACGCCTTCCTCGACGAAGGCCTCGCCACCTATGCCGCCGCCATGTACGTGGAGGAAGCCGCTGGCCAGGCTGCCTTCGAAGACACCATGCGCGAGATTCAGGTGGGCGCGCTCAGCCACGAGGAGGCGGCACCGATCGCCCAGGCCGGCCGCCTGCACGAATTCACCCCGGAATATCAGGCCATCGTCTTCCAGAAGGGTGCCATGGTGTTTCACATGCTGCGCTGGGTGCTCGGCGAGGACGCGTTCCTGAAAACCTTGCAGACTCTCGTGCGGGACTACGCCGGGAAATCCATTTCCACCGACGAATTCGAGAAGCTGGCGGAGAAAGTCAGCAACCAGGAGCTGACGTATTTCTTTGCCCAGTGGGTCAGCTCCACGGGCGTGCCGCAGTTCAAGCGAAGCTGGGCGGTGTATCGAATCGAAAAAGGCTACCAGGTGGTGGGGAAGGTCCAGCAGGATCTCGACATCTTCCGCATGCCCGTGGAAATCCGCGTTTATGCCGAGGGCCGGAAACCCATCAACGACCGGGTGGAGATGGTGGGGACGACGGTGGACTTTACCGTCAATACGCCCACGCGTCCTTTGCGCGTGGTGGTCGATCCCGCCAGCCGTATCCTGAAATACGACGATAGCATCAAGATCGCCGTCGAGCTGGCGCGGGGCGATCAACTGGTCCAGCAGCAGGCCTATCTGGAGGCCATCAAGCAGTACCAGCTTGTGTTGGATCTGAACAAGAACAGCTCCCTGGCCCACTACCGAATCGGCGAGATCCTCTTCAAGCTCCGCAACTACACCGCGGCTATGGAGTCGATGCGCGCGGCGCTGAACGGCGACTTGCAGCCCAAGTGGATCGAGGTGTGGACTCACCTGACCCTGGGCAAGATTTTCGACGTCACCGGACAGCGCGATCGCGCCCTCAACGAGTACCAGCGGGCCCTGCAAACCAACGACAACACCCAGGGCGCACTCGACGAGGCCAACCGCTACACGCAGAAGCCCTACACCGGGGAAAGCCGCCCGAGCGGCTAAGAGCAGTGATAAGTGACGAGCGGCTCGCCACCGGCCACGCGCCAGCCCATCCTGTTTTCTTGCTTGTCACTCGTCACTGTTTTTGGAACTTCAGGCCCGTGAGTCGTGGCGCGACGATTCCGCGGTGCTGGATGAGAACTTTGAAAATCGTGCCCATCCCTTCGGGGTGGATGAGCCGCTTGAGTTTCAGTCTTGCCTGGAGTCTTTCCCTCTCGCTCTCGCCCGGGTCGTAGAGGTCGGCGAACTCATTTTCTTCACCCAGGGCCAGCAGGAACCGTTCCTGGGTGGTGAACCCCGTGAACCCGAGGCCCGCTTCTTTTCCGGCATCCCGCAAGGCGCTGAAGTTGACGTGGGCGGTGAGATCCTGCTCGCCCGGCGCGCGGTAGAAGTCCTCTGAGGCAGCGTGGCCGCGATACGTCATCAAGGTTCCCCGCGGCCGGTCGGAGGTATAGAGGTGTTCCGCGAGGTCGCCGTAATCGATGGTGACCACAAAGCCCCGGGCTAGCTTCTCTGCCACCAAACGTATCCACTCAACCGCCCTCAAGTTCACCTCCACGCGCTGGCCTTCTGCGAGTCTGCTGGCGTACCGGGCCAGGGCAGCCGCAACCTTTGCGTCGCGGAGGGGCCCCAGTTGCTCGCGGAACGTCTCCCCTTCGGCCGCCACGTAGATTTCCTTCAGCTCTCCCCTGGCTCGCGTGACCACTGCCACCGGAAACGAGTCCACCAATTCGTTCGAGAAGAAGCACCCGGTTCGCGGCTCGAGCTCTTCGAGGCTCGAGCGCAGTTGGACTTTGGCTTCCAGCCCGTCTTCCGCCAGCCGCGCGCCGAGGCGCAGACGCTGCCGCGGCCCGGGCTCGACGGCAACGTAATCCAGCGTCGCAAACAGATCAGGCTGGGCCGTCCTCAGCCAGCGGAGGAAATCCCGGACAAACCAGCCTCGCCCCGGGCCCATCTCCACCCAGGTGAAGGGCGCCGGCCGGCCCAGGATTTCCCACATTTCCATTGCCTGGCGCGCCAGGAGGCGCGCGAAGATGGGGTGGAGATCCGGGCTGGTGAAGTAATCGCCCGCGACGCCGGTCCGTTCCCGCGCTTGCAGGTAGTAGCCATGTTCGGGGTGGTAAAGACAAAGCGACATGTAGCGTTCGAACGTGAGGGGGCCGGAGCGATGCAAGGTCTCAAGGAGAAGGCTCTTGAGCGGTGTTTGATCCACGGGTTCAGGTTACAGGGAACGGGGAACAGAGAAAAGGGACAAGTCCCTATGCTGCTGAAAGGTCGCGGTTCATCCTACGTTGCAGCGCTCGCCGGGCGCGCGGTCAATTGCGTATGAGTGTCTTCAAACACCTTGAGGGCCGCGTCGTCGTAGAGCACGAAGTAAATCCTCTCCAGGCTGCTGCGCGATTTGAGGTGTTCGAAAACCTCCGTGAGCATGATCCGCGCGCACTCTTCCATCGGGAATCCCGCGACGCCCGTGCCGATGGCCGGAAAGGCGAGGCTCTTGATGGTTTTTTCTTCGGTCCGCAGCAGGGTGTTGCGCGTCGCCAGGCGCAAGGATTCGGCCGTTGTCTGCCCGCCCAATCGCATGCTCGCCGCGTGAATCACGTAGAGAGCCTTCAGGTTGCCACCCGTAGTGACGGCGGCTCCGCCCAGGGCGATCGGCGCCAGGCGCTCGCAATCTTGCTCGATGGCCGGCCCGCCCTTCCGCCGGATGGCCCCGGCCACGCCGGCCCCCAGCGCCAGGTCGGTGTTGGCCGCGTTCACGATCGCGTCCACAGCCATGTCCGTGATGTCGCCCTTCAAGAAAAAAATCTTGGCCTGCATTGGTTCACCACACGAGCCTTCCTCCGGTGTCCCGGAGCAGAGCTAAGAATAGCCTGTCGCCTCTCGCTTGGCTAGAGGGATAAAGCAAGTGGCCGAGGGGGAAACGTGGCCCCCCGTCGCGGCATCGCTCCGGAAACCGTGGCGCTCGCGGCCTGCGGCTACCGGCGTCGCGCGGCGTGCTCCCGGCACTGGGCGAGGAACAGTTCAAGTATCTTCCGTGGTTCGGGCCGGTCAGTCATCTCCTCCGGGTGCCACTGCACGGCCACCAGGAACGGGTAGTCGTCCGCTGCCTCCACGGCTTCGACGAGGCCATCCTCGGCGCGGGCCGTGACCTTGAGCCCGCGGCCCAGCCGCTTGATCGCCTGGTGATGGAGGCTATTCACCCGGCAACTTCCCCGGAAGGCTTCCGCCAGGCGCGATTCCGGGTCCGTCAGCGTGACGGCGTGCGTGGCCTCACTGCGGCTTCCGGATTGCCGGTGCTCGAGCTCGGTGGCCGCGTCGTCCTTCAAGTCCTGATAGAGCGTGCCGCCGAACTTCACGTTCATCATTTGCAGGCCGCGGCAGATGCCGAGAATAGGCAGGCGGAGCCGCAGCGCCTCGCTGAGCAGCGCCAGCTCGAAATCGTCCCGGGCGCGCTCGACGCGCAGGTTTGCGTACTTCCTCCCCTCGTCGTACAGGGCCGGGTCAAGGTCCCCGCCCCCGGCGAAGAGGACCCCATCGAACTTTTCCGCCCTGGTCCAGGCTGAGTCGCCGGCGGCAACCAGTTCCAGCTCCTCCGGCTTCGCGCCCACAGCGAGCATCGCAAGGAAGTAGGGGGAGGCGTTCCCTCTGGCTTTTTCTTTCTCGGAGACCGACAGGGCGATTTTCATGATGGAGTCAAGAGCCGAGCGTCGTGCGCTGCCCGCCGCCGACCCGGACAGGTTCATCCCGTGATGCGTGCTGAAGTAAACGTCCACCGACCCCAGCCAGCATCCACCAGCATGGATTCACCGGAGGGGGAAACCAGCAGGGTCGCTTGGCCTCCCTCCACATCCACGAAATAAACCTCCAGCGTCTCGGCCGCCTGGAGCGGGCACGAGGCAAGCAGAAACAGAAGACTGAGAAATACGTGTCGCATGGGGGAATCCTACCACAGCGGTAGCCACATGGCGCGCAGCGCTTTGGAGTGCGGCGCCTTGGCGCCGCTCTGTAAAGCGGGAGCAAGCTCCCGCACTCCACACGGAGCGGGTAGCGCAGGTCCCGCTCTTTGGACCTGCGGCTCTTCAAGGTCTTTTCACGGCCCCGCGGATGGCCGCAACGCCGCCAGGACGAATCTGGAAAAGCCGCAACTCCAGAGCGTCGGGTAGCCACGGCAAGCTTTTCCTGCCGTGGGTCTTTTATTGAAAGGAACAGAAGCCCACGGCACACAAATCGTGCCGTGGCTACCAGCTGGTCGATGCGGACAGCTCAGCGGGTCGTAGCCTCACGAAGTCGGGTTCGTTCCAACATCCAGATGATGTCAAGCGCCACTGGCTTTCCCGGATAGAGTGAACGTAGAAGTTCCTGCCATGCCAGATAGACCTGCTTGTTGATTCCCACAAGCGAGAACTCGGTGCCCAAAAGCGCCTGTTCAACCGTCCGAGGTTTGTACTGTCCTAGTCGCTCGGCAACCCGTTCTGCAAACTGCCGCCGGAGCGGGGCAATCTTGGTTTTGTATCCCTCCGGAAACTCCCGTGCCATGAACTGCATAAGAAGGCTGTCCAGGGGAACGTGGAGGAGAGGCGTTAATTTCTCGGCTAGTTCCTGGCCCGGTTGTTTTGCCCAGTCTACGTACACCTTGAGGAAGACATTGAGCGGTTTCTGCGCTTGGCCGTAAGAGACACTTCCGCCTCGATTGGTTTTGAATGAGGCGAGGATTCGCTCGCAAGTTTCCGTGTGCGTAGTGTCGAAGCGCTCTCGGTTGACGGTGCCATAGAACCTGGGGACGGTTTCCACCATGAGATCGGCGAACCTCTCTACCCCGCCCTTCTCAAGAACGCGCCCGATCGCAGGGTTGTAGGCCATCATCGCAAGCGTTCGGATGATTGCCTCCGCCTCTTTTCCCGAGAGCAGCTTGATGAGTTGCGATCTCTCCATGCTCTACTCCTCGAGGCCCAAAGTCTAGCACGGGGAAATATTATGGTGGTGGGAAAGCGAGTAGCCACGGCAAGTTCTTCCTGCCGTGGGTCTCTTATTGAAAGGAACAGAAGCCCACTACCAGCTCCCGCACGGGCGGGAGAGGGGCAAGGGGCAGAGGGAGGGCTCGCCAACCCACGGCTGACGAGTGTGCGTGAAAACCGCAACCTGTAGCGCCGGTCTGTGACCGGCGTCTTTTAGAATCAAGAATTTCGCCGCTCGCAGAGCGGCGCTACAGCGCCAACACCTAGGCTCTTACACACTCTGACGCCGCGGGCTAGATTCTGTCGCCCGCCACCCACGGCCAGCCGGGGCGGGAGGCGGGCTGACTTCATTTGAGAATTTCTGCAACATGGCACCAGGATTTGAAGGCCCAAAGCCGCAGGCCTCAACAGGAAGGCCATGCCACTCGCTTATCGACTATCTAGCCTCAAAAACGTGGTATAGCGGATATTCCGGCTCGCCGCGCAGCGGCTATTTCGATAACATGATAGCCGGGTTGGTGGCTGTTTATGCTGTTCACAACGGATTGAAACTCTCTATTTCCCGCGTCGAGAGCCCGCAAGAACTGTCGGTATGACTCGCTGCTCGTGTAGGAGGAGTCGGGATTTAGGAATTTCCATTGGCGCTGTAACACGTTCAGCCCAGGGTTCCCGATTACGGTGGTTTCGAGAAACATCAGATTCCGGCGTTGCCCGCATGATTGGCGATCCAGGTAGACTCCAAGGAACATGTGGCCGGGAATCAAGACCAGGACAGGGCACATCTCTAACTTGTAAATGATCGAGGCAAAAAGCACCGACCCATCCACACAATTTGCCTGCGAAGCTCTTATTGTTTCGTCGAGAAAGCGAACATGCTGACTCATGATCGCTTCAGATTGGCCCGAAGGACGAGTGATGCTGGAGTACCTGACTTGGCGACGCTGTAATGCGTTCCAGATGGCGAAAACTTGGTGTACCACGTCTTGTGGTGAACCTTGGTAGCCAATGAATTGTCTGATAGCCTGAGACTTAAGCGCCTCTGCTAAAACGCCGTCTACCCATGGATGATTCTCATCGACGAAGGCTGCGAAAAGATAGCTCAAGTCCCGTACTTGACCATCTCTCGTTCGATGGAGAACGGGAACATCATTAACAGACCTGACCTGAATTGTTTGGGCCTGTTCACCAAGGGGGACACCGTTCGCGGAGGCCGAGAAAACCACCGTGGTCGGAAATGCTTCTCGTATTCTAGCTAAAACCCGAGTATCGAAGCGGACTGTTGGCCAGATCTCATATTCCTGGTTCGCCTCGGGAATAGTCGTTTCGAAGCTTGTTTCCTCGGCCAGTCTATCCACCTTTATAGATATGCGGATGTGTGTGTCCGGCGTCGAGCTCACAATCCTCACACCAAGGACACCGTTTGGATCACCCAGGTATCTCGCGGGAAGTCTCTCTACACGCCTATTAGCGAGTGCCAAAATCTCAGCCGGAAATATCTGGTTGGTATCGACTGAGGATGACTCAACTATCGGCGACCACCTGATCGTTGGAGCCGCCTGTTGAGGCTTACCGAAAGCGGAAGCCAGAGCAACAACTGCCACAAGTCTGAGGGTAGCCCGCGCGAGGAGCCCGATTTTCATTTTGCCCTCCTCAGCGAATTCCCCTTTTCTCACTGAACGGGGACGTGGATTTTCCTTTCGCGGCTCATGTCTGATATACACCTTATTGCCTCCGGAGGCAATGGTCCGAGCCGGCTTTCGCGACGGGCTGAAGATTGATCGTGTGCGTTTGTCCGCAGGCGGAGTTTGGTAGCGCAGGTCCCGCTCTTTGGACCTGCGGCTCTTCAAGGTCTTTTGGCCAACCCCGTGGCTGGGCCGCAACGCCGCCAGGACGAATCTGGAAAAGCCGCAACTCCGGAGGGCGGGAGTTGCGCTACAAGTGCGTTGCCTCGTCGGC
>Ga0315282_10001637_pt1 | contig 41996 bp, 35 predicted proteins | sample YL17G07_20_MG_FD_203693 | JGI IMG/M metagenome (GOLD analysis project Ga0315282, IMG submission 203693) | Sediment microbial communities from Yellowstone Lake, YNP, Wyoming, USA - YL17G07_20 | ecosystem: Environmental > Aquatic > Freshwater > Lake > Sediment | place: USA: Wyoming | collected...
TGACCGAAGCACAACCGAAGCGTGACCGTAGCCCAACCGAAGGTCGTTGTTGCGCATTTTGTTGCGCACCCCGGCTTGGGTTGATCCATTATCCATAACGAGAGCAGCCTGCTGTTTGGCTCCGGCTACGGCTTCGGCGGGGCCTTCGCCTGCGCCAAACAGGTGGCGGCGTCCGCCGCCGGGACCGTGTATCCCAACGAGGCACTGCCTTCGGCCAGTCTCGCCATCCCACCTGCCTGCTGCGGCACCCCCGCACAGCGTCGTCCAGAAGCGTAAACTTATTCATCCGCGCTATCAGTCGGCCCTCCAACGGGGCTTTTCGAGCCTGCCAAGCCGCCCCCGACCGATGATTCAGCCATCCTGCCGATATCATCCAGAGCATTCCTATGGGTTTTACTTTAATCACCACTCCAAGTTCTTTCGTCTTGAGCGATTTATCACAACAACAGGACCCTGCCGTTGTATCCGCAACAGCCCTGGAGATAGACCGGTTTTCTGCGAATTCACCGCCGCAAGGCCATCCGATGGCCGCTGGACAAGCGCATGACGACCCGTGGTCGACGCTACAACCCCAGTTCTCTACGTCTGGCCTGCCAACCAACGGCATTTCGGACATACCTCTGGCGGTTCTTCATGTCTTGCTGGGGAAAAACCAACCTGATGACCACAATTCTGACATTCTGCAATGGCATCAACCCCCTGTGCGTCGAGTACCGTTATTTGCCACGCTCGAACTCCCTCCGTATGATCACTCAATATATATGACATGTCACGATCCTGAAACAATGTGACTCCCTCGTGGATCATTAGCTGACCTTCATCTTGACAAAAGGTGAGAACGCCGGGACATGTCGAGACAAAGGCCTTGCTAAAAACTGATTGATCGCCCCAATTGACCCCTCGCCTTGCACCGGCAAAATGCTTTGTGGCTATGAGCGCACCTGTATCCGTGTGCCAGCCGAATGCCTCATATCCGGTAACACCGAGCACCACCTTACCGTCTCTTGAGAAAGCGATCGTCTCTATCATCTCGCTGATTTGACTACACTTTCTGACTAGTTCTCCAGTGGTCGCATCCCAAAGCGATATCACACCGTAGCACTTCCCTGGATCCTTGCGCCCAGAAGAAATAGCGATGTGTCCCGCAGGAGATACAGCCGCAGCACACCAGAACCCCATCCACTGGTACTGCCGACGTTGCAGAGGAGGCGAAAAGGTCGCGTTCGTGTCGGCAAGTCGAAACAATGACAGTCTACCCGTTCTGTACCCGCAGGCGATGAGTGTGCCTGTCGAATTCACTGCAACACATCGAGCATCTCGGCATGGGTACTCCCATAGGAGTCTGCGCATTTTCAGATTGTAGACGCGCAAGAATAGCGATGACACAGTTACGAGAAGAACCCCGTTAGCAGAGGTCCTGACACACTCGACGCGTTCTTCCTGACCCCACAATAGGTCATCGAGAGCGCCGGCTTTAGCATCCCAAACGTGGATACCCCCGTGTACATCTCCTGTGCTTACTGCCACACCCTGTTCCTCGACAATCATGACCTGGTTATCGAATAGAGCGTACGGCTTGGGCCAATCGATCGCACGATAGCAGCTGAGATCGTTGGAACGCCAGATCCTCAGACTGTCTGATCCGAACGATCGCCCAATCGCCGCGATGAAGCCGCTGGGACTAACTCCAACTGCAAAGGGTTTCGAGGAGAAAGCTGGCACGCGTCGGGAGATGTCCTTGTTCAGAATTATGAGGCTTCCGGCCTCGTCGCCATAGACAAGTGAATCATTCCAGTAGTCGACAGGGGTATGGTTTTGCCAAACCACTCTTCTGATTGGTGAGCCTACGGGCGATAGATCTTCAGTAGATAGTTCCTGGTGCTGAAATGTGGTTTTGGAACCGGTATCATCACAGACCCAATAATGCAGTCGCCTGGAATCCTCGCTCCAGGAGATATGTGCAGGTCCCCTTAAGCTGAGGACTCGAGTGCTCCAGCAGCCGTTGTGTGACGGCGGTCGAGACACCTCTCTGGGCCAGTAGAGAAGCAAATGTCTTGCGCAGATCGTGGAACTTGAGGCCGGGCAATGTGGCGGCCCTTCGGATCCTCTCCCACTTCTTGGGGCTGAACCTATCCATGAAGAGCTTCTCCCGACCATCCGGCAGTGTGGCCACGTAGTTGGACAGTTCCGTCATGATTACCTTTGGAACCGGACGTTCTGCCATGGCTTTACCGGCCTTGCGGTTTTGGGTGGTGATCGTATTCCGATCGAAGTGAATGTCCCCGACGCCAATCGCCTCAATATCGCCGCGTCGAAGGCCTGTCGTCACTGCCAGCAGTACTCTCAATCGCATGGCTGGGTACTTTGAAGCTGCGGTGAGCAGATCCCGGACCTGCTGCGGCGAGAGCGCAACCACAGGCTTCTGAGCCACCTTCACCTTCCTAACCTCCAAGCCTGCAGCCACGAAACGATTTCTGCCAGCCCAATTGAGAAATGCACTCAAGTTGCGGATGGCTTTCTCATAGCCTCCATCATATCGGCAGTTTTCACCGCGAAGTCCGCCGGCGTGGTCCCCCGGCGGAACGGATGGAGACAAAACGGAGGCATGAAAGTGCCAAGTAAGAACGCGCACAGTATAAGTCCTTACTATACAGCGACTTACAAATACACGCTCAAAAAGAGCAAGGGACAACCAGTCCGATCCCTGGGTCTGTAAGTGTTTGTCAACGAACCACTAATGATTGCTGTTACAGGACTTATGATGCCGGCCGAAGCGGAGCCGAAGTCGCATAGTAGGCAAAACGAACCCGCTTGTGGCGCAGTTGTTGCGCACTTCCGAGACTTGGGTTGGCCCTTATTGTCAAATGCGAATCGTGTGTGGCGAGCGAAAATAGGCCATTCACCTCAGTTGACCACATTGCTCTTCGCCAGCTTGGAGATTCCCTCTTGCGGCTTGAGCACTGAAGTACCAGTCTCGGCTATGGGTCCCGGTCCCGGGCGAGGTGCGCCTGCCGAGGCAGGGCCAGAACCTACTTGCCGAGGCGATGCCGGAAGTAGTCTTCAGCTTTGTGGCGGACGATGACGCCTTCGATCATGTAGATGACATCTTCGGCGATATTCGTCGCATGGTCGGCGATCCGCTCGATGTGCCGCGACACGGAGAGCATGTGGATCAGTGACTCGGTCTGATCGGGATAAGCGATGATCTGCTCCTGGACGATCTGATACATTCGCCGATTCATCGCATCGACTTCGTCGTCGGCCGCCAGCACTCCGTAGGCCATTTGGGCACTAAGCTGGACCAGAGCATCAAGACTTTTCTTGAGCATCTCCTGGGCCTTGCCGGCCATAGCCTGAAGATCGAAGGACGCGTCAAGTGGAGGCTGTGTCGCCAGGAAGGCAGCCCGCTCAGCTACGTTGACAGCCAAGTCCCCGACGCGCTCCAGATCGTTGTTGATCTTCAGGACAGCAACGATGAACCGTAGATCGATGGCCACCGGCTGATGCAGGGCGAGGGTCTTGAGGCAGTCTTCCTCGATCTGCACCTCCATTTCGTCGAGCTTCATGTCGTTGGCAATGACCGTCTGTGCCGCGTTTTCGTCGCGATTGTCGATTGCGGCGACGGCCTCGCGGACAGCCGATTCGGCCATGGCCCCCAGCGTCAGGATCTCTTTCTTGAGGTTCTCGATTTCTCTGAACAGGTGAGCGGGCATAAAGTGCTCCTGCGATCAGTAGCTGGGTTCGCCGCCGCGGCCGATGGGCGAGGCGTACTGGGCGTCTTTGAAGAGCACCTGACCTGCCTTGTCACCAATCAGCGTGCTCTTGACGTAGTCGTAATTCGCCGGAAGCTCGTTGATGATTTCGATGCGGCTCCAGGGGACCACGCGCACCATGACCGTGCCAATCAGAACATCCTCGGGGCCGTTGAGGACCGGTCCGAAATGGTACGTCCGGCAGTGCAAACGGACGTAGGAATCCGTGATCTCCAGGACCTTGCCCACCAGGATGTGGTTGTGTGCTTCCGGGTAGTTCTTGATCGTTCGCACTTTCCAGATTCTTGTCTCGCCGACTTCCGCCATATGACTAACCGAACCTTCCTGTGACGTAGTCTTCCGTCTCCTTCTTGCTCGGGTTGCTGAATATCTTTGAAGTCAGGTCGTATTCGATGAGCTCACCCAGGCAGAAGAACGCCGCTCTCTCGCTAACCCGGGCCGCCTGCTGCATGTTGTGTGTGACGATCACGATGGTATAGCTGCTTTCGAGCTGGCCTATCAGGTCTTCGATGCGTGCGGTAGCGATGGGATCGAGCGCTGAGCACGGCTCATCCATCAGCAGCACCCGCGGCTTTGTAGCCAAGGCCCGCGCGATACACAATCGCTGCTGCTGGCCGCCGGACAGTGCCAGGGCGGATATCCTCAACTCATCTTTGACCTCGTCCCACAGGGCGGCCGCCCGCAGGCTCTGCTCCACGATGTGCTGCAGCTCGCCTTTATTATTGCGGACTCCTTGCAGGCTGGGCCCATAGGCGACGTTGTCGAAGATGCTCTTGGGGAAGGGATTGGGCTTTTGAAAGACCATGCCGACCTGCTGACGGAGGTTGACGAGATTCGTGCGTCTATCGTACACGTCATGGCCGTCGACCAGGAGCTTGCCCTCGGTGCGAACGTGCGGAATCAAGTCGTTCATCCGGTTGATGCTCCGCAGGAACGTGCTCTTGCCGCAGCCGCTGGGCCCGATGATCGCCGTGACGCTGTTGGGGTAGATGTCCATCGTGATGTTCTTGACGCCCACTTTCGAGCCGTAGTACAGGCTGAAATGCTCCGAGCGGATGATGGCCCGCTCTCCCGTGCCATTGACAGCGTTGGCGCTCGTCTGCGATTTGTGGCTTGTAGGGACGATGGTTTGGATCTGCGATTTTCGGCTCATTTTGTCTGCGACCGTGATCTGCATAGCGTCTTTCTTCTCGAATATCGTCGTATACCTAATGCCCTCTCAGCTTTCTGAAGACTCGCCCTCGGCTGTGCGCTCCTCGCACACCTGAGGGCGAGTATGTCACATTTTCAATGCGTCCGCCGCCAGGACATCAGCCCGCGGGCGGCAAGATTGAAAAAGAACACCATCGCCAAAAGAACGAACCCGGCCGCCCACGCCTGGCGGTGCCAGTCCTCGTAGGGACCGATCGCATAGGTGAAGATCATCACCGGCAGCGAGGCGGTCGGCTTGTCGAATCCCCCGCTCCAGAAGCGGTTGCCGAAGCTGGTGAACAGCAGCGGGGCGGTCTCGCCCGCGACGCGGGCCAGGTCGAGCATGATGCCCGCGAGGATGCCGCGCAGGGCGGCCGGCACCACGGCCGTCAGGATCATCTGCCACCGCGTCGCCCCAAGCGACAGCGACGCCTCGCGCAGGCTCGATGGGACTTGGCGGAGAAACTCCTCCGTGCTTCGCAGGGCGATGGGGATCATCATGATGCCCAGCGCGAAACCGCCGGCCCACGCGGAAAAGTGCTTGACCTTCAGCACGATGAGGGTGTACGCGAAGATGCCGATGATGATCGACGGCACGCCGTTGAGCAGGTCCGTCGCGTACCGCACGATGAATGGAAAGGTCTTGCCGCGGCATTCCGCCAGGTAGATCCCGCCGAGCATGCCGATGGGCACGCCGATGGCGGAGGCGATCAGCAGCAGCTTGCCGCTGCCGACGATCGCGTTGGCCATGCCGCCGCCGCTCTCGCCGACGGGAGCGGGAAGCTTGGTGAAGAAATTCCAGTTCAGGTCGCGCCCGCCGTTCCAGAACAAATAGCCCAGGATGAAAAACAAGACGCCGAGACAGGCGACCGTGCAGAAGAAGGTCAGGCTGAACATGACGGCGTTGACGGATTTGCGCAGGGCCAGTCTAGCCATGATGGTCGTGCCCTCCCGTCGTGGCGTGGATCAACAGCCGTGACAGGCCGTTGATGACGATCGTGACGACGAATAGGACCAGGCCCAATTCGATCAGCGCGCTGAGATATAGGTCGCCGGTCGCCTCGGTGAACTCGTTGGCCACCACGGCCGCGATGGTATAGCCCGGCGCAAAGAGCGACTTGGCGATCTGCGGGGTGTTGCCGATGACCATCGTTACGGCCATCGTCTCGCCCAATGCACGAGCCAACGCCAGGAACACCGAGGCGTAGATGCCGCGCCGAGCCTGGGGCAGGACGACCCGCCAGACGGTCTCCCAGTGGGTGGAGGCCAGGGCGAAGGAGGCCTCCCGCTGGTCCCGCGGGACCGACAGGAGCACCTCCCGCGAGATGGAGACGATGAAAGGAACCACCATGACGGCCAGCACGATGCAGGCGGTGAACAGGCTCACGCCGTAAAACGGGCCGCTGAAGATCGGCAGGAAGCCCAGCGCCTTCTGCAGGGGCGGCACGACGGCCTTGGTCAAAAACGGGGCCAGCAGGAAGATGCCCAAGAGGCCGTAGATCACGCTGGGCACGGCCGCCAGGAGGTCGATCAGGAAGGCCATGAGCCGTGAAAGCCGCGGCGGCGCCATCTCTGCCAGGAAGACCGCCGTGGCGATCCCCAGCGGCGCAGCGATCAGAAGTGCGATAATGGACGTCACGATCGTCCCGAAGATGAATGGCAGCGCGCCGAAATCGCCCGCGACAGGGTCCCAGTTCTGGCCGATCAGGAAATTCCAGCCCAGCGCGTTGCGGGATTCCGCGGAATGCACGTAGAGCTGATGGACCAGCAGGACCGTGATCGCCACGATGCTGGCGGCGCAGGCCAGCGTCAGGAGGAAGAACAGAGGGTCCAGCAGCATCGCCAAACGAGTCACGAGCCGAGTGCGCCTATTATGCGCACCCAGCTCGTGCGTGAATCCGGAACTCTGAAGCGACACGTTGGTGCTCATCCGTGGATCTTCTCAATCGCCTTCTTTTCTTTCTCGACGACTTCCTTGGGCAGCGGGGCGTACTGGAGGGCCTCGGTCATCTTCTGGCCTTTGTCCAGCATCCATTGTAGGAAGCCCACAATGGCCTTCCGCTTGGCCTCATCCTTGATCTGGTCGGGCACCAGCAGCCAGGTGAAGCTGGCGATGGGATAAACATCCTCACCGGGCGGATTGGTGATGGAGACGCGGAAATCCTCGGGCATGTTCTTGGCCGCTCCGGCCGCCGCGGCCGTGACTGACTTCAGGTTCGCCTTGACGAACTTGCCCGCCGCGTTCTTGACCGAGCCGTAAGACATCTTGTTTTGCAGGGCATAGATCAGCTCAACATAACCGATCGAATTGGGCGTCTGCTTCACCATGCCGGAAACGCCTTCGTTGCCCTTGCCGCCTAGGCCGACGGGCCACTTCACGGAGGTCCCCACGCCGACCTTTTCCTTCCAGTCCTTGCTGACCTTGGACAGGAAATCGACCCAGATGTACGTGGTGCCGCTGCCGTCGGAGCGATGGACGACCACGATGTCATTTGCCGGCAGCTTCAGGTGAGCGTTGTCCTTGGCGATGACCGGATCATTCCACTTGCTGATGGTTCCCAGGTAGATGCCCACCAGGGCCTCCGGGGTGAATTTGATCTCGCCCTCGACGCCGGGGATGTTATAGATGGGCACGACGCCGCCCAGGACGGTCGGGAAGTGCAGGACGTTGCAGCCGCGCTTGTCGCTGAAGCCCTTCAGGGCCTTGTCGTCCATCGGACCGTCGGTGGCGCCGAAATCCACGGTGCCCTCGGTAACCTGCCGGATGCCGCCGCCCGAACCGATCGACTGATAGTTGATCTCGATATTCGTGTGGAGCTTGTGATAGGTGTCGAACCACTTAGAATAAATCGGGTAGGGGAACGTCGCCCCGGCGCCGGTAATGCTGAGGACGGGGGGATCGGCCAATGCCACATTGCCCGCCGTCAGGGCAATCAGGACCGCGCCTACAATAGCTTTCTTCATGGTCACTTCTCCTTTCATAGAAATCCTTCTCTGTTGTTTATACGGTACGTTCGTTAGCTTCGTGTTAGACCTGTGTTTGAATGTCGTTAATCGTGTCAGGGAATTCCTGCATTTAGAACTTGACCACGATGTCGGCCTGGAGCCGGCCGTAATCCTTGTCGTCGTTGCGACCCCAGTACTGATCAGCAAAATAGGTCAACGCCGGGGCCACATTCTTGGTGAGCTGATACGTGAAGCCGAAGCGATGGCCTTTGCCGCCTGTGCCGCCGCCGACGAAATCGGAATCGTTGAATTGCGCGACCACGGCATCGCGTTTGACCTCTCGATAGTCGTATTCAAACTGCCAGGAGCCAGGGTCCTTGGCCTTGTTGACGGTTGCGCCGGCCAGCCAGCCGGTATCCTCATTATCGTTGACGGCCGCCGTGTTCACGACATAGTCTGCGAAAACCGCCACAGGCAGCTTACCCACCAAGGTGCCCGCTTCCGCAAATAACTCGAACAGATCGTACTTGCTCGTGTAGAGGCCCCCGGCATTGGAGTTGCCGAAGAAGTTGCTTGTGGGCGACTCCCATTGCAGCGACAAAGCCGGCTCGCCCTGGAGATTGCCGTACCAGTATCCGCTGGCCCCGCCGAGGACATAGGTGGATTTGTTGATCTGGTGCTTCACGTAGCCTTGAGCACCCCACAGTGACGTGTCTGCCTCGCTGGACCTTTCCACGACCCAGAAGCCGCCGGCGCTGAGGTTGATACTGGTCCGTTCAGTCAGCGGCCGGGCATACGAGATGGCCCCGCCTTCCGGCGTAAGATCAGAATCCCAGATCAACTGGTTGCCGCCGACCCGGTAGAACGGCGCGGCGATCTTGCCGCCCAGGATGTCTAAGCCCTTGAGCCACTGGGGATGGTAATCGAGAAACGCCAGGTCCAGCCAGAAGGACTTTTTGCCGAAGGCCCCGCCGAGAGTCTGATTCGTCGAGACCGGGTCGCCCTCCTGATCGCCTTCCGCGGTCGCCAGTCGGAAACCCAGGCTCCACTCGTCATTGATCTTGGGGTTTATACCGATCCGTGCCCGGATGCGGTTACGGTTGCGAGTGCTGTCTTTGCTGTCATCGTCGATGTGCTCGTAGCGATACCGCAAGTCCCCGGAGATGTTCAGCTTGCTGGCCCACTGTAGAGCGTCGGGAGTGATTCCCTCCTTCTTCTCTTCCTTCTTCGCTTCGGCGGCCGGAGGCTTCTGGGCCGCCTGCTCAAGCTTCTCGTTCATCGCCCGCTCCTTGAGCTTCTGCCGGGCCTCCAACTGGTTGATCTTATCCTCCAGCTCCGCCTGCCTTTGTTTCTGAGTCTCCAGTTCCACTTTGAGCTGGTTCACATCCTCCTGGGCCCTGGTGACTCCGGCCCCCCATGCAGTCACCAACCACGCGACGGACACAACCAGCCCCCATCTTACGGACTCATCTCTCATTGTAGCGCCTTTCAAAAGACCAGTGATAGATTGGGCGTCCCCACACCCATTGTGAGGGGCCCTTCACAAACAGGCGCACTATGAGTACTTCACTACTGTTAAGGCCAAATCAGCCTTGTGTTAAAATTGCATTAAAAAGTGCATCAATGTCGCGATGCCCGTCGCGACGCCGGCAGAGCAATTGCAGCGCTCGAAGCGATCCAAGGTGTGTTATTGACGCGGCAGGTGTATGGTGAAGGTGCTGCCCTTGCCCAGTGTGCTCTCGACCGTCACGTACCCGCCATGGACCAGGGCGATATGCTTGACGATGGCAAGCCCCAGGCCTGTCCCGCCCAGGTTTCGGCTGCGGCTCTTGTCCACCACGTAGAATCTCTCAAACAGCCGTGACAGATGCTGCGGTGCGATTCCACAGCCGTTGTCCTTGACACAGATCGTGCTCTCGTCCTGTGTCTGGCCGGCAAGCACCTCAACGACGCTGCCGGGGTCGCTGTACTTGATGGCGTTGTCCACCAGATTGAGCACCGCTTGCTCCAGGAGAGGCACATTCAGCTTGCCTTCGATTGCCTCGTCACAGACCAGGTCGATCCTGATTTGCTTGGCCTCCGCTTTGATCCGGCACAGATCGATCGTCGCTTCAAGAACGGGCTTGAGCCTGGCGGTTTCAAAGGAGATGGCTCGTTGCTGGGCTCCGTCTTCCAGGCGTGAGAGGCTCAACAAGTCGTCGATGATCGCGTTGAGCCGCCGGGCGTGCTTGGCGATGATATCCACGTAACGCCGGGTCTGCTCGGGCTCGATCAGGCCGCCTTCCTGCAGGGCTTCCACAAAGCCTTGAATCGATGTCACGGGCGTTTTCAACTCATGAGAGACATTGGCGACGAACTCACGACGCAGCTTTTCCAGCCGGTGAATCCGGGTCATGTCGTTGAGCACAATGACCGCTCCGGACCGCTCCCCCTGCGGATCGGACAGGCTGGCCCCACGAACATGGAAGAGATGCTCTGTCTGGCCCGGGAAGGACACGCTCGTCTCTGTGGGTGTGTCCCCCTGAAGCGTGCCCCGAATGAATTGCTGAAGGTCCACGTTACGGATAGCCTCCTCGACGGTGCGACCCTGAGCCCACACAGGATCGATGTCCAGCGACTGTGCCGCTGCCTTGTTGACACTGACAAGCCGGCCCTGTGAGTCCACGGCAAAGACCCCCTCCGTCATGCTCGACAAGATGGCCTCCAGCTCATTGCGCTGGCTCGTAATTGTCCCAATCCGATCCTGGAGTTGTGCGGCCATCTCGTTGAGGGCTTTGGCCAGATTATCCAGTTCGACGGCCCGAGCTGCGGGCACCCGAATATTGAGCCGTCCGCGAGCGAAAAGCTGCGCGATCCGCTCCATTCGCACGATCGGGCGGCTGACACCACGCGAGATCAGCAGGCTCAGCGCGGCGGCCGTCAGGGCGATGATCACCGCCGCCCAGGCGACGCTTATGTAAATATCCTTCAGGGGTCGCTCAATCGCCGTAGTAGCCATGGCGGTTCGGAGTATGCCAATGGTCTGCCCGTCGCGCTGAATCGGAATAGCCACGTACATCATTTTCTTGCCGAGTGTCGGACTCAGCCGCACGGAGTACCCGAATCCGCTGCGAAGAGCATCGACGATCTCCTGTCGATCCGCGTGATTTCCCATTTGAGCCGGGTCATCATCAGAATCGCCGATGACTGTACCGGTTAGCGTAATGATGGTGAACCGAACCTGCCCCTCGGCCGCCTGCCCGAGCCGATCGGTCAGCGCGTCCATGTTCGCGGGGCTGGATCCAACGAGGGCCTCCACAACCTGCGGGGCGATGGCTCGTGCCACGACAGTCAACTCGCGCTGAACCTCCGTCAGGTGGAACTTGTTGAAGGTGTATGAGGAATAGGCGGTTGCAGCCGCCAGTGCGGCCAACGTCACCACCACAAACAAGGGATACAATTGCCAGAGTAATCGTCTTCTAAACACGGGCAGCCCCACACAATAGTCACATCAGTCCCTGAGCCGGTAGCCGACTCCACGGACGGTCTCGATGAGTTTGCCGCACGAGCCGAGCTTGCGCCGTAAGCCGACAATCTGAACATCCACGGCCCGATCTGTCGCCATGTAGTCGCTGCCATGGACCTTATCGACGATCTGGTACCGCGTGAACACCACGCCGGGGCGCATGGCCAACATGTGCAGGACGTTGAATTCAGTCAGAGTCAATGGCACGGGTTTACCGCTGACCAGCACCTCGTGGCGAGCAGGATCAATCGTCAAATCCGCGACCTGGATGATATTCCTGTCTTCCGTCTCCCCCTCTTGCCTTCGCAGCAGCCGCCGGACCCGCGCTACCAGAACCTTGCCGCTGAAGGGCTTGGTCACATAGTCACTGGCTCCCAGTTCCAGACCGGCAACGATGTCCGCCTCTTCCCCCTTGGCCGTCAGCATCAGGATCGGGATCTGTCGCGTATCCGGCTTGGCTTTCAGCCGCCGGCAGACCTCCATGCCATCGATCCCCGGCAGCATGAGATCGAGAATGACAAGATCAGGCAGCTTCGATTCAGCGATCGCCAGCGCCTTCTCACCTGTGGTGCAGGCAAGGGTCTGGTAACCCTCGCGGGTAAGATTCAACTGAACCAGTTCTATGATGTCTTCCTCGTCGTCTACGATAAGGATCGTCGCCTTTTCCATAGTACGCTCATCCAGCAGAGGCTGCTCGTACAGCCATTATGGGGGCCGGCTGTCCTTGGCCTCCAGAGTCCGAAGCAGTCCCTCGACAAAGCTCCTGATTTCATCCCTCACGCGTCGATAGATGGCGAGAACGGCCTGTTCATCTTCTGCCTCCTTTGCCAAGGCAGGGGGATCGTCAAAACCCACATGGATCATCCTGACTCTCGCGGGAAAGTAAGGGCACTGTTCGTGGGCCTCGTTGCACACGGTCACCACATAGTCGAAACCGATGTCCTGGATTTCGCTGATGCTCTTGGCACGACCAGAGGAGATATCCACGCCTGCCTCCGCCATCACCTTGACAGCATAAGGGTCAACCTGTGTCGGGTCGATCCCGGCCGAATAGGACTCAAATCGATCCGCGTGAAGATGGCGCATCCAGCCCTCAGCCATTTGACTGCGGCAGGAATTGTGGATGCACAGAAACAGAATCTTCAGCCGCGTCTCTCGTTCATGTGTGATTTGACTCATCCTCGTCCTCGGCAATGTCCTTCAACCACGACTTGATCTGCTGCTCTATCTGATCACGCACCTGTCTGAATTTCTGAAGTCTCTGTTCTTCGCTGCCTTCCGCCGCAACAGGATCGTCGAAAGGCCAGAGCAGACGCTTCTGGATCTCCGATCCCGGCCACGTATGCGGACATCGGCTGTTGGCGGCCTCGCACACGACGATCAGGTAACTCACCAGGAGTCTCCCGAGGTACGTCTCTACACCCTTGGCATGTCGGTCGCCCAGATCGAGACCGACCTCGCGCATGACCTGACGGGTCATCGGGTGAATCTCCGTGGGGGCCAACCCGGCGCTGTACACGTTAAATCTGTCCCCAGCGTACCTTCTCAGAAACGCCTCTGCCATCTGGCTGCGGCTGCTGTTGTGCGTACATAGGAAAAGCACGTTGCGTTTTTGTGCCATGATGTGAACTCCTTGTCTGTCCCAGGCATGGCCTTTTGGCCCACTCACTAAACAACTTGCCACCGCTCACTGAGGATCTCGTCTTTAGCCACATACTGACAATCGGCAGCCACTGTTCAGCTTGGGTAAGCGCCTTCCCCAAGCAGGGGACAATGAGCCCCGTGCTACTTCTGTGCTTCAGGCCCGGTGCTCTACGGCATACTCGCGAGGAAACGACCTGCCAGCAGGTAGGCCAACGCAGAGATAATCGCTGCCGCGGGAATCGTCAGGATCCAGGCCCACACGATGTTGTAGGCGACGCCCCAGCGGACGGCGCTAAGCCGCCGCAGCGCTCCCACACCCATGATGGCTCCACTGATCGTATGCGTCGTGCTGACGGGAATCCCGAAGCCCGAGGAGATCGCCAGCGTCATGGCCGCACCGGACTCGGCGGAGAAGCCGTCCACCGGTTTGAGTTTCGCCACTCTCTGGCCCATCGTCTTGACGATTCGCCAGCCGCCGAACATGGTGCCTAAGGCAATGGACGCGTGGCAAAGGAGCACGACGTACAGCGGAACGTGAAACTCTCCGGTCAGTATTCCCACGCTGAAAAGCAGGCTGGTGATGATGCCCATTGTCTTCTGAGCGTCGTTGCCGCCATGGCCCAGGCTGTACAGTGCGGCCGAGAAGAGCTGCCCCTTGCGGAAGAGGTGGTCCACCTTGCTGGGGGTGGAGTTACGGCACGTCCAGTACACAGCGAAGCCCAGCACGATGCCCAAGATGAACCCGAGGACCGGCGAGACAAAGATGAAGATCACTGTCTTGGTAATTCCGTGCCAGACCAGAGCGCTCGACCCGACCTTGACCAGGGCCGCACCGATCATCCCCCCAATGAGGGCGTGAGAGGAACTGGTCGGCAGGCCCAGATACCACGTGATGACATCCCACGAGCAGGCCCCGATCAAAGTGGCGAAGATCACCGCCTTGTCCACGATCGCAATATCGATAATGCCTTTGCCAATCGTATTGGCCACGTGCAGGCCAAAGAACAAAAAGGCGACGAAGTTGAAGAACGCCGCCCAGACAACGGCCTGGCGGGGCGTCAGAACCCGCGTCGAGACGACCGTAGCGATGGAGTTGGCGGAGTCGTGAAAGCCGTTGAGAAAATCGAACACCAGCGCCAGAACGATCAGCAGGAGAACAGTCAACATACCTGAACTTGCTTTCCCTCTGTACAACCAGCTATTGATCTCGTCACGGCACGATCGTCCACCTAACGGATCATCAGCCGCAGATGATCCGCAGCATGCTCGGCGTTGTCGGCCACCTCGTGCAACGTGGTACAGCACTTGTCCAGAAACATGACAGTCACTGGGTCAAGCTGCCTCTCAAGGTTGTAGAGATGCAGTGTGAACTGCATCTCGCGCTGCCTGGTCTCGCCCTTCTCGTCGCCCTCTCTGCGGAGGGTGTCGAGCAAGGTCTGTGTCTCGCCATCCCCACAGGCAGTCTCCACCCTTGCGAGGAGTTCCTCGGCCAGATTCATCGTTCGCCTGCTGATGTTGACCACTCCGGCGACAAGAGCCCAGAAATCCTCTCGCAGCTCAACGGGAAAGGGACTCCTGCGCGAGGCCAACAAGTCCGCCAACCCCTGCAATGAATCGGCGACCTGGTCCTCGCAAGCCATGTACTGGTTGAACGCATCCCCGCCAGCCACGTGAAAACGCATTCCTTTGATTTGGTCGTACAGCGACAACTTGCTCTGATTCACTTCGTGCCAGATTCCGGAGATCTGCCCGTGCAACGTCTGTATCTTCTCGTGATCCTGTGCCAGCACCGCATCGGCCAATGGCTGGATCAATTCTACGCTCTGGCGGACTCTGCTGGAGTACACGCGCAACTCCTCGATGAAGAGAATCGGCTCGGAAATCATGTCGAATGCATCCATCGCAGGCTCCTACAAACAACGACCTCGTGGTACGCGTAGACGAAACCTACTCTGATGTCTAACCCAAAGATGTTAGGATTCTGTTAGGACACTGTTAGAACTGAGTCAATTTTCAGATGGTCCCCTGTCCTTGACGCATCTTGGGTGGGTCGTTGTTGCTTATCCTGTCGATCACACAGAGGCAACAGCCCACAGGCCAATACTTCCTGCTGCTCTTCTTGTGCAATCTCGGTCTCTTCTGGCCGATACCGGGACAAAAAAAACGTCGAGGGAACAGCCATGAACAGCATCCAATGCGTCCTTGATTTGCCGGCGATTCTGCCGGACCGGACGGAGGATTTCGTCCCTGTCCGACCATCATGACAGAAGAGGAATTGGTGCGGTTTCTCCGCATTGCGGAGATCAGCAATGCCAGGAACTACCGAAACGTGATTCAGAATCTCAAACGCGTGTATGGCTTGCCCCGGATACACCTTTGCGGGAAGGCGGTCTATCTGACGGACTCTGTAACGCAGTGGCTCCGGCAGCACGTTGCCTGTGGTCAGTGAAGGCACGCCTTGGTACAATCGGGCTTGGACCAACCTAAGCCCTTGGCCAGCATCGGAAAGGAGGTTCAACATGAAAGAGCTGGTAAGGCTGAGGATGAGGCCCTCGCGTGATAGGAAATCCTTTCGGTATATGCTTGACTACGTGGACCACAGTGGGAAACGACGGCAGGTTTCTCTCGGCCACGCTGACAAGCGCCAGGCAGAACGACAACGGCAAGAGGAGGAATTGGAGCTGCGGGTGAACATTGCCGATCCGGTATCTATGAAACTCACGGACTTCTTTCGGGATAGTCCCGAGCGCACGAAGGGACAGGTTCGTGCCACAAGCCTCAAGGAAACGGCAAGATCGATGAACGACTTCATCGAATGCGTGGGTGATATCGACGTGCAGGAAGTGCAGTACACGCACGGGGAGCAGTTCATCCAGTACTGTTTGAACCAGGACATCTCTGCCGCCACTGTGGCGAAGAAGGTGAAGCATCTGAAGAGGGTGTTCCAGCTTGCCGAAGATCGAGGCCAACTGGATCGGCACCCCCTTCGCAAGCTCAAGGCGCCCAAAGCGCCCCGACGGAAGATCCGCGTGTTCACCGATGATGAATGCGACCGATTATGCGCGGCCGCCCGGCAGTACGAGGAGAAAGGCCATCCGGTCAAATGGGAGCTTCTCATTCGCATGTGACTGGGCACGGGCATGCGGCGGGGAGAACTGATGAACACCACGTGGCGGGACATCGACTTCGCCAATATGACGGTCGACGTCTCCCCCAAGAAGGATCGTGAAGATACCTGGGAGTGGTTCATCAAGGATACCGACCGTCGAACGCTTCCCTTGACGGCCGACTTGGTGAAGCTGCTGGTCGCGCTTCAGGCGTCTCAGCCGGAAGGAAACCCGTACCTCTTTGTCCCGATGGCTCGCTATGAGCTTATCCAAGAACTCCGGCGAATCGGTCAATGGACCGTCGAGAAGGGCCGATCGCCTCTCTCGAAGTTCTGCCATCACTTCAACAAGATCCGGGCGCGAGCCGGCATTGCATCCGGCACCTTCCATGATCTCCGGCGGACCTGCCTGAGCAACTGGATTGTCCAAGGTCTCAGTCTGCACGAGGTCAAGGAGTTGGCTGGGCATGCCGGGATTGAGACCACCGACCGGTTCTATCTAGCCGTTCGAAAGGACGTGGTAGACCATGCACGGGCCGCCTCGGAGGCATCACGCAAGGGCGAATCTGTTGCGCATTTGTTGCGCGCCCCATGTGAATCGGACAAGATTGGAAAACCACCGTGCGCAAGTGCTTTGCAGAACACGCTTGAGAAAACACGGTCCGAGAACCGTGCACAGGTGGGTCGAGTACAACCAGTCCGATGGCCTCGGCCAGACACGCGGTGGATCAACCATTGTGTCGTTCACCAACTGGAACCCATCTGGCGATGCCATGTGGGCAACGGATGCAGAATCCGTTGGTCCTCCGGGCCCAGGGTATCCAGCCCGTATAAGTCACCCTTTGATCTTCCGTAATTGAGATAGAAACAGATCTCTCGTATGGTGCAAATATTATCCGAGTGTAAGTATCCCAATCCGCTTGACTTACGCTGTGGTCTGACGAAAGCTCTTGCCTACCGCCGGTCGGTCCGTTAGCCTCTGCGGGCTATGAGACGACACCTGTGGCTTACGATGCTAACCTGCTTGGCGTACTGCCTTGACCAGGAACTCTGGAAGGCGATCGATTATCTCAAAGAGCAGGTGAGGGTCCTGAAGGAACAGCAGGAAAAGGACCAACGCATCCTGCTCGACAATCATCAGAGGATCAGGCTCGCCGCGAAGGCCAGACAACTGACCCGAGAACTCCTGGAGCAGACCACCGTTCTCTTCACGCCCGAGACCGTACTCCAGTGGTATCGGCGACTCATCGCCCAAAAATACGATGGTAGCAAGAACTGCAAGCATCCCGGGCGGCCCAAGATCTCCCAGGAGATCACTGACCTCGTGATCCGATTCAAAGAGGAGAACCCGCGTTGGGGCTACACGCGAATCTGCGATTACCTCGTCTACCTCGGGCACAAGATCGGCGAGACCACAGTCAAGAACATCCTCTTGGAGCATGGCTACGATCCCGAGCCGGACCTGACCCGCAAGACCACGTGGAAGGAGTTTCTCAAGAGCCACCGGCACGTCCTGGCCACCTGCGATCTCTTCTCGATTGAACTATTTGTCAAAGGCAAGCTCGTCCGGTACATGGTGTTCTTCGCCATCGATCTGGCTACCCGCAAAGTGGAGATCCTCGGTGTCGATGCACAACCGGACGGTCCCTGGATGGAGCAGATCGCTCGCAATGGCAGCGGCGAAGGCGGTTTCCTGGCAGGCAAGAAGTACCTGATCCACGATCGGGATCCGCTGTACACGGAGAAGTTCGACAGCATTCTGAAAACCGCCGGTATGGAAGCCGTGAAACTGCCGCCGAGAAGTCCGAATTTGAATCCCCACGCGGAGCGATTCGTGCGATCCGTAAAAGAGGAGTGTCTTGATCTTCTAATCTTATCGTCGGAAGAACAACTGCGCTATGTCCTGGGCGAGTACCTTCCGTACTATCACCACGAGAGAATTCACCAGGGCCTTCACAAGATCATCGAGCCCCAGCATGAAGATCATCAGGGTGAGATCATCTGCATCGAACGCTTGGGCGGATTGCTGAAATCCTATCACCGCAAGGCTGCGTGACACCTCCCCGGCCGCAGCTCTTGGCGGAGACAGTGCGCGCCCCGGCGCGACTTGGGCATCAGAAACGCCCATCCGAGCAGCATTTGAGGGTGGATGACTCGCGATGCCGCTCCCCGGCAGCGTCATCTTTCGTGCTGATTTCAATGCTAACGGCTTGGAATCGCTAACCTTGTGACCAGATGAGTTTGCGCACCCTACGGGAACGATGTGTCACAAGTCACGCCAACAGAAGCATAGCATCGCCAGGACCACCGCCATCACTGTGGGCACCCCGTATCCCAAGACAATGCGAAGCAACGAGAAATCGCGAAACTCTTCGCTCTCGAAGAAATCAGGTTTTGTCGCCTTCGGCGCTGACAGGGCCCCGGAGAAGACTTTCAGGAAATACTCCACCCCCTCAGTAAGGACCGGTGTTTCCTCCGCACGAGCGTTGCTGTCGGCGCGTGTCCGGGGCGTGCTCAGCGTTTGGCGAAGCTGGGTCGATATCGCCCGGCTCAGACTGATCGGCGAGAACTGCTCCAAGGAAAAGACACTCAGAATGAGGCCAACCGGATACCAGAGGAAGACGAGCACCACCAGGGCCAACAGCGGCCCTCGCAGCAGCGTTCCGGCGAGGAAGGCCAACGACGTGAGAAACGTCAGCACGAGTCCTACGACGCCCATGGCACTGACGATCCCATAGATCGTGACCGTGTCGCCAGGGACAGGCCGTTTCGCCAAGGTCACCACGATGACCGCCGGGACCATCACGATCAGGTAAACACCCCAGATGAGCACGACCCTCGCCGACCAGGTGGCCAGCAGATATGCGGAACGACTCACCGGCCGGCTCAAGATCCCGTCGGCCACGACGTCAGCCCGGGATCCCGACACGGGGCTGACCCCTAGGGCGACGACAATGAAGAACCAGGGGAAAACCAGATAAGGAAACAGCAATGAAGCGATCAGGGGACCGTCCTGGAACCGAGTCCAGTTCGCGGCCATCAGCATCAGCGTCAGCACGACCGTGGCCGCGAGCCAGAGGCGCACCAATCGGCTCGCCCGCAAGGTCATCAAGTCGTGCTGGAGCACCGCCAGGTAAGGCATGATACGTGGCCCAAGTTTCACAACCTCAGCAGTGGAATCCATGTGCTTCATGCTCCTGTAACAACTGCAGATAGGCGTCCTCGGTAGCGTTCGGACCGGAATGGATCGCTTTGAGTGACAGGTTAGCGTTATCCACGGATTTCAAAACCTCGGCCAGCACCCCGGCGCAGCTATGGTCCTTGGTCATCCGAACGAGCAATGCCGGCCCCGCATCCAGTCGTACATCGACACCCTCCAACCTGGCAAGGTCGTGAGCCAGACGCCCGATCTCTTCGGCGTCACCGTCCAACTCCAGCTTGAAGTCCTCGCAGCGAAGTCGTTTCTTCATGTCTTGTGTTGACCCGGTGAAGATCATGCGCCCCTCATGCATGACCCCGATGTGGTCGCAGATCTGGTCGATGTCGCTTAGAATGTGCGTGGCGACCACCACCGTCTTGGTTTTTCCCAGCTCGCGGATCAGGTCCAGTGTAAATCGCCGTGCCGAAGGATCCAGACCGGCGGTAGGCTCATCCCAGAGCAGCAGCGGCGGGTCCGCGACGAGCGAGGCGGCAATTCCCAGCCGCGTACACATCCCCGTGGAGAACGTCTCGATCCGCTGCTCGGTGGCCCCAAGCAATCCCACGGTGCGAAGCAATGCCGATATCCGCGGCTTACGCACCTGGCTTGGCAACCGGCACAACTTGCCCAGGAGGTCCAAATACTCAATGGGCCGCAGATGGCCGGGAAGCCTTGGGTTCGTGGGCAGGTAGCCGATCTGGGAGCGGACACGAACGGCATTGGGACCGCATACCTTGCCGAAGACCTCCGCCCGACCGGCCGTAGGACGCTGTAAGCCCAGCAGAAGACGCAGGGTTGTCGTCTTGCCCGCGCCGTTGGGACCGAGCAGCCCAAAGACGGACCCCTGCGGCACGTCCAGATTCATGTCGTTGACCGCGATCAGACGCTGCCGATAGATCTTCGTCAGGTGTTCCGTGTGAATCGCTGATTCCATCCGGAAGTCCTTATACATGATCGGTCGAACGGACGTGTCCTATCAGGGGTACGCGGGCATCGCCGATTCTGGAACAGATCAAGAACAGCTCATTATGGATGTCGCCATTGTACGCGGCACTCTCACAACGGGCAAGCGGCTGACGGTCGGAGTCATGAGTTTCGCATGACGACTCGCGTTGAAGGAAACGGCATGCCGCGTTATTATGAAAAAGCTGTTTTCCAGGAGATCCTATGACGATTCGGTCCAAGTACGAGCTCACGGTAGTTGTCGCCCTGCTTGTTCTCGCTGTCGGCCGGCAAGCGTTCGGTGCCGGTGCGATTGTGGAGGAGACGGCGATTTCGCTAAATGGGACGTGGCGTATCCAGCCCTTGGGCGGCGAGGAGCGAGATATTGTCGTGCCTGGCTTTTGGGAGCGTGTGTCAGGCCTTCGCGACGTGCATGAGGCAGTCTACAGCCGCCCGTTTGATGTACCCGAGTCTTTTGCCGGCCGGCGAGTGCTCTTGAGGTTTGATGCAGTCGGTGACGCCGCCGAGGTCTCGGTCAACGGTCAGCACGCCGGCGGCCACGTGGGGGCGTGTCTGCCGTTCGAGATGGACATCACAGGGCTGGTGGCTGTTCCTTCGACAAGCAACAAGCTCGCCGTCGCGGTGCGCGACGACACGCACTTCAGCGTGGTGCGACAGTCGAGTGACCGCCGCAATCGCAAGCACTGGATGCCCCGTGGAATGGGTGCCGACAATCGCAAGGGCCTCTACCAGGCGGTGACTCTGATTGCCCGGCCCGTGGCGCACATCGCCAATGTCCGTGTTCGCACCTCGGTTCGCCAGCGGGAGTTGAGCGTGACGTACGAGCTCTTCAACGGCCGCAAGGAAACCATCCAGGCGCAGCTTTCCGCACAGGTCACCGCCCGAGACGGCACAGCGGCTGTCACTATGCCGCCGAAGAACGTCGAGCTGCCGGGCCTGGTGACCACGACGGTAACCTTCACGGCGCCGTTCGAGGGCATCGAGCTTTGGCAGCCGGATCATCCGACACTCTACACCCTTGCGACGACGCTGGCGGACAGTCGAAGCGAGGCGCCGCTGCACCGGATCTCAACCCGTTTCGGCTTCCGGGAGATGGGGTTCGAAGGCATCCACTTTTATCTCAACGGCGTCCGGTGCAATCTCCGCGGCGAAAGCCCGGCCTACTCCGAAAAGGCCGACTTGTTCGCCACGCGCGAATCGGCGACGGAGATGATCCGACGCTACCAGGCGGCCAACTGCAACGTCCTGCGATTTCACTCGATGCCGGCCCCGCCTCACGTTCTGGATGTGTGCGACGAACTGGGCATGCTGGTGATCGACGAAAGCGCCATTTACGCAAGCTGGCAAATGCTCATGCCCGAACACCCGGACTGGATGGCGCATTGCCGCGAGCACCTGACCCGCTGGGTGCGCCGGGACCGCAATCATCCCTCCGTCATTCTGTGGTCGGCGGAAAACGAAGGACTGAACGTGAGTGTCCTCACACCTGCCATGTTGATGGAGTTCCGCCGGGTCATCGACGCCGCCGATGGGAGTCGGCCCGTGATCTTCGATGGAGATGGAACCGGCTACGGTGCTTCGCCGGCCAGCGTGAAGCACTATGTCAGGACCATCGACGACCTTGAAGATCGAGGCGGGCGATCTTCCGGCTACGCCAAGGACCTTCGCAACGACATCTACTGGGCCACAGTCTATCACCAGGACGTGCCGCTCGGGTGCGGGGAGTTCCTGTTCCCGTACGAGCCGGGCCTGCGCCAGCAGGAGCGCGAGGTCATCTACAGCATGGGACTCCAGGCGCGTGGCTACCGCCTCGCGGATTGGTTCGATATCCGCCCCTACAATCCCTCGTACTCGGGATTCCTGCGGAAAGAGGGGGTCCGTCCGGAGTGCCGTGAGGCCTATGAGGTCCTCGTGAAGTCCTTCGCGCCCGTCGCGGTGTTCGACAAGGACTACGATGCGCTGGGCCCGTTTCCCAAACCACCGACGCTGAAGGCGGGAGCCCCCGTCCAACGCACGCTGATCGTATACAACGATGCGTTCTCGGATGAGACCGTGGAGCTGCGCTGGAAGGCGATTCTCGGGGACAAGTCTTTCGCGGGTGACACGCGTGCTCTGACGATCCCTCTGGGCGGGCACGCGATTGTCGACATCGCGTTCACCCCACCCGCTCCGGGGGAACTTCGATTGGATTTGAGCGGTGCCAAAGGTGGCAAGGAGCAATTCTTGGATAGCCGGGTGTTTGTTGTGGAATAAGAACTGTTCGCATCGGCATAAAGGGCCACGTCCCTCATCTTCATGAACGTCTTAGAATATCGAGCGGCTCGAAACGTGCCCCGAGCACGGCTTGGCTATCGAAGCCGAGCCATCGGTCCAGCACGGTCGCGTATACGCTGCGAAAGTCCGTATGGAATCTCAGGGCCCCATTGTCCAGATCGACGAGACTCGGATGGGGCCCCACGACGCCGCCGGTCGCGCCGCCGGCCAGGAAGACAGGCGCCGCCGCCCCATGATCTGTACCCCGGCGGCCATTCTCCCGGACGGTCCGACCGAATTCCGAAAACGTCATCAGGAGCGCGCGATCCAGCAGATGGTCCCGTTTCAGATCCTGCACGAAGGCCGCCACCGACTCGGCCAACTCGTGCAACAGGGCACAGTGATTGCCCAACTGGTTGGCGTGGTTGTCAAAACCACCGATGCCACCGCCGCCCAGCTCGACCACGAAAATGCGGATCCCGAGACGAGCGCGAATGAGCTGCGCGATCGTGCGCAGATTCCCGGCCAGTCCGAACGAGGGGTAGTCGGTCGAGCCAGCTCCCGTCTTGACCACGGCTTCAATCCGCGCGCTCTGGTCACAGGCCCGGCGAGTGCTCCGCCGCAGGAAGTCCAGCAACGTGTTGTCTGTTATCCCGCTTGTCCCGACGGGCACACTACAGACAGCGGGATTCTCCATTGACCGCACACAGGGAACCACCACGTTCTCTGCATTCAACGCGAAAGGCCGGTCAATAGGTCCGACGAGCACAGCGGCCGCGTCCGCTGCGGCCGGGTTCCAGGCGAGGTCGGCGACCCGGCCGAGCCAGCCGGTCTGCCGCTCGGGCCGCTGAGGATCGGCGGTATGCCAGATCCGTAGAGCACGCTCGTGGGACTGGTCCGGGTTCGGATGGCCCACGCCCTGGACAATGCTCAGGCAGCCGTCCTCGTATAGCCGCAGAAAGGCTCCCATGCGTGGGTGAAAACCCAGCCGTGAGTCGATCTTGTGTAACTGGCCGGTGGGCAGACGCAACGTCGGGCGGTTGCGGGCGTACTCGTCATCCGCGTACGGAACCACGGTATTCAGGCCATCATTGCCGCCGGTGAGCTGAATCGCCACAAAGACCGTGTCGCGGTCGCTTTGCGGCGGCGCCGTGATCGCGGCACGCACGAGGACATCCGGGACGGCCGGCCCCAGGGATATCAAGGTCGAGGCTCCAGCAGCCACTCGAAGAAAATCACGCCGCGTGTACGGCATCGCGTTTCCTCCCATTCTAAGCCAACTGATACTCAGGCAACGTCACGATCGCATGTGAGAAACGCCGCAGTCCAGACGCAGGGTCCTGTGTCCGAGCCAATTCATTGTCGCTGCCCATACCCTGAAGCAGAGCATCGCGGACGGCAGGTTCAAGGTCGTCTTGCAGAAACAGCTCCAGCAGGAAGTGAGCGGCAGATTCGGGCGTCGCGTGTCCATATTTCCGCGCCACCGCCCAGGGGTCCAGTCTATCGCCGTAGGGCTTCTCGCCCTGGAGCATCGCCCGGGCCAGGCGAGATCGGCCCGCCAGGGTGGCCGTATTGACCCAGTACGGCCCCCCCGTCCAACCTTTGACCGTGGGCGGATGACACAAATCCTGACCGAGATCGGCAACCGCTTGTGCCAATTCGGTCGTCGAAACCATGCTCTCCAGGGCCCTCGCAATACCCACGGCGAACTCCACCGGACACTTGATTCTTTGACGATAGGCCTGCGGGGAGAAGAATAGGTTGGATCGCAGCATCGTCTCCACAAGCTTCGACACGTCGTAGTCTTTGGCGAAGGACCCTGCCAGCGGAGCGATCAAGGCATCATCCGGCTCAGGAGTTTCGCAGATCAGCCAACGATACAGTCTGCGCACCACCATCTGGGACGTGGCTGGCTCATCGAGCACGATGCGCACGACGTCATCGCCCGTGAAGTTGCCCTCGCGACCCAGGACACGTTTGGTCGTGTCATCGTGCTCCTGCGGAAGATAGCGAAGCTGGTCGCGCAGCACGAACCAGCCGGTGAACGCCCGGGCGGCTTCGCGAACATCGTCCTCGGCGCAGTGCCCCGGGCCCAGAGTGAAGTTCTCTAGCAGTGGCCGGGCCAGGCTCTCGCTGGGTGCAGCCCGACGATTTGCGCCGGCGCCCAGTCCGAGAAGCAGCGCCGGGTCGCGCACGAGCGCCGGCAGCAGCGAGGCGAAAGAGCCAAGGGCGTGACGGCGCAGCAGATCGAGGTGTGCCTGAATCAGCCGAGGGTTATTCACCGCCCCGCCGTCGATGGCGAGATGGCTGTGCCAGAAGAGCGTCATCTTCTCCAGCAATGCGTGCGGCGTCTCAATCATCCGCCTCAGCCACCAAGCCCGCAGTGCATTGACCGAGCCGGCCGCCGCGTCCTCATACCTGCTGTAGGTGCGATTGAACGTCTCAATGTCGGCGTCCGGCCGCAGCAGTCTGTCCACTGTTCGCTGCGGCCCGTCGGCGAGCGACCGCTGAAGCTGCTCGCTGTTGGCTCCGAAAGCCGCGTGTCGGTACAGGTGTCCGACCAGCGTCAGTGTCCACGGCCGGCGTGCATCCGGTTCGTACCGGGCCCACGCCCAACCAGGGTCGGCCGGGCGTTCGGCCGTCACGGCGCCAAATGACCCGGATGAACGAGACGAAGGTGGTTTCTCGACTTGTGCGCCCATCGCCATTACCCTTCACTACTGAGGACAGGATCCGTCAGCCTGATTCTCTAACGCTGCGGCAGTCTCAGCCTCATCTGCAATCGAGCCCGAGGCATGTCCTCTTGCGTGCCGATGCTCAGCTTGATTTGATCGACAAGCTTCGTCAGCGTAATGAGCATATCTATGCCCGCTTCCGCCTCTTGTTGAGAGCGGCCTTTCTTGACCATGTCCCCGCGCACCAGCGTATCGCGGTTGACCTGAAAAGCCGAGGCCGTCTGTGGCCCGTCGATTTCAAGCACGCTGTGGGTCTGCGCCGACGGTGCGCCGGTCCGGTTTGCCTCCTGACCCAGCGCATCGATGATATCCCGGGCCAGAGCGTCGGTGGAACTCAGAATCACATACGGGCCGGGCATCGCCAGCGCCGGGCGGAGATTGTAACGCGTTGGGAGTTTCGTTCTGTCATTGACATCGGCCATGGAGAAATAAGCCACGGTGTATTTGGTCTCGCCTTGGACGGCACGGTCGATGATCAACCCGGGCAGCGCCTTCTGGCCGCGGGTGAAGTTGATCAGGCCCACAGCCTTCTGCCAAGCCTCCTCGACGACCGGCCTGAACTGCTCCGGGTGGCGCAGCCGCAAGACCACCGCGAAGGCGGGCAGGCGGACCTGCGGCGTCCCGACAGCCGGATCATACTGCTGCTCGGCAACTACGATCCGGATTTCCGGCTCCGTCTGGACGAGGACCTCGCTGGTCAGGTCGCGACCAGTGAAGAAAATGCCCATCATGTTCTCGAAGAAAATCAGTCCGGAGGTCCTCTGCGGGAATAGAGCGTCCTTGGCGGCATAGAAGCCGTGCAGGTCGCGATAGAGACTCAGTGCGGCAATGCGCCGGGGCACAACAAGATTCGGCCTGGTGCCATCGTCCGGCTGGGCTGGCAGCGCAAACGCGGCAGGACTGTTCGACCCGCCTGCTCTGCCATCAGTCAAGGCTCGGACCGTCACAGTCTTGTTGTCGATGTCCAGCCCCAGGGCCAGCCAATTCGAGTTGCGCAGCGGCTCCATAACGCCCGCGAAAGCCAATGCGGCCAGAGGGTTCTTCTGCTGTCTGTCGAAAAGCGAGGCGATATTAGGAATACTCATCAGCGGTTTGACGTTGATGAATAGCGTCGCCGCCGCTTCGGCGCCGGCGGCGTGCATGGCTGCCTGAAAAGCCGGATTCGCCGCCAGGCTCTTGCCGCCGGACTCGGCGCGGAGGTCCAGCATGGCCTTGAGCCCTTCCGACCGATTGGCGAAGAGAAGCCGCCGGCCAACCAAGGCGTGGGCCTCTTTCCCATCGAACGTCCAGGCCGTCACCCCAGCGTATTCGTGGGAAGCGACATTCTCCGAATGACCCTGGTTCTGTGCCTGGGCCCGGGAAATCGTCAGAAATGTCTCGTGAAGCCGCGTCAGCATGGCCTCGTCTTCGGCGTCGACGACCACCATGACGGTGTCCTGCGGGCAGACAGCGATCGTGATCCCTCCTCCGGCAAGCTTGCCCAGACCCGTCCTCCAATCGGTGTCCAGCGTCGTTTCCAGGAAGTTGACGACGTTGAGGAATTCCTTGAACTTGGGTTGCGACAGCAGCCCCTGGTAGAGCGGCCCGGAAGTGATCGCCTCGGTCATCTCTTTGCCGGCCAGCAGATCGAGCACGGCCTTGGGCCTCGCCACCTGCAGGCACACCACCACATCCTGCGGAATCCATTGGGCCGGCGGCAGGGTCTGGGCCATCGTCCACATGGGCCACGCCAGAAGAAAAGCCAAGCTCGACAGGAATCCAATTCTCGTAGACATACCACACCTCCGAGACTGATTGAGATGATCACGATCGTTTCGTTGGCAACTGACCTTGTGCCATCCCACTTATACTCGACAATGCCTTTGCGAGCACGAGAAAACGAATCATGGCGTACCTGTCAAGCGCCAGCAGGACCATCATGAGAACCGGTCCATCCCTTGGGGACAGAGGCATTTACATTCATGGGTTCCGGGCTCGCATTCCACGCCATCAGAGGCTGTGGTGTGCTGAGGAGGATTCGTCCAGTGTCAAGCTTCTCCCGCAGGATTTTGTTCTCTTCCTTGAGGTACTCGATCACATCCTGCTGATGCCGGCTGATCCACCGCGCCAGCATCATCAAGAGCACGCATGCGGGCTTCACCTTCATCACCATCCATCCGTCCACTCCGACTGCTGGTATCCAGGAGGCGGTCGATCTTCAAGACGATGTCCGTGTAATAGCGCGGCGTCTCAAGAATCAACTCTCCTCCGCTGAATTTCTCGCGTCCCGAAGCAATCACCGCGCCCGTTGCCGGATTGATCCATTGGATCGAGTACGGACCTCGCGGAAGATCGATGGACACGGTGTCGGCGAACCAATTCACATCGACATTAAAACGGCTGGCGGTCGGGCCCTGCGACCAATTGTCCCATTTTCTGGTTCCATGAAAAATGTAAAGGGCGTATTGCTCCCCTGGTTGTGAGATCCCCCGGGCCAGCGTTCTGGAATCAGTCACTCGAAATCCGGTGAACTTCGTCATCCTCACGAAATCGAGGCTCCGCATGAAGTCCATCAGCACTCGTTTCTGGGGAAGAATCTCCTTTTCCGTGCTGGTCCCTCGGGCAGAGGGGTTAGACACGGAGAACTCCGCATTCAGGTGGATCATCCCGGCAAGGCCTCCCAGCATGCCGTACCACCCTTCGACGCGGGTTTCTTCCACCGGATGTCCGTACCACGAAGGATAGTAGGCCGTCTCGACATCGACAATCGGTTTGCCATTTGCATAGTCCTTGTCGAGCGTGGTTTCCATCGGACTAACGTACTCCGTTGGAAGCCAGGAAATGCGGGGGTCTTTCGTAAAATCGGGCGTGGCGCTGTGGGCGGTCTCGCCGTACATGTGCTTGTTGCGGTCCACACTGATCAGGGCGTCCAGCATGGCGCTGTTCCAGCCCCGGGAATCCTGCCCCTGCATCTCGGGCTCGTCGGAAATGTCGTAGATGACGTTGTCAAACCCAAGCAGCTCGGTCGCAATCTTCTTGACATACTTGAGTTGCGCTTCCACCAGCGGCTGGTCGGCAAGCGTGGTGAACTGCTTGAACTCGCAGGTTCCAACACCCTGAATATTGTTGGCGTGATACAACGGCTGCGCCGCCCAGCGGTCGTCGTACATCCCATTGAAGAAGGCGATCTCTACAACGATATCCCGAAGGTCCGCCTGGCGAACGTAGTCTTTGAGTCGCTCAAAGTATTCGTCGTCCCAAGCGTCCAGGTCGTATTTATACATGCCCAGATGGGTGTTTGCCCCCGTTACTGTGGACTTCTTCCAGGGCAGAATATAGCGGCCGGGTGATGGGCCCAGCGGGTTGCCTTTCGCATACTGATCTTTCATCTCGACATAAGCGCCGGGATAGATTCGGGTGAGATTCATCCCATACTCGTGCAGCCGGTCGAGGAAGGAGATGTAGTCAAAGTCCAGGTTGATAACCGCGCCATAATGCTGATCCGTGGTGATCAAGACCTGCGGCTTGCCCTTGTAGGCAAAGTAATGAGGATTCTCCGGGTGTTTTCGAATCGGGCCGCTCTCGGATTTGACCGCACTGGCGGCAGCCGCGCTTTTGCAGTCCATCATGGTAGCCAGCACAAGGCACAGGCCGGCAACGCTTGCCGCCAATGATCGAACCCTCAACCTCGAAGCCGTAGTCGAGTCACTTTGGATCATTCTCATAGGCAGCAGTTCCATGAGGTCATCACTCTGGCTGGACGTTGACCTCCAGCCTCATGTGCCCCACGACCAACTCATGTCTCCCCGACGGGGGTGGCCTGCCCCCCGGATTATGTGCCAGTTCCGGGCTTGGCGAGAAGCGTAGACTCTCTCGTTCGTCCCATCCGTCAGGCAGCCTTCCATTGGGACCTCAAACGTCTGGCCGCACACTTCTGGCAGACTATTCCGCCATCCTGTCGGCACCATCCAGAGCATACATAGGTTTGACTTTCGTCACCAGTCCTTTCACCTTCCAACCTAACATCCAGAGAATCAGGGGCAGCTAGTATAGCTGCAACCCTTAGAGCCTATCCGAATAACTGCTGATCTGCCGATAAGCCTTCCAGGGACATGGTGGTCCCGGAAGGAGATCGCAGGTGAACAAGAACCGATATCGAGTTTCTGACGAACTGTGGGAGAAGATGGTGCCCTTGCTGCCCAAGCACGTGAACACCCATCGGTTTGGTGGCGGGCGGCCTCGGGCCGATGACCGAAAGTGCATGGACGGAATCTTTTTTGTCCTGCGGACGGGCTGCCAATGGAATGCGTTGAACGAGACCGGCATCTGTCCCAGCAGTACCGCCCATGACCGCTACCAGGAATGGGTGGCGGCCGGAGTCTTCCAGAAACTCTGGGCCGCCGGCTTGCAGGAGTACGACGAATGCAAGGGGATTGACTGGTCTTGGCAATCGATGGACGGAGCCATGACCAAGGCCCCGCTGGGCGGGGAAAAAAGTCGGGCCCAACCCCACGGATCGGGCGAAAGACGGCGTCAAGCGGAGCCTGCTGACCGAGGTCTCCGGCGTGCCGATCGGGCTGGCGATTGACGGGGCCAATCGCAACGACTTCAAGATGATGAAAGCGACGCTCGAAAGCATCCCGGTGAACCGACCCAAGCCCACACGGAGAAAGCCGCAGGGATTGTGCCTCGACAAAGGGTACGACTACGATGAAGCGCGAGAGCTGGCCAGAGAGTTCTGGTATACCACGCACATCCGAACTCGCGGCGAAGAAGCCCAGGCGATCAAGCACGAGGCCGGCTTCAAAGCGCGACGATGGGTGGTGGAACGTACCCACAGTTGGATGAACCGCTTCCGCCGCATCCTGACGCGGTGGGAAAAGAAGGCCGAGAATTACCTGGGACTGCTCCATCTGGTCTGTGCCATCATCACGTACCGTTGTGCTGGCTTATTCGGATAGGCTCTAAGCCACAGCGACCATCTCTGCTGGCCCCCATCATGAACCTTACCCACAGGGCCAAGATTCGTTGACACTACAGCATTCTGCAGGCTTTGCCACAGCCCTAATCCTTCCTGCGGGGCCGCGACGACTTGAACCTGCCATGCCGCCGTGCTACCATCTCCGCAGGATACAGCAGTCCCTATCGCTTCGGTTATTGATTGAATGCCCCACGTGACTATTGAAGTCGGAGAAAACGGCTGTATGAAGCTTGCCTCTTGGATACTCACCGTCTCGCTTTTGTCTTCCACACTTGCCACCGTTGCCGCAGAGAGAGTAGATCCACTCAAGGGCACAGCAGACCCCTGCAATGAGGAACTATGGTACGATGGAAGACTCCTTCTGTTGGAGGGCAAGGGTTGGGAGAAGACTGAATCGTATTATGATCGTCTGCCAGCCGTGGCCAAGGACAAGGTTCGGGCTCCGGTCTGGGATCTCGGTCACGATAGTGCCGGGATGTGCCTTCGCTTCATGACCGAGGCAACGTCGATCCAGATACGCTGGACCCTCCGCAATGAGAACCTGGCCATGCCTCACATGCCAGCCACAGGAGTCAGTGGGATAGACCTATACATGAGGACCAACGATGGTCGATGGACGTTTGTGAACAATGGGCGGCCCACCTCAAGGGCGAATCAGGCATCGTTCCGCGTGACTCCGGGCACTGAATGCATGCTGTACCTGCCTCTGTACAACAGAGTGGAGTCTCTTCAGATCGGAGTTCCCAAGGATAGAGCCCTGTCGAAACCTGTGGAGTCTCCTGGCAGGCAGAATAGGCCGATCGTGTTCTATGGCACTTCCATCACACAGGGTGGCTGTGCCTCCCGCCCGGGCATGGCCTGCACCGCCATTGTTGGAAGAGAACTTGATGTGCCAGTAATAAATCTTGGCTTCTCCGGAAATGGCAAGATGGAGCCGGAGATGGCGGACCTTCTGGCAGAGCTAGACCCGACGGTATATGTCCTCGACTGCCTCTGGAACATGAGCCCCGCCGAGATATCCGGGCGACTAGGACCATTTGTCAAGGTACTGCGCAAGGCCCGGCCCAGCACGCCGATCCTTCTGGTGGAAGACTCCAGCGTCAACAATACCACGCCCACTGAGAAAGGCGCGATCTTGCGTCGGATCTATGAAGACTTGAAAGCCGACGGAATCAGGGACCTGCATCTCTTGTCCAATCGAGACATGCTTGGGACAGACGGAGACGGCACCGTCGACGGCTGCCATCCCAACGACTTAGGCATGATGCGCCAGGCAACTGTGTTCGGTAGGTCTCTGGCTACCCTGGTAGCCCTACCCAACCACTAGCGTCTGTCAATCGCTGGTGGGACCATCCTGAAAACCCCGTATGGTGCAAATGTTGTCTGAGCGTGAGTATCTTCATCTACTTGACTTGTGCTGTTCCTTGACGAAAGCACTTGCCTGCCGCCTCTCGGCCCGTTAGCCTCTGCGGGCTATGAAACGGGATCTGTGGCTTACGATGGTGACGTGTCTAACGGCCGCTCGCGCGGAGGCTGGTCGCGCCCACGTGTGATCTGGGCCGTGGAAACGCCCAACTAGGCGGCGTGCAACAGTTGATCACTCGCGAGACCTCTCCTCTACGGCGTCTCCCCTACTTGCGATTCCGACGGCAATTCCTGGAATTCGCTCGTGTTACACCTCGATGAATTTCTGCACCCTACAGGTCATTCATTACGTCTCCTGTTTTTCTTCGACAACACCCACGAAAGTCGCGTAAAATCACGGCAGACGAATTGTTATAATTCACAAGGCTTTTTCTTGCTTCTGTGTTGCGTACGACGTGTGGGGCTTGATGCACGTTGGTTTCTTGGAAGACGACACGGCTGCCAGGGAAGCCAGAAGGTATGTATTGAACTCCAGTCCATGTCTGAGGGGACTGAGGGGGATTCGTGATGACTACGAAGGTGATTCCACTTCTCGTGCTTGTGCTGGCATCCTCAGGCTCGTTTTCGGCCGCGGCTGAGGCAACGGCGAACTCCGACTACGCGGCGGCCGAGAAGGCGGCCCAAGAGGCCGAAGCGGCGCTCGCCCCGTTACAGGCCGCTATGCAACAGGCCGACAAGGCATACGCTGACGCGGGCAAAGCGGCTAACGCGAAGCGACAGCAGGCCACAGATGCGAAGAATTTGGCGGGCGAGCCGGGCGCAAGAGAGTCGCAGCAGGCCGAGACCAACTTGTCCACGGCCATCAAGGCTGTGACCGACGCGACCAATGCCAAGGCCGCCACGAACAAGGCGTTGGCCGACGCCAAAGCCGCCGCGCTCCCCTTGCAGCAAGTTTACGATGCGGCCGAGAAGGCGGCCAAGGAGGCTGAGGCCGCGGCGAAGGCCGCCTCCGATGCAGCCAACAAGCTCGAGGATGAAGCCGGAAAGGCGACCGCCGAGGCCGAAGCCAAACGCAAAGCGGCTGGTGATGCCGCGGCCGCTTTAACCCAAGCACGGCAAGGCGAGCAACAATCTCAGGCCCAAGCCAACGCCGCCACAAGAGCGCTCGTTGATGCGGCAGAGATATATAAAGGGGCCGACGCTGCCTTGGCGAACGCCAAGAACCAAGTGGCCACTGCCACTGCTGCTTCGGCGGCAGCCGAGAAGGCGGCGCAGGACGCCGCGGCCAAGGCCAAACAGGTTTCTGAGGATGCCGCCAAGCCAGAGGCTGAAAAGAAGCAGGCCACCGACGATGCGGCTGCCAAGCGCAAAGCGGCCGATGAGGCCAAGGCGGCCTTGGCCAAAGCGCAGCAGGGCGAGAAAGCGGCGCAGGATCAGGCCACTGTCACCGCGCAGAAGTTGGCGGAAAGCGCTGCGCAGAAGAAAGCGGCCGATGATGCCCTGGCGAACGCGAAGAACAAGGTGGCCGCCGCCAGCACGGCCTCGGCGGCAGCCGAGCAGGTAGCTCAGGATGCCGCGAAGTCTGCCCAGGAGAAGAAGCAGGCGGCAGCCCAGGCTGCCGCCAAACGCAAAGCCGCTGTTGATGCCGCGGCCGCTCTGGCCCAGGCACAGCAAAACAACCAGCAAGCCCAGGATCGGGCGGATGCCGTCGCACGAGTGCTGACCGAAGCAACGGCTCACAAGAAACTCACAGATGAGGTTCTCGCGAACATCAAGAACCAGGCGGCTTCGGCCGCCACCCAGAGTCAGGCAGCCGACACCGCAGCCCAGGAGGCCGAGGCCCGGGCCAAACAGATTGGCGCGGATGCTGCCAGGCCGGCCGCTGAAAAAGAGCTGGCTGCCAACGAAGCCGCGGTCAAACGCAAAGCGGCCGACGACGCCAAGGCCGGCCTGGCCCAGGCACAGCAAAACGAGCAGCATGCGCAAGCTCTGAACACAGCCGCCGCGCAGAAGCTGACCGAAGCGGAGGCGCAGAAGAAGTCGGCCGAAGAGACTCTGGTCACCACCAAGGATCGACTGACCGCCGCGACGGCCGCGAATCAGGCGGCGCAGGAGGCGGCCAAGAACCTCATTCGGCTCGATCAGGAAAATCAGCAGACTGCTGCGCAAGCTGCCGCCAAGCGCACGGCGACCGATGCGGCCAAGGCCGCTCTGGCCCAAGCGCAGCAGAAGCAGCAGGAAGCGCAGAATCAGGCCGACGCCGCCGAGCAAAAATTAGCCCAAGCCACCGCGCAGAAGAACTCGGCCGAAGAGACCCTGGCGAACCTCAAGGAGCGGATCGCCGTGGCCAAACAGACACACGAGGCGGACGAAAAAGCGGCCCAGGAAGCGGAAGCCGCAGCCGTTCCGTTGAAGGCGGAAGCGGAAAAAACGCGCCTGGCCTATCGGGCTGCCAAGAACATCGCCGACGACAAGCGCGCCTTGGTCAATCAGCTTAAGGCCAATGCCGACTACGCGGCGGCCGAGAAGGCCGCCAAGGAGTCAGAAGGGGCGCTCGGCCCGTTACAGGCCGCCATGCAACAGGCTGACAAGGCATACGCCGACGCGACCAAAGCGGCTGACGCGAAGCGACAGCAGGCCACAGATGCGAAGAATTTGGCGGGTGAGCCGGGCACCAAAGAGTTAAAGCATGCCGAGGACAACGTGCCCGCTGCGATCGAGGCTCTGACCAAGGCCGCCGAAGCCAAGCCCGCTCTGGATCAGGCGTTGGCCGACGCCAAAGCCGCCTCGCTCCCGCTGCAGCAAGCGTACGATGCGGCGGAGAAGGCGGCCAAGGAGGCCGAGGCCGCGGCGAAGCTCGCCTCCGATGCCGCCAACAAGCTTGACGAGGAGGCCAAGAAGGCGACCGCCCAAGCGGCCGCCGCGCGCAGAGCAGCCGACACTGCCAAGGCGGCCCTGGCCCGGGCACAGCAGAACGAGCAGCAGGCGACGGTTCAGGCCAACGCCGCCCCGCAGAAGGTGGCCGAAGCCGAGGCTCAGAAGAAGGCAGCCGACGACGCTCTGGCACCCGCCAAGAACCAGGTCGCCGCCGCCACCACGGCGTACCAGGCCGCCGAGCAGGCAGCCTTGGCTGCCGAAGCTAATGCTAAAGCGGTCCCCGAGGCCCAGAAGCAGCAGGCCGCAGCCGACGCGGCTGCCAAGCGCAAGGCGGCCGACGCGGCCAAGGCGGCCTTGGCCCAAGCACAGGCAGCCCAGCAAAATCCGCAGAAGGTGGCCGATGCCGCGGCGCAGAAGCTGGCCCGGGTGACCGCGCAGAAGAAACTGGCCGACGCGGCCCTGGCGAACGCCAAGAACCAGACCGCCGCCGCGACCACGGCCTCCAATGCAGCCGAGCAAGCCGCCCAAGCCGCGGCGAAAACGGCCGAGGAGAAGAATCAGGCGGCAGCACAAGCCGCCACCAAGCGCAAAGCAGCGGCCGATGCCGCGGCTGCGTTGGCTCAAGCGCAGCAGAGCGAACAGCAAGCGCAGGCTCAGGCCAACGCCGCCGCGCAGAAACTGGCCGAAGCCGATGCCCAGAAGAAGGCCGTCGACGCAGCCCTGGCGAATGCCAAGAGCCAGGCGGCCACTGCCGCCACGGCTTCTCAAACCGCCGAGCAGGCGGCCCAGGCGGCAGAGGCCGCGGCCAAAACGATTTCAGCGGATGCGGCCAAATCCCCGGAGGAAAAGAAGAACGCCGCAGACGATGCTGCTGCGCAGCGCAAAGCGGCCGAGGCCGCCAAGGGCGCGTTGGCTCAAGCGCAGCAGAGCGAACAGCAGGCGCAGGCTCAGGCCAACGCCGCCGCGCAAAAACTGGCCGAAGCTGATGCGCCAAAGAAGGCGGCCGATGCGGCCCTGGCGAGCGCCAGGAACCAGGTGGCCGCCGCCACGGCCGCGAACCAAGCGGCCCAGGAATCGGCCAAAGAAGTCACCCAGTTGGATACGGCAAGCAAGGAGGCCTCAGCGCAGGCTGCCGCTAAACGCAAAGCGGCCAACGAGGCCAAGGCCGCTCTGGACCCAAAGGCGAAGGTGCTGGAGCAAGCGGCGATTCGGGCCAACGAGGCCGCGCAGACGTTGGAGCGGTCCCAGCAGCGGAAGAAGTCGGCCGAAGAGGCCCTGGAGAACCTCAAGAAGCGGATCGCCTCGGCCAAACAGACGCACGAGGCGGATGAACAAGCAGCCCAGGACGCGGAAGCCGCCGCCGCTCCGTTGAAGGCGGAAGCGGAAAAGACGCGGGCGGCATATCTGGCGGCCAGAGACGTCGCCGACAGCAAGCGCACCGCAGCCGAGCAGGCCAAGGCCGCGCTCTACCGGCTGGTCGCTGCCAGACAGGTGGCCAGCTTCGCGGAGAGTCCTGATCCGCCGAAGCCGGCGAACCGGATTGACGAGATTATCTTTGCGAAGTTAAAGTCATTGGATATCGAACCGGTCCTCTGCTCCGACGCGGTGTTTATCCGCCGTGCCACCCTGGACCTAACCGGCAGGCTGCCGTCTGCCGAAGAGGCCAAAACGTTCATCCAGGATTCGGAGAAGAACAAACGCGTCGCCCTGATCGACCGTCTCCTCGCCGGGAGCGAGCATGCCGATTACTGGGCGATGAAATGGAGTGACATCCTGAGAGTCAAAGCGGAATTCCCCGTCAAGATTTGGCCCAATGCGGCGCAGGCCTATTATCGCTGGGTGTGGGAATCGATCGCCCGGAATAAGCCGTACGACCAGTTTGCCCGGGAACTGCTCACCTCCAGTGGCAGCAATTTCCGCGTGGGGCCGGTCAACTTCTACCGCGCGATTCAAAACCGGACACCGGAGGGCATCTCGGCGGCCGTAGCACTGGCGTTCATGGGCACGCGGGTCCACGTCTGGCCGCAAGACCGTCGTGCTGACATGGCGGTGTTCTTCTCGCAGGTCGGCTACAAGCCCACCAGCGAGTGGAAAGAGGAGATCGTCTTCTGGGATCCTCTCCACTCGGCCTCCGTCCCAGGCAGTATCGCGCCGGGAGTAGACGCCATCGACAAGGCGGTGAAGGTTTCCAACCAGATTCCGCAGGCATTGGCCGAACCTTTGAGCGAGAACGGGCCGCTGGCGGCTGTCTTCCCGGACGGCACCAAGACAACGATTCCGCCGGACCGCGATCCGCGGGACGCGTTTGCCGATTGGCTGATTCGGCCGGAAAACCCCTGGTTTGCGAGAGCCATCGCCAACCGTACTTGGGCGTGGGCACTGGGACGCGGCATTATCCACGAGCCGGACGACATTCGCGAGGATAATCCGCCCAGCAACCCCGAACTCCTGGCCTACTTGGAGAAAGAGCTGGTCTCCAGCGGCTACAATCTGAAGCAACTGAAGCGGTTGATCTTCACTTCGACCACATACCAGTTCTCTTCGACACCGAGGTTCAAAGAGCCCGAAGCCAGAGCCAACTTCGCCAGCTACCTTTTGCGGCGAGTGGAGGCCGAGGTGTTGATCGACGCGCTGAACGAAATCACCGGCAGTTCCGACCTGTACACCAGCGCCGTTCCGGAGCCTTTCACCTATATTCCCCACGACATGTCTGCAGTGGCGCTGGCGGACGGCAGCATCACCAGCTCCTTCCTGACGTTGTTCGGACGTTCCTCGCGGTCCACGGGGATGGAAACTGAGCGCGTCAACGAGCTGGCTTCGACCCAGTGGCTGCACATGCTCAATTCGGTCACCATACAGAACAAGCTTCAGAGCGGTCCGAAACTCACGGCGATACTCTCCCAAGGCGGCAAACCGAATGAAATCGCCGAGAGACTTTACCTGTCCATCCTCTCGCGGTTTCCGACGGAGGCTGACGTCAAGGCTGTAGAGGAGTATGCCAAGAGCGGAGCGACAAAAGGAAACGATACCTGGGTCGATCTTGCCTGGGCGTTAATCAATAGTCCCGAGTTTCTGCTGCGGCATTGATGGTTCCGGATGCGGTGTGACATAGTGCGAAACGATCGATTTCCTGGCATGGCGATCAAGTGGAATGAAAGGCGAAGGGAAGGCATGGGGACAGACCACCATCAAGACAACCAAGAGCAGGTGACTCGGCGCGAGGCCTTGTGGCGCGGCGCTCTGGGCGCTGCGGGCATGATCGCGGCCAGCGGTCTGAGTTCGCACACCTTCGCGGCTCCGGCGGAGAAGACGCCCGAGCAGAAAGCCGCCGAAGAGAAGGCAGCCCGAGATGCGGCGGCCAAAGCCAAGGCCAAGGGCAAGAAAGTCCAGGCCAAATCGATCATCCAGATCTTCTTGTGGGGCGGCATGTCGCACAACGATACCTGGGATCCAAAGCCCGGTTCGGGCTATGACTACATGGGAGACTTTGACAAAGTCATCCCCACCAACGTGAATGGAATCCAACTTGGCTCGCTGTTCCCCAAACTGGCTCAGCAGGCCGACAAGTACTCCTTGATCCGCAGCATGACGCATGGCAATAACGGCCACGAGACGGCCGCCTACCTGATGCAAACCGGTCACCTGCCGGGGGGGCGGCTGGCCTACCCTAGCGTGGGCGCTATATTTACGTTCTTCAAGAAAGACCAGTACAAAGGGCTGATTCCGCCCTATGTCGTGATGCTGGAGGCAGCCGGGCGATTTTCCGAGGAGGGTTTCCTTGGCCCCGGGTACAAACCTTTCGCCACGGGCGGCGATCCCAGCGCGGCCCGCTTCGAAGTACAGGGAATCGTCAACCGGGAAATAAACGACGGGCGGCAGAAGGCCCGCCGCGAATTGGCTGATAAGGTCAATCTCTTGGGCTATGGTCTGGCGGATGCCCCGGAGATGGCTGCCGCCGAGACAGCCAGGCAGAAAGCCTACGGGTTGATCCTGGGCAGCGGGAAGGAAGTCTTCAACCTCGACAACGAACCTACGGAACTCAGGGATCGCTACGGCCGCAACACGTTCGGGCAGGAATGCCTGGCGGCGCGGCGGATGGTCGAGGCGGGTGTGCCCTACATCACGATCAGCTTTCCCGGTGGCTGGGACACGCACGGCGGCCACTTCGCGACCATGAGGGCACAGTGTCCGATGCTGGATCAGGGTCTGGCAACGCTGCTCGCGGATTTGAGCCAGAAGGGCTTGCTCGATAGCACCCTGGTTTGGTGTACCGGCGAGTTCGGCAGAACGCCGAAGATCTCCTGGGAGCCTCCTTGGAACGGGGGTCGCCATCACCATGGCGACGTCTTTACCGTGCTGGTCGCCGGCGGTGGATTCAAGGGCGGCCGCGTCGTGGGCTCGTCCGATGAAAAAGGTGAACAAGTCAAGGAAAGACCCGTCTATCCGGCGGACCTGCTGGGAAGCATGTATCTACTGGCCGGCATCGACGCCACGGCCAAGCTGCCCCATCCCTGGGGACTGGATGCCTACGTGCTAGACACCGAAAACGAAGGCATGAAGTCGGCCGGGCTTTTGGAAGAGATCATGTAGCCAATGGCAGGTCATGGAGAAGCTCATGAGTAGATTCAGCAGGTTGCTCATCCTGGGGCTGGCTATCCTTGGGCCTGCAGCATCCTCAACCTGGGCGCAGGACCAGTACATCGGTTACGTCTATCCTGCCGGCGGCCAGCAGGGTACTACCTTCCCCGTACGGCTGGGTGGACAGGGACTCGTCACGGCTTGCGATTTGGTTGTGAGCGGGGAAGGGGTTGCCGTTCGGCTGGTTGACTACTACCGGGTCCTGGACAATCAGGAATTGTCGTTCCTCAACCAGCAACTGAACGAGTTGAGGAAGAAGGAAACGATGATCAGCGACGAGATGGTGGCCAAGATGGCCTCGTTCGAGTTCCCCGCCCCGATCGGCCCGGAGGGTGGAGCGGATGCGGGCCGTTTCCTGATTTGCCCCGTATGCGGCACCGCCAATCCGATCGACGCCACCTTCTGCATCAAGTGCCGCACGAAGCTGGAGAAGCCCAAAGAGCCGCCGCCGGGCGCAACGGATCCCAAGAGTGAAGCTCCCAAGTCCGAGAAGGAAGTGGCCAAGGAGAAGCTCATCGAACGGATCCAGAAGAGGTTCGCGGAAGATGAACGCACTCCGGCCGTTCGTTCTCAGACCGAGCTGGTCTTTGCCGAGGTCACGGTGGCACCCGACGCAAAGCCGGGCCGGCGAGAGATGCGGGTGATTACCAGGCGGGGTGTGTCCAACCCGCTGCCTTTCTACGTGGGCCAGGTGCCCGAAGTGGCTCGCAAGCCAATGAAGACCTGCCAGCTCCCCGTGCTCGGGAAGGAGTCTCTTGCCCAGCGCAAGAGGCCGCTGGAAGAGGTGGAGATGCGCGTTACGGTGCCGTGCACGATGAACGGACAGATTGCACCGGGCGAGGTGAACCGGTACCGGTTCCAGGCGAACAAGGGACAGCGTCTGGTCATTTCCGCCAAGGCTCGGGACCTGGTACCTTACGTCGCCGACGGCGTTCCCGGCTGGTTCCAAGCCGTGCTGCGTCTGTCCGACTCCAACGGCAAGGAGCTGGCGTACGACGACGATTTCCGCTTCAACCCCGACCCGGTGATCTACTTCGAGGTTCCCGAGGACGGCGAATATGTGCTCGCCATCAACGAGGCGCTCTTCCGCGGCCGCGAGAGCTTCGTGTATCGCATTACCATCGGTGAACTGCCCTTCGTGACTGGCATCTTCCCGCTGGGCGGCCGCGTGGGACAGCCGGTGAAGATTGAACTGGACGGCTGGAATCTGGAAAAGGCAACATTGTCGCCTCCTTCCCAGGACGCGAAACCGGGGACACATCTCCTTGCCGCCACCAGTGGGGGTCTCGTCTCCAACTACGTGCCGTTCGCCCTCGATACGCTCCCCGAGTGCCTGGAGCAGGAACCCGACGACGAGCCGTCCAAGGCGCAGAAAGTGACTCTTCCCATCATCATCAACGGACGGTCGGATCGCTCGGGCGATTGGGATGTCTTCGAGGTGGAAGGAAAAGCCGGCGAGACAATCGTCGCGGAGGTGACCGCCCGCCGCCTCGGCTCCCCGCTGGATTCCTTCCTCAAGGTCACCGGAGCGGACGGCAAGATCATCGCCTTGAACGACGACCATTTCGACGCCGACTCGGGGATGAACACCGACCACGCTGATTCCTATCTCATGGTGAAGCTACCCGCCGACGGGAAATACTACATCCACGTCGGCGACACGCGTCGCCAAGGCGGAAAGGAGTATGCCTATCGGCTCCGGATCAGCCAGCCACAGCCCGATTTCGAGCTGCGGTTGATCCCCTCCCGAATCTGCATCCCTAGCAAAGGTTCCGCGTCGGTGACTGTTTTCGCCATCCGCAAGGACGGATACGACGGGCCGATCAATCTGAGCTTCAAAGACCTGCCGCAGGGGCTCGAATCGCCCGGCGCCACGCTGGGGGCCAAGCAAGAGGCTGTAGCGGTGGCGGTGAAAACCAGCCTTACGGCGATGGAAGCGCCGGTCAACGTCACGCTGGTAGGCACGGCGAAGATCGGGGACCGGGAAGTGGTCCATGCGGTCGTGCCGTCCGAAGACAAAATGCAGGCTTTCCTCTGGCGCCACCTGTTGCCCGCGGAAACCCTGCCGGTGTTGGTCTTCGACTCCTCCTACCAGCCGCCCGCCGACCGCATTCGCCCGGCGATCCGCGACGCGGATCGTCCCAAGGATGTGAAGCCCACGTTGACCCGGTCATCGGTCGAATGGTACTTGAAGCAGCTCGAGGGCCTCTATCAAGACTGGTTCCTGACCGACGAGTTCGTCAACCGCGAGATTGCGAAAATAGAAGCCAGTCTGATTCAATAGACTCGATGGCCAGCGGCGCTGCGGCACTCACGGCTCTCCCTGAACCAGCGACACACGGGTTGACCTTCTGGACATATGTGTACCTGTCAAGCACCAATAGGACCATCTTGGCCCCCGCCTATCTCCTTGAAGAACAGGGACTTGCGTCGCCAGCCTCCAGGCTGGCATTTTGCCTCTCTGCGGGACCATAATGGCTTGCACGTTGGACTCTACCGCTCCTGACAACTCGGAAAGAGGCACCATGGCAGAGAATCTCGACCTCCTCAATGTCGGTGTCTCACTGCTCATCCGAGCCGCCCTGCTCGCGGCCCGATTCTCCGGCCGGGTTCGCAGGCGAAGCCTGGAGCGATTGGCGGCCAAGGACATCGACGCCAGGGCCAAGGAGATTCTCTTCCTCAAAGACCGGGTCTATCAACTCGAAATGCAGGTCTCGTAACCGTTCACGGGTTTTGGGGTTCTTTCGGGGGCTTCTGGTCCGAGATTTGCATCATGAGATGACATGGTGTCCAATGACGTGATACTCGCACGAGTGCTGGAGGAGAATCGGCAGTTGCGGG
>Ga0315282_10001638_pt1 | contig 41996 bp, 23 predicted proteins | sample YL17G07_20_MG_FD_203693 | JGI IMG/M metagenome (GOLD analysis project Ga0315282, IMG submission 203693) | Sediment microbial communities from Yellowstone Lake, YNP, Wyoming, USA - YL17G07_20 | ecosystem: Environmental > Aquatic > Freshwater > Lake > Sediment | place: USA: Wyoming | collected...
GGTACGGGTATACGGGATAAAGAGGCCGAGATAAAGGATTTGGACCTTTTAGATTCCTTTGGACAGCAAATGGAAGAACTGGGCACGAAGATGTTCTCACAATTCTTCTCCTCAAAGAAGATCTTTCATGTGGTGAAGACCGCCATCGACAATTCCTTGCCGATATATCTCGATGCTGGGGGAGAATTGGCCTCAAATCCATGGGAACTGCTTCACAGCGATTGGGAAGGGGGGGACTTCCTCTGCCTAAGCACTCCAATCGCCAGAACGGTATCAGGTGAACCTCCTTATCACAAATGGCGACCTGTGAAATCCATCCTCATCGTTGGCGTGGCACATCCATGCCCAGACTTCAATCTGAAGGAGCTCATTCATGTGAATGACGAATGCAGAATGATTGCAGAGACACTCAATGGGATTATGGAGGTCAAACTGTTACTCGATAAAGACGCTGAGCTAGAAAATGTGGAAAGCGAACTAGTGTCCGGGAAATATGACGTGTTCCATTTCTCTGGTCATTCGGAAGTCGTGGTCGATTCCAAGTACAATTACCTTGTTTTCCCAGATGGAAAATTGACGGCCCAGGACCTGGATAGGCTAATTAAATTCAATAAATTGGACCTGCAGCTAATCTTCCTCAATTGCTGCAGCAGCGGAATGACAAAGTTGAGAGCCCGTGGATCGACGGAGCTCAGCGGTCTAGCACGGGCCATAATCACCGTGGGGATTCCATGTGTTGTGGGCATGCAGTGGGAAGTATCCGACAAAGGCGCAAGGAAGTTCTCTCATGAGTTCTATTCTGGTCTGAAGAGTGGCAAGTCGCCGGAGGTTTCTGTGTGGTTGGCCCGAACTAAGATTGCGCAAGATCCAAAGGACCGGGATATTGCCTGGGCCGCACCTATGCTCTTCCTGAAATAAACCGAAATTGGGAGTGTTGGGTTTCGTTATTTTTTATTTTTTTTCTTCAATTGTCTAATAATAAGTCTGCAGATCTCTCCAATATTTTTTACAGGAATGTCCTCCTTGCCTCTTGAACCTCGAGTGGTGGCGAATGCGGTTCCTCCTCTTGAAGATGCACACGCCGATAGCAAATCCTCGTGAGCTTCAATGAGTTGATACATTTTTGCAAAATATTCTTCTTCTTTTTGTTTCGTATGGGGAGAAAGTAAATCATTGCTCTTTTCTGAAATATCTTGAAGCTGCACAATAATCTCTTCTTGCCCTTTCTCGTCAAGGCGTGAATAATTTTCTGAAATTGTTTTTAGAATGTCAAGAAATTTTCCTGCAAGTACACTTTCCACTATGACTGGTGTTCGGTCAATTTCCATCTCGCGAAATTCTGCATCGGCCCTATCCATAGATCGTTGGATTGATTCCTGCTCAGCTGGAGTGTAATTGTTTTTCACCTCATCCCATGTTGGCAATGCACCAATATTTCTCGGAACTAGAAGTTTTCCCTCCAAGCAATTCCATCGAATGGATATCAGATTGAGGATTATTGCATCTCTGTTGACAATCTTGTGCTTTTTGAGAACCTCATTACCAATTTTTATTATCGAATCATAAATGTCGCCATCATCTATTTCAAGCCTTTGAACAATTTCATCAATTATGTCTTTATCAATGACCTTCTGCCATTTTTCATATACTTCCGAATTCATGTTCATTCCCTTCGTTCGAATTTTCCCCATTTGCTTCCTCTGGGGACTCCTGACCAATTTCAATATGAATATTCAACAGAATTTCACCATAATTTGATGGATCTGTATAGACCTTGAATTTGTAATCCTCAACCTCAGACGGCCTATAGGTGTCTAGCTCCATTTCTAAATATTTCTCCAACCGTTCTTGATAGGATAATTCCATTAATTTTTTCTTAAAATTCTCAACCTCTGCTTGATATCCCGGATCACCTTTTTGTTTTTTCTCAGTATTGAATTTGAAATTCATCGTAAATTTATTTTTTGTTCTTTTATCCTTTTTGAACGGATTTATAAGTGTCAAGACATCTTTAAAATGAATATCGTATCCTATAAGAAGCAGATAACCAAATGTGACTATCCCTAGATTAGATCTATCCTTCAAAAGATTTTTTTCTATATATTTATGATATGTCAGAATCTCTTCAAGATTTTTATTTCTTTCCACCCTGCATTCCATATCCTTAATAAGTTCAGGGATATGAATAAACGCGCCGTATGCATGACAGGGATTGAGTCTCTTGGCGCATTTCTCTAAAAGCGAAATGTGAATGATTGCCGCCTTTTCCGTAGGATAATATAGAGATTTATAATAAATGTCTCCTTTTCTTTCGACGGGTTCTGCAAAAACCAAGTTCTTTTTTATGAGATATTTTACTATTTCCTCACTAAAATTATTTGGATTTTCGATGGACACTTTTGGACGCCCTTTCAGGAATTGATCATTAATAAAATCTCTTAGAACGTTATACGCTGGCTTCACATTGAAATTTTGTTGAAACAAATAACCAATTATTCTCATGGCGATTAAATGATTATTATGGCGAAGAAGAGTCTGGGGAAGTTCATATATTGTGAGCATTTGATTTTCCTCAGACACCATGAATTCATCGACCCAGTCCTTTATTATTTCATCCGGTCTAATTTCTTCACCTGGGGACCTTTCAATTCCTCTAATCGAAAACAAATTGACACTTGATTTGTCCTCGTTAAGTTCGAATGATAATTTGTAATCCTCTTGCCGCATTTCTATTATATTATCATTTATTTTAATAATATTCATTTTCTTGATTTCAATCCAATCATAAGAATATGTTGCTGTTAAAAAAGAAATGAGACCCTTTTCATCATCACCTGGAACTTTTTCCCATCTAAAAACATATTTCGGGTTCTCGATAATATGTTTCGTATCATTTTCGATTATTACGCTGAACTCATCAAGGAATTCTTTATTCGAATATAGTCTAACCTTTTTCCGAGAAGCATCATATTCAAACAGTGCTGAATTGGATCCGCAGGTGACCTTTATCATTTTGTCGTTAGGATCCTTTTCAATCGATGCGTTTTCAACCCATCTAAGAGATTTAGATTTTATTAAGTAATCTTTGACTTTTTTTTCATGATCGCCTGGAACTTTATTCCATTGAAAAATGACACTACTTCTTTTCATAGATGGACAAATCTCAGTATGGCTATAAAAATATGTTCCCCCATTAAAAAGGAATGAAGCCTGGTCCAATAATATCACCCACAACTGATATCACTGGACAGGATTCGTCCCGATCCTCAGGAACGCCGCAAGGACGCTGCCGTCAGAGTTGAACACGAACCCCCTCGAACCCGGCCTGATCGCATCGAGGTCCACATCGGGGAACGCCCCGTTAATCCGTTGGGAATGCTTCCTGGCCTCGGCTATCATGGACTCCGGGATGGGGCTCGAGATCCTGAACAGGACGCCAGCGAACGGGTCTCCGATGAGGAACGGCTCCCTGGTCGGGAACATGACGCACTCGCCGTTGCCCATCGATGACAAGTGGACGTTGAACAGGAGCGCGTTCCCGTCGTCGGTGCGGATATCGGTCACGAGCCTCGCGGCCCGCTCAAGCACCGCAGGGTCCAGCGGGACGTCGTTTGCGGGCACGCCATCCGCGGTGGCGTCCTTTGCCTGGCCGTCTGTTATGTTGAACACTATCGGCGGGAAGCTGTCCCCGTGCTGTTTAGCCCACTCAGCGGCAAACCTGGCGGCCGTGGCCAAGGCCTTGCACATGGGCGTGAGGCCGGCGGCCCTCCCTGACACCGTGGCCTCGTCGATCCAGTAGGGGAAGTCCATATCGGTCTCGATGGGCACGAAGCTGCCGCTACCATCGGGGTTGCTCACAATGACATGCTCGGACCTGGTGCCGAGGGGGCCGTGGCTGACCTCGGTGATGTTTACGATGTCCCTGCCCGTTAGGGGGCCATCCCAGGCCGGCACCACGGAGCTCCCAGAGTATAAGAAGACACCAATGTCTAGATAGTCGAAGATGACGTCCTCCCCGGTGACCTCATCGTATCCCTGGAGGCTCCTCACGCCGACGAACTCCAAGAATCGGTTAACGATCCTCGAGACCTCGGCGATCTTGGGCCCGCCGTCTATGGCCCACCTCTGCCCCATCGATCCCGAGCAGTCTAGCAATAGGATGAGCAGGCCGCGGTGCAATCTGGACATTCGTCTCTCGTAGTTCACCATATAATCTCCTCCTTCCTCTTGTGGTTCGTCCCAGAGGCGCGGCAAACTGCGCACCTCTCGATCGCCCTCTGTCCTGTTTCCTGTCGGACGGCCCTGCTCGGGTGACTGGGGGGCAGGAACATGTGGCCCCTGGAAAACCCTTGAAGGGCCACTGGCCCGAGATTGGACCTGCCCGGAACGATCTTTGTGACCTGGTCCCTCCTTTGCGGAGCGAGCCTTCGGTCGGGCGGCAGGAAAGGCCGGCCGCGGGAGAACCCGCACATGACCACTGGCCCTGGCGCAGGTATGCACTTCTTCGCCGGGACGGCGATGGCCGAGGCCTTGGCGACCTTGCGGGGGTAGTCCGCGGGGGATGGGCCCCTGGCGATGCTCCTCTGCGCGACGGCCACGGCCCTGAGCGGCCTGGCATCCGACGTGGACGTGCCCTTGGGGACGTAGGACCTGCACCCAACCACCGGCTTCGTAGGGGCCGAGCCGAGGTCGGCCCCCTGACAGTCGCGGCCCGCTGGCGCGCACTGTGCCACACTAATCTTAGCCCTTGAGGAGCCCCCTCCGCGTCCCCGGGCCATCGAGACCACAAGGGCCGCGACGATAACCGACACGATCAGCGCCACAATCCATCCCATTGGAATGTTGGACGATGCCCCCGCGGAGCCCTCGCCATTCGGGGCCGACGGGGCAGGAGTATAAGGCACATAGGCCGTGTTATCCGAGCTGTCCTCGTCAGAACCGGATGAGGTGACTGTCGGGCTGTACGTCGAACCCTGGGATGCCGGCTTGCTCGAGGACGACCCTGTGTCCCCAGGTGGAACGGTGGTCTTCGGCTGGGTCGTCATCGCCGGCTCAGCAGGAACCGTGGTCGATGGCGGCTGGGTCGAGGATGTACCGCCAGCTTGGCTGGACGCGTTCTCGGACTTTGTCGTCGTTCCAGATGGGCTTGGCTGGCCCGAGTCGTTGGTCGCCGGCTTTGTGCTCCCTGGGTCCTTTGATCCCGAGGGCTGATACTTGATATAGTCGACAATGGGAGCCTTGCCGTCGAAACAGGTCTCGGTGACCACGACCTCGTCGAGCAACTTCATCGTGAAGTTCCATTGGTTCCTCTCGGTTTTGATCCCCTGGACGCAGTTGAACTCGATGCCGACCTTGCCATCCTGGTTCGCGATGACATTGAGCTGGTATGCACCAGTCTCAGGGTCCGTGATGGAGATTGCTTCGGGCTCAGAATCCTTTCCCGAGTAAGAACCTATCTGGGCTTCGTACCCAACTTTATTGATGAAATCGTATCCGAGCTTATTTCCCGATGGCGATACCATATACGAGTCCGCTGGTGAATGCACTGCCGAGCCCATCTTATCCACGAACTCTGAGAACGTCAATGCAAGGTCGTACAGATCTTTTATGCCTGTAACTACAACCCTTACTTGGTCTGTATCATCATTGGATTGGTCCTCCTTCATAGACATGCTTTCCCCATCTTTCATGGCCTTGAAAATTGTCAGAAGGAAGCCAATAGCGGCTTTGGCGCTCTTCCATGACATGCCCAGGGAGATAGTCGCACCTCCGACCTCGGCCGCAATATCAATCTTCTTCTCGGTTTCAACGTCGAATACCCCTTGTGATGTGGCGTACTCCGTTGCCACTTCGACACCAACAGTTGTCAAGTGGATGATAAGTGGTGCGCACCCAATACCGCCAGTGAGGACGCATATGCCCCCTTCACCGACGAGGACGAGTACATCGACAAGGTACTTGTCGTACATTTTCTCGCTTCGTTCGTGCCAAACCGACTGGCCCTTCTCGTAAGCGTTTGCATCTACCGTTTGGTCTCTTATGCGGCCATTGAGAACGGCAAGGTAATACGTTAACGCCATCTCGTCATCCATCGAGTTGCGGTCAAGGACGAAGGCGGAATTGAACGGGATCTTGACGATAGGGTCGCCATAGTCCTGGAATTCACCAAACTCCTTGAGGTCAGTGACAGCGTCCCTAAAGGAAGATAGATAGCTGTCGGAAGTAGATTTTACTGGCACGATGAACCGTTCTTTACCAATCACGAATTCAATTGTAAACAACCCCTCGGCATTAGTTGGCGAGGTGGTCTGGTATGTGAATAATCCCGAACCGTCGGTAATCGCCACAGCGGATTTGTCGGTGGAAAGGAAGGCGTCCCAGCCGACATCAATTACGACGTCCTTGTGCCCAAATAGGTCATATTGGAAATATACGGTTCCTTGCAGAGTAATGATGTCGCCAGGTTTTGGGGACGCTGGGCTCACGCTACTGATGACCAACCTGTAATCGTTGTCGTCCTCATTAACCGTCACCGATGTCGTTATCGAGGCCACCAGACCATGCTTATCCTTCACCTTGAAAAGGACGCTGTGGTCGCCGACAACGATGAACTGCATGGTCCAGCTCGAAGAGGCCGTCCACCCTGGGTCGACCCCGTCGATGACGAACGAGTACTGGTCGATCCCGCTCTGGAACCAGCCCGCATCTGCATCGAAGGACCGAGAACCATCGAATTTGACGACCTGTCCCCTGATCGGGCTAGATGGGGAAATGTCGAGGTTCGGGGTCGGGGCTGTGGAGTCCAACAGGACCTGAACGCTCGATCCCGCTGAATTTCCCGCCGAGTCCTTTACCTGGACGTAAATCACTTTGGCACCATCACCAGCCTTCCCACCAGCGTCTGAGGTCAAAGACCAGCAGTTCCGCGACTGGCTGAAGGACTCCCAATCGCTCCAGGTGTTCCCGTCCCCCGAAAAACGCATGTATGCCAGGCCGGAGGCGGGGTTCGGGTCCGTGGCCCCGATGGTCAGGGAGACCTGGGCCGTAGTCACGTAAGCGGCCCCACCATTGACGCTGACCAAAACACCAATGGGCGCCTGCCGATCGAGGAAGATGGACGCAGACACCACCTGGGCCACGTTGCCGGCGTTGTCCTTGGCGACGAGATAGACGGTCTTCGAGCCGTCCGAATCCGGCAGGGACCAGGACTTGGAGTTAGTGAGCGCCTCGTAGGCGGAGTAGCTCGACCCATCATTTGAAAGGCTAATCCCTGCCACCCCGGACGTGAGATCCGTCGCCGACAAGGTCAGTGAAACCACCCGGTTCGAGGCGTACTTGCTACCGCTGTTGATGGATATCGAAAGGCCGGTGGGCGCTTTCCTGTCGAGCGTTATCGACGCCGATGTCGACGCCTCGTTGCCTGTATGGTCCCGGACCTTCCATCCGATCGTGTGCTGCCCATCGGAATCGGGCAGGGACCATTGCTTGGACGTGCTGTAGGACTCCCAGGATGTGTAGGCGCCATTGTCGGAGTTGAAGCACATGGCGTCAAGACCGCTCGCGGTGTCGGAGGCCGACAGGGACAGTGCGAGGCTCTGCGTGTTCGTGTACCTCGCGCCCCCCGCGATGGAGACGGAGAGCCCCGTTGGCGGGTTCCCATCGATGATGCCTTGCTTCGTCTTTACGGCCGACCTGTCATACTGGGTATCCATCTGGCCATTCGGGGTCTTGGCCTTCCAGATGGCTGTAACATAATCGAAGGATCCATCTGCGGTCCCCTGCGGCACCGTGAAATCCCTGCTGGCCTGGCTGTTGCCGTGAGGAAGCCAAACATACTTGTCGTGCTGCGGGTCGGATACCGTGGAGCCATCGCTGGGGAAAATCGAGAGCCCCATGTAAACGTAAATCCCTCCGTTCTTCGGCCCATTGGCATTGGGATTCGCCAGATTGTAAGTCACCGTGAAGGTTGACCCCGGCTTGATGTATTCGACATTGTCCGAGGTACTGGTGATCGTGGGATAGTAATACTGGAAAAGCAGGCCGACCGAGGACACATCGACCGTGTCCCCGCCGCTGACCTTGACCAGCACCGAAACCTTGCCGGTGTTGTCGTCGATATATGGGTCGGCAAAGATCCAGCCGCTGGACAGGTTCTGGTTGCTGCCGGTCCCGCCATAGTAATAGTTGTAGTTCCCCGAGGACGTGTTGTAGATCCCCAGGGTCGGCCCTCCCAACCAGTTGCTATCTGAGTATTTGAGGAACACTTCGATAGATTGAGCAGGCCAAGGGTTCCCGTCCGAGTACGTCGTGTCGAACGAGTAATCTATTTCCGACCCTGCCGAGAAATACGACGGATTGAGCAGCACACCGTGGCTGTAGCTTGAGCTCGATGTGCTGACGCTTCCGCAGCTGGACTTGTAGCCGTCGCCGTTGACGCTCCTATATTCGCTGCCCATGGTCGCATCTACCTTGGCAACGCAGACCATGGTCATTACCATGACCACGCAGACCCCCAGGAGGATAAGCCCCAGGATGCGCGCCCTCCGCTGCCTGACTTCGCATTCACCATTACCATCCATTTTCGCCTTGTCGATTGTCATTGGACCCTCTCCGCGTGACAAAGAATAGGGTTGACCATATATTCCAAGACAATTCCAAAAAAAAAGAAAGCCCATGGGTAATGGGAATCTGGAATTTTGGAATTAATTTAATAACTATGTCTAGCTATAACCTAAATATATATACTATTCAAAATACGCATGCATTCTCACGAGGCCTCGAACGAGAAGTTCACCCTCGCCGAGCAAACCTCCGGCACCCGCCCTCCCTCTACCATACCCAGGTATCCTCCCTAACATCCTTCAACCGAATTGCCTCAATCCCGCTGCCACCCAGGGACTAGGTCGTAGACCGGGACGCGGAGATTCTGACCCTGTGGGCAGAATATATGCAGGGAAAGTCTCCACAATCGAGTTCGCGACGCAGACCGAGGAGCTGAAGACCCGTCGTCTGAGGGCGTTTTGGAGCGTAAAGTGACCAACAGAAAACGATTTTGAGGGGTAATCCCTTAGGTATCCTTGGGGCCGACCGCCCCGGGGGACCTTAGTATGGTCAAGATCGCGCCTTCGATACTCTCTGCCAACTTCGCCAGGCTCGGGGACGACATCAAGGCCGCCGAGGACGGCGGGGCCGACTGGCTCCACTTGGACGTAATGGACGGCCATTTCGTCCCGAACATAACCATCGGGCCGCCCGTCGTGAAGGCCCTGAGGCCCATGACCAAGATGCCTTTCGATGTCCATCTCATGATATCGGACCCCGACAAGTACCTTCAGGAATTCATCGACGCCGGGGCCAATTATCTTACGGTCCATGCGGAGGCCTGCGACCACCTCCACAGGACGCTCACCTACATCCGTAGCAAGGGTGTAAAGGCCGGCGTGGCACTTAATCCGTCCACGCCCGTCGACGTCATAAAGCATGTCCTCGACGAGCTCGACCTCGTCGTCATCATGACCGTCAACCCCGGCTTCGGGGGCCAGAAGTTCATCAACGGGGTACTCCCGAAGGTCAAGGAGGTCAAGGCCCTCATTGGAACGCGGCCCATCGAGATAGAGATAGATGGCGGTGTGACGGCCGAGAACAGCAAGACCTGCGTTGAGGCCGGCGCCACCGTCCTAGTTGCCGGGAACGCCGTATTCAAGGGCCAGGGTACCATAGCCCAGAACATCGCATCCATCAAGTCCTTCGAGATGCCGGACGATGCGAAGGACGAGTACTGAGGCCTGTGTTCAGCTCGGTTTTTGCTGTGTCTCCATCGGCGGTGAGGCTGGGGGCTGCGGTGGCAGCTCGTGCGCCAGAGGATATAATCCTATCGGGCTGGTGCCATCGATCAGGTCGACCTGCTGAGGCGCCTGGCCTGACGGCGCGAGCGAGGTCCCCTTGCGGCGTTTCCTCATGAAGAGGGCGATGGCAACGACCACTATGACCACGATCACAATGACGATGAGCAACATCGGGACGATATGGCTGAACAGTCCCGGGGATTGTTTGGGCAACTTCACCTGGACCGGGGCCGTTGCCGGACCTTCGCCCGCACCTGTGACAGCCGCGATCTTGTACCAGTATGTCTTGCCTGGGCCCACGTCATTGTCCGTGTAGCTCAGCGATGAGGACTGCCCCAGCAGGGTGTAGGGTCCGTCCTTCCCGGCGGTGCTTCGGTAGAGTTTGTAGCCGGTGATATTGAAACCGCCGTCCGAAGACGGAGCAGCCCATGTGCAGTCGACCTGCTTGCTCGAGACGGGTTTTGGTTTCAGGCCCAGAGGGGCCGTTGGCAAGGCCCAGGGTTTGGTCAGGTTCAGCTTGCCATGATTTGCCGAGAAGCTGGATTCGGCAGAGACCCCGTTGGCGTCCTCGACCTTCGAATAGAGGTCATAGGCCCCAAGGGCTGTGTTGTCCGGTGGATTCCAGGTATAGTTCGCAATGTATTCGGTCGCGCTTGTTTTCTTCACCATGACACCATTTGTACCGTCCTTTGCAGAAGTCACCAATGTGATGACATTGTTTCCTGGACCTTGGACCTGGAAGGAGATTTTGAAACTGTTCGCTGCCGGGTCCCTGTTGTGCCAGAAGTTCACCGATATCGTCGTCGTGTTTAAGCCGATGGCCGGTATCGTGCCCGGCGTCGCCTTGGTTGAGCCCGTAATGATCAAGAGACGGATTGGCGGCAACGGGGTCGCGTTCACTTCAGGCGTCCTCTGGCCCTCGAAATAGGCGTTCTTTGCGCTTATGCTGTAGAAATAGGTCACATTGTTGGTCACAGCGGTGTCGTTGTACGACCTTCCGAACACCTCGAGAATTGCGCTCACTCCACCTTTGGCCGTTCCTTTGTAAAGCTTGTAGCCAACGAGGGCCGACCCGCCATCATCGAGCGGCGGGTCCCACATCAGCCAGACGAACCTGTCCCCTGCGGTCGCCGTGAGGTTCCGCGGGATTCCTGGCGGCCTTACCGGCGGATGCGGGGTTGCGTTCACCGTCGGGGAGGGTTGTCCCTCTCCAATCTTGTTGAGCGCCGTGACCTTGTAGAAGTATTTCACGTTGTTCGTCACGTTCGTGTCGTTAAGCTCGGTCAGGTTGCCTATCTGCTTTAGTAGAACCTCTGAGCCTTGTGCCTGGCCGCGATAGACGCTGTACCCTGTCACGGTCGAGTTCCCGTCGAAGGACGGCGCCTTCCAGGATAGCTGCACGAACTTGTCGCCCGCCGTCGCGGTAAGGTTCCGGGGCGGCCCTGGCACATCCCGCTTTACCTCTTGTACGCCGATCATGAGCTGGGCAGGCCTCAGGAGCTGCATGCCGCTGAGGTTTAGGAACTTGACGTCGGAGATCGCGGGGACATTGACAAGGACCGACGCCCCCGCGTTCCGCGAAAGGATATCGAACTTGAGATTCTTCGTTGTGGAATTCTGGATCGAGCTCACGTTCCATCTGAGGACCGTTGTCCCGTTGGCGTTCCGGACCGTGGTGTTGGGCGATGGCTGGAATGTCCCGTTCACTGGCTCGATTCCCGCGGCGAGCGTGAAGTTCACCTTGAGCTTGTCCTTGGCAATGACGTCCCGTCCGAGAGCCTTGAGGCCGATGGTGACCGTGGCGTTCTCCTGCTTGCCGGTCCAGTTGGTCCCCTTCGCCCAGATGGTGCCCGGAGCGATCGAATACTGCGGGACGACCCTCATGTCCTTCGGCGGCGGCGGTTCCACGACCGTGACGTCGGCAGTCCTGTCCTTGGCGAACAGTCCCTGGACGGCCGTTACCCTGATCTTGACCGAGCCTGCCCCTTGACCAGTGAGCTTGACCTTCTGGCCGTCGGTCGTGTTCAAGGACACGACACCGTTGGGCCCTTCGATATCCCAGACGTACCTGAGCCCGTTCACCGCCGCGTTGGCCGCGTCATAGCCTTGCGCTGTGAATGCGAGGTCCTCACTGACGTTTATGTTCCCCGCAACGGGTATCACGTCCACGTGGTCGAAGTGCGTCACCGGGGCCACGTCCGTTTTCCATACCCTGACGCCGCTACCGTCGGGCGTGGCCGCTATGTCCAGTACGCCGTCGTTGTTTATGTCCCCGAACCTGACGCCCCAGACGTTGCCTGTCGACGGCAAGGACGCCGCGCCCATCTCGGTCCAGTTGACCGTTCCGCCGACGGCGCCGTTCCCGTGGAAGAGGTCCACCCCACCGTTGGACACATTGCCCGCGACGAGGTCGATCTTGCCGTCGAGGTCCAGGTCCGCCATCTCCACCCCGCTGAACTGGTTCGTCGCTGGCAGCCCCTTCGAGGCCTGGACCCAGTCCACCGTCCCTCCGGCCCCGCCATCACCAAGGTAGACATGGAGCCCGGTCGTCCCAGCGTAACTAGTGCCGGCCAAATCGAGATCGCCATCATTGTCCACATCAGCCATTGCGATGCCGAGATAGACGGCCGTCGTGGGCAGACCCGCGTCCTCCCTCGTCCATGATGTCGAGGACCCGGTCCCGTCGCCGGTCCACAGCTGGATGCCCGCGCTGTTCATGGTGGACATGGCGAAGTCCTGCTTGCCATCGTTGTCCACATCGCCGATGGCGGTATCGTCCGGGTTGATCGTGGAGGTCGGGCCGCTGTCGGCCTGGAAGGTCAGGTCCCCGTCCCCGAGGAACACCATGGGGCCCCAGCCATTCCCCCAGAAGCCCGTGGCCACATCGGTATTGCCGTCGTTGTTGAGGTCGCCTATCTCGATGCCCGTGCCCGACCTTGTGTCGATGGTGTTGTCGTACGTCCAGGTGCCGTCGCCGTTGCCCTTCCAGACCCTTGTCCCGATGACGCCGGCCCCGCCGGCATCGGCCGCTGCCACTAGGTCCAGGTCGCCATCATGGTTCAGGTCCACGAACCGGACGCCGGAGTAGCTGACGGTGATCGGAAGACCGGTCGAGGAGTTCGTCCAGGAACCCGTCCCGTCGCCGAGAAAGACCCTGAGCCCCTGGTTCTTGTTTTGATAACTGGTGAACACAATGTCGAGGTTCCCATCGTTGTTCACATCGCCGAAATCTATGTCGGCCCACTTCCCGGTGTTTAGGAGATTGGTGGATGCCAGGGTCCATCCCGTGACCTTGACGTCCGGTATGTCGCTGAGCCAGGCCTTGAGGCCTTTACCGGCAGTGGCTGAGACGATGTCCATCTTGGCATCGTGATTGAGGTCGGCCTGGGCCAGTCCGAGGACCGTGGCGTTCTGGGACACTATGGCGGCCGTCGAGGGCCAGCTTGTGCCGCCATCGCCGAGCCAGACGCGCGTGCCGTTCTCGTCCCCGGCCGCGATGTCGACCTTGCCGTCGTGGTCGAGGTCCGACAGGACGAGGGCCTTGTTGTCATGGGCCCACGTCGGCGCTGCGGCCTGGGTCCAGCCATTGGCGCCGTCCCCTTTCCAGCACTTGATGCTGCCGGCCCCCGCGCCGCAGAGGTCCGGCTTCCCGTCCCGGATGAGGTCGGCCGTACCGACCGCATAGAAGGGGCCCTTGACGCCCGATACAACGGTGGCGGTCGTGGGCCAGCCGCCGGTCCCGTCGCCCAGGAAGGTCTTGATGGTGCCATTGTTCGCCGCGGAATCGTTCCCCGCGGCCGCGACGTCGAGCTTGCCGTCGATGTTGAGGTCGCCGACCGCCAGACCATAATATGTCCCGGTCGAGGCGGGGTCCGTGCCCGCGGACCACCCGCCGGCCCCGTTGCCGAGCCGGATCCTGACGCCGCCGAGGCCGCCGGCGATGACGTCGGGGTCCCCGTCGATGTTGATGTCGACGGCAACGACCGAATAGTAGGTCCCGCTGGCCATCGGCGATGTGCCCGCGGTCCATGTCCATGCCCCGTTCCCGGTCCAGACCTTCACGCCCGAGGTCCCGGCCGCGATGACGTCCAGGTCCCCGTCGTGGTTGATGTCCGAGAGGGCCACGGCGTAGTACCTGCCCGTGTTCACAGGGTCCGCCTTGTCCGTCCATGAGCCCTTGCCATCCCCGGCCCAGGCCTCGACGCCGCTGTCGCCCGCCGCCACGATGTCGATGTTGCCGTCGTGGTCGATGTCGCCCGTGGCCATGCCCCTGTAGGTCCCGGTCGTCGGCAGGGTCGCCCTTGACGCCGGAGGTGGCGCGGAATCAATGCCCTGGCCGTCCGTTGGGATGCAACCCATGATGTTGATGAAGGGGAGCATGAGCACGATCACGAAGAGCGCACCAAAGGTTCTGTACTGGACCATTCTAACAGCCTCCTCAATGGCAGGATATTGATAATTGAATAGGCCCGCCTGAGACCCGTGCGGGGGATTAATGATTCGAAGAGGCCCCACGCTTTAAATATCTTTGTAGGTCCGTCTGTTCGACGTCCTCGACCGGCATTAAGACAGATGGCTACGATTGGGCGCCCTCACAACATTCGACCTAGAAATTTGGCAATCCTTATTTATCACTAGTGATACTCTAGGATTCCAATGAGCTGCCCCCGTGCCAGGGGCCCGTTGGCCCTGCTCCTTGTATTGGTCCTGCTCCTTCAGTTAGGCCAGCTCCCCGTCGGTGTACGAGCCCAGGGCACGGACGACACGCCTGCAAAGGAATGGGTCGTGTCGCAGTACAACGTCACATTCGGCAACTTCTCGGACATCACTGTGAAGGCCCGCTATGACGTATACGAAGCGGACCTGGGCCTGACGACCGGGGTCCCCGCGAGCACTTTCAGGGAACGCCTTGCGACCGAGCCTGTCCTCTCACAACAGTTCGCGGACACGGCGAAGCAGGAGCTCATGGGCATCATCAACGGGACATTGGGCTCATTGGACCTCAAGAACGCCACGGTCCAGGTCGCACCCGGCTACATAATATCCCTGGGCCAGAACGTCACCGGCGACATCTACAGGCAACCTGTCTCCTTCGGGGCCGACGCACATATAACCATCAATCCCGCCTGCCTCGGGCTCCAGTCGGGAACCAGCGTCGACAGGCTGGTCCGGGGGACTCTGGTCATGGGCGGCATCCTCAACCTGAGCGTTCAGCTGAAGGCGAAGGCCGGGCACCTGAACATGTTCCACGTGGTCCCGCCGACGGGATTCTACTTCAAGGCGGGCCAGGCCCTCATGGGCACCAGGGACCTGTCCATCGACGCCAGGAACTCGACGGTGGACCTGAGCGACAGCAGCTATCTCGCGCTGGTCCACAGCGCCCCGGCGAAGCTCAAGGCGCGGATCGACGCCCCGGCCACGGTGGACGTCCGGGAGCTGGACCAGGTCACGCTGTCCGTCGACCTGGCGATCTACGCCGTCGACTCCACCAAGATATCGCCACACTTCCCGAGCGTCCTAGGAATTTACCTGGTATCAGCTGACGGCATCAGGATGGCCGTCGAGGAGGGCCTCCTGACGTGGGCCGAGGTCCAGGACCTGACGGTCCAGCCCCAGATCAACGCGCTGCAGACGCAGCTGTCGGGCATGCTCGCCGGCCCGCTGACGCTCAAGTTCGAATGGAACCAGAGCAGCCTTTCGGGCTTCGAGGCCAACGTCATGGTCGGAAGACCGGTCCGAGCCCAGCTGACCGGGAACGGCTCGCTCGACCTCAAGGGCATGTCAAGGCATATCGCGGAGGAGGCGCTGTGGTCCGGGGCCAAGGTTCCCTTCGATATCGGCATCTACAACGACCTGAACTGGAGCGTCCGTATGACGCTCCCCAAGAACGTGACGCTCGAAGGCACGGGCCTGGCTCCGTCGAGCATCGTGAGCGGCCGGGCGACCTTCATTTGGGACAGGTCGTTCAACCCGCTCAAGGGGTCCCTTGCGATGAACGGCACCTGGGAACCGGACATCAACGGGACGATCGATGTCAAGATGGAGGTCGTGAGCGTCGATTACGACCTGACGAGGGTCCTGGGCCAGCACCGGACATCGTTCAAGTTCAAGGTGAGCGTGACCCTGGCCCTGGAGAGCATGCTGCTGGACCAGGAGATCAAGAACAGCCTTCCCGCCGACGTGAAGCTGGAGCGGGCCAACGCGGACCTGATACGGGCCCTCATTGCCGACAAGAAGCTGGACCGGTCGAGGATAGATTCCCTTGTGGAGGACCTTTCCAGGACCATAAAGTTGCAGCTCGGTTACGCCCTAGGCAAAGACGTGGACTTCAGGGTCCTGATCGACGAGCATTCGCTCAACGCCAGCGCCACCGGGCCCATCTATCTCAGGGGTGCGGCCACGGTCACCGTCGAAAAGAACCTGGACTCCAAGGACAGCCTCGGCAGCCTCATCGACACGGCCAAGACATTCCACCTCCAGGGCCAGGCCGGCTGGATGGTCATATACAGGATTACCATGCCCGACGGGGTCGAGATATACAAGGTTCAGAGGAGCCTCAAGGCCTCGGACTTCAGGACCCAGCCCAGCGTAACGAAGGACAAGAGGACCATGGTCGAGATCCTCGAGGGCGATCTGGACGACAATGTGACCCTGTACGTCAGCCCGACGGCCGAGAAGTCCATGGCCGAGACCCTGCCGCAGCCCGTCTGCTTCCTGCCCATCATACTGGTCGTCGTTGCCATTGTCTGCGTTGTCTATTACTGGAGGGGCCGGAGGGCCAGGGCCCGGGAGAAGGCCCGGACCGAAAGGGGCCGCAGGGCCCAGGCGGCCAGGCAGCAGATGCTGGCAAAGCACGACAGGGGCAGGGCCGCCGCCCTCGACAGGGACGGCCAGAACCTCGAGGGCTACAGGAAGCTCCAGCCACACCTCCACCAGCACAGGCTGCCGTTGAAGCAGTGGAAGAGCGAGGGCTCCGACGAGGAGCCGCCGCCGAGGAGGGCCCCGCCGAGACAGACGCCCAGGTCCCTTGCCATGGCGCCGATAGAACCGCAGGCCGAGGTGCCCCTGGCAAGGCCGAAGCCGTACCTGCCGCCCAAGCCCGGGGCGCCGGCGAAGCCGAAGCACATCACGGGCCCGTCGGAGAGGTTCGTGACTTGTCCCGCCTGCAAGAGGAGGTTCTCGACACATCCCGAGGCCGAGGTCCTCGAATGCCCGCACTGCGGCAAGAAGGGCAAGGCGCCGCCGAAGAAGCCGCACATCACGGGGGCCCAGCCGGCCACGAGGACAATCAAGTGCCCGCGCTGCGGGAGCATGATAACCTACGGCGAGGGCCAGGAGACCATCCGGTGCTCCAAGTGCGGCAAGGAAGGCCGCGTGAAGAAGAAGGCCTAGGGCGACTTCGATTCTATCATCGCGTAGGCCTTGGCCTCGACGGACGCCAGCTCCTTTGCCAGCTCCTGGCTCTTGAACATGGCCACCAGGAACGGGAAGAAGGTCACGGCCAGTACAGCGGCAAGGAAGATGCCCATGCCGGACGGCAGGGCCAGCTGTATGTCGAGGCCCAGCAGGAAGATGACGCTCGCGAACATGACGACCCACAGGGCCATGGCCGCCGTGAACATGAACACCCTGTGCCACATGACATAGGACCGTTCCTTGTCGGCGACCTCGTCAAGCACCCTCTGGACCTCCTGGTGCGCCCTTCCGCCGAGGCCCTTCGCGCGGACCAGCTCATCTAGCTCGTCAAGGCTCATGCTTGCCGCCTCCTCGCGATCGTGATCGCCGTGATAGCGACGGACAGGAACAGGAAGATGCCCTCGAAGCCCGGCGTCGTGGCCTGGGGCGCGGGCTGGACAACGATGGTCACCGATGCCGAGGCGGTCATGCCCTTGGAATCCGTCACCGTCAGGTTGACCTGGTAGCCGCCGGCCTTCTTGTATGCGTGCTTGACGGCCTGGCCCGTGTCCGTGGTCCCGTCGCCGAAGTCCCATTTATATGATGTGAGGACGTCGCTGGCCTTGTAGGCCTTGCTCTTCCTGCCGTCGAGATCGACCTTCTTGCCGATCTTGACGTTCAGGGCGCTGGCATCGATGTTGGCCGATGGCGGGTGCTCGATGATGACCGTCCAGTTCCGGGACACGCTGTTGGTGCCGGAGCTGACGATGACCGAGACATTGTAGGACGAGTTGCCCCAGATGCCGAACCTGAAGCTCTGGTCGTTCTCGCCCACCTGGGCCTTGCCGTTGACGTACCACTGGACGGAGCCGCCCTCGGAGGAGATGCCCAGGTAGACCGGCGTGCCGAAGACCGTCGTGACGCTCGCGGCGTCCGGGAAGGCCCAGCGTATCCTCGGGATGTCCGCCTTCGGCCCTATGGTGACGTTCCAGTCGAAGTAGTCCCAGGCGTTGTCGGACTGGACCCTGAACTCGAGGTCGTGGCGGCCCTGGGTGCCGGGGCCAGCGTAGATGGAGAAGTCCCTGGTCCCGGACTGGACGATGTGCCCGTCCAGGTACCACTCGATCTGTGCGTCCTGGGCGGCGCCGGATAGGACGACCAGGAACTGCTGCGTCTGGCCCTCGGGTATGGTCACCGGCGAAGGCGGTGTGGCATCCTGGATGAGCCGTCCGGAATCTATGACCTGCATCTTCCAGGTCTTGTTGGTGAAGAGGCTGCCGTCAGATGCCGATACAAGGACCGTGTGCGTCCCGGCGGAGGAGTAGTTGGCCCACCATGACCAGGAATTACCCCGGGCCATGGATACGCCGTCGAGATACCATGTGACCGCGACCTTGTCGCCGTCCGTGTCGCTGGTCATTACCCAGAAGTCGGACTGCTCGCCCTCGTTCAGGGTGGCGTTGGCCCTGGGCCGCCAGTCGGTGAAGGTCGGTGGGTGATTGACCCAGACGGTCCTGTTGTCCGCGCCGGTGGCGCCGTACTCGTCCGTGACAGTGAGGACGACATTGAAGGGCCCGCTCTTGTTGAAGGCATGGGCCACCACGGCGCCCTTGGCCGTGGTCCCGTCCTCGAAGTCCCAGAGGTAGGAGACGATGTCCCCGTCCGGGTCCTTGGACTGGCTCCCGTCGAGGATGATGGCCTTCTTCGGGTCGGTCCTGACGTCCGGCCCCGCATTGGCCACGGGCTTGAGGTTCATGGAGAGCATCCGGGAGGCCTTGTTGTTGTTCTCGCGGAGCTCGGCCACGGTGTTGCCGCTGTCGAGGGCCACGTCCAGCGTCGAGTTCTCGTAGTTGACGTTCCACTTGTATGTGGCCTTGCCGTCTGAGAATGCGGGTAGGGTCGGGACATAGAAGGTCGTCAGGTTGGTCCCGTCCTTCGAAAGGGTGATGTTGAACTCGCCGGATGGGACCGGCCCATGATTGTGATAGGTGATGGTGACGTTCGCCCTGATGGCCCCGTTCGCGACGATGGGATCGAAGGCGATGTCCTCTGGGCCTATTGTGAGGTCGGGATATATCCGACCACCTTTAGCATAGGGATTGTAGGTCCGTTCCGGGTCATGGCCGGCCATGGCCCACGGGATGGTCGGGCCGGTCCCCACATCGAGACGATAGGCGAAGCTCGTGGGACCCGAGAACACCATCTCGATGAGACCGTCGCCGTCGAGGTCGCCGAAGTTCAGGTCACTGGTTTCGTTGCCCAACCAAAGGAATTGCAGGGTCGAATCTGCTCCGTTGGTCCACCAGAACCCACTTCCCGTGCTGGAGTCCCCGAGGAAACCTGCGACGGCGGGTTCGGATGTTCCGAGGAACGCCGATACTATCTTTTTGGGGACGACGGCCGGACCGTCAGGGCTCATGGTTGCGATGGTCTTGCCGGTAGCCCCGTCTATGTTCAGCACATCGCCGTGCGCAGACATTGTCAGGGCTATATCCTGACCGCTCCCGTCGCCACCGAAAGCGGCCAGACCGAGGGGGATCCCTGGCGTATTGGTCTTCCACATTTCCGTCCCATTCGAAGAATAGGCCGCGATGTCCCCGCCCTGGGAGGCCACGGCGACATCGAGCTTTCCATCCCCATCGAGGTCGCCTACCATGGGGGGGAGGAGCTCTCCAGACAACACATTGCTTGACCAGTCTAGCGTCCCGTTGATACCGTTCCGAATGGACATGTAATGCAGACCGTTGGTCTCGATCAGGTCCATCGAACCGTCCGAGCCGATGTCCGCGATCGTGATGGAGGACAGTCCATTGCCTGCGTTCGTGTCCCAGAGCAGGCCCCCGTCCCCGTGCAATCCCACTATGTGCCCAGTGGCATTGCCGATGAAGACCTCGGAATGTCCATCCCCGTCGACATCCCCGGCCGCCAAGGCCGTCGGGTCCTGCACGGTATGGTTCCATAATTGCGCGAGATAACGGTTATTCGCCTGGACCATGTTTCCGTTCTGGACAATGATATCCTTGGCCCCATCGCCGTCGACGTCGGCCGCTATGGGGGTGAGCCAGGTCGAGCCCTTCAGCGTGAGGGCCCCCATCTGATGACCGTCCCCACCCAGGAGGGTCATGGTACCCGCATTCGTGACCTCGATTACTTCGTCCTTGCCGTCACCGTTGACGTCCGCAAGGACCGCCGTTGAATTGGTAGCCGCAGGATGGTCATGGGTCCAGTCCATGGCCCATGGCAGGCTCCCTTTCTCTGTTGCGAGGAGGGCCCGCGTGTTGTCAGAATCGTGGTTCGCCATGGACCATCCAGCCGTCAGGGCCTGGTGCGTGTTCAGGAGGATGAGCTCACCGCCGGTCCCGACCGCGATGATCTCCATCTCGGCGTCGCCATCCACATCGGCCGCGATCACGGACCGGTTGGCCTCGATACCCAGCGATTTGGACCAGGCCTTGAGGCCGTTCGCATCGAGCTCGGACAAACGGCCATCACGGGACATGGCCAGGATGTATGGCTCCGGGGCATCTACCGCTGTGAGCCCTGCGACACCGCCCTCGAGATGGGCCTGCCAGCCCATACCAGTAATGTAAGAGGTTTGGAATATGTCCCCGGCCTGATTGCCGACTACGAGTTCTGGATTCCCATCGCCATTCAGATCGGAGATGACCGGGGATACGAGGGGGGAGGTGGAATTGACCCCTCCGACTCCGGAGCCCCACCTGGCCCATTCGAAGATGGTGGATTTCGTTGGAACAATGACTTCTGGTTGACCGTCGCGGTCCATGTCGGCAATCGCAGTACTATCCGTCGGAGGATCCGGAAAAAACCATGCCGAGTCCGAGTGGGCGCTCCCTTTTGCGTTTACGATCGTCCCTCCGGGATCGCCACTTATATAGATCGTTTTTGAGGCCTTGTGATTGAGATAATCGTAATCGTTGGCCACGACCAATGGTACGCTGGAGGTTATTTCTGAATCGCTATAGAGTAAGACCCCTTTGTTGTCGAGTATGAATAGACCGGTCTTTGCCGTGAATATGATGTCTTGCTTCCCGGTATTGTAGAAATCCGTGATGACCGGCGCGTTCTTAATGAGGCCTTTCGCGTCGTAGGACCACAGATGCGCCCCGTCCTTGCTCAGACAATGTACCATGCCGGAGTCCGTGACCGCCACGACCTCCTTCTGGCCGTTGCCGTCCAGGTCCGCCGCCACGACGCCCGTCACTATCCCGTCGACGGAGTAGCGCCATTTCTGGGACCCCTTGGCCCGGATCACGTACACGGATTCCGCCGAGGCCAGCACGAGCTCGTTGGCCCCGTCGCCGTCCAGGTCCACGACCTGGGGCGCCGTGGGCTCCCCCGGGTAGGCCAGGGCCCGGAGGTTGAGGCGCCATTCCACCGTCGGCCCCTGCGCGTCGCCGGACACCATCATGAGCGGCGCTAATGATGTGAGAACGAAGGTCAGGGCCAATGCAACGGCCAGGGCGCTTTTCATTCCCATTGCCTCCAGGTCAATCAAGGAGCGTAATATAGTAAGTACTAGATTCCTAAATATTAATAGTATGAGGATTGGTGACGGGGTTTACTTCTTCGGCCTGTTCCCGGTTATCATCTCGAGTATCTCTATGGCCGCGGCCTTGTCGAGGCCCTCGTTCCTCTTGCCGCAGTACGGGCTGTGGATGCAGCTCGGGCAGCCCGATTCACAAGGGCAGTTCCTGATGGCGTCCAGGACGGTCCTCAGCAGGCCGTCGATGTTCTCGTAGCCCTTCTCGGTAAGGCCCACGCCGCCGGGGCTGTTGTCGTAGATGAATATGCCGGGCAGGTCCAGCTGGTTGTGTGTCATATGAGTTTCGCCGCCGAGGTCGCGCCGGTCGCATATGGCGTAAAGGGGCAGCATGGCGTTGGCCACGTGCTCGATGCCGTGGAGGCCGCCCTCGAAGGACATCTTCTTGTCCTCGATGGCCTCCCTGACCGACGGGTCGACCTTGAGCCAGAATGCCGATGTCTCGAGGATCGTCGGCGGCAGGTTCAGGCCCTCCTTGGACATGACCTCCCCGTCGGCCTCGCCGCCCTCGCGGACCTGCACGAAGCCCTTCATCTCCTCCCGGACCTCGACGCGGCCGTAATGGACCGAGCAATATTTCCCGTCGCCGAGCTCCTTGGAGAGGCCCTCTTCAAGCACCCTTATATTGACCGCCATGAGCGGCTCCGTGTAGTAGTCCGCCTCTATCGGTTCCACGTAGACCTTGTGCTCCGCCAGGTCCAGGTCCCTGACGTAGAAGGTGTTCCCCTGGTGGATGTAGATGGCCCCCTTGTGGTTCTCGGTGAAGGCCCTGGCCCTGTCGGCAAGGCCGATGACGCGGTTCCCGCGCCTCGTGACGTCGATGATCTCGAAATTATCTCTGGAGGCCGTCCTGATGGAAACGTACCGGTGGGGCCTCGTCTTTGTGCAGTACCAGAAGTCGCCCTCCCTGACCGGGGGCGCCTTGGCCTTCTTCCGGCCCTTGCCCTTCTTCTCCATCCCGGCGGCCTTGGTCCTGTCCTTGGTCACCATGCCGTCCCTTTCGAGCTCCTTCATCAATGTCGGGGCCTTGGGGCCGAAGTACTCGGTCGCATCCTTGTCGTCCATGGGGATCTCGAGGGCCGCGGGCCCCAGGTGCTCTTTGAGGATATACTCGTTCTGCGGGTCGATGACGGCGTTCTCGCTGGACCGCCCGAAGAAGTATTCAGGATGCTTCATGAAGAACTGGTCCAGCGGGTCGTGGAGCGCGATCATGGTGATGAGTGCCTCGGCCTCGCCCCTGCCGGCCCTGTTGGCCTGCTGCCAGGTGCTCGCGATGGTCCCCGGATATCCGACGAGGATGGTGGCATCCAGGTCGCCTATGTCTATGCCCAGCTCGAGGGCGTTGGTGGCCGTGACTCCTATGAGGCCGCCCGACGAGAGGCCCTTCTCAATGGACCTGCGTTCCAACGGCGTGTATCCGGCCCTGTAGGACGATATCTTCTCGTTGAGCTCGGGGGTCAGGTCGTTCTTGGTCCATCTGAGGACGAGCTCCGCGATCCTCCGGGCCTTTGTGAAGGTGATGTTCTTGATGTTGTGCTTGACATGCTCCTTGAATAGCCAGACGGCCTCGGTGTACGGGGACCGCCGCTCGCCGCTCTCGTCCATGGGCGGGTCCCAGAACACGAAGTGCTTGGGGCCCTGCGGGGCGCCGTTGTTGTCGATCACCCGGAAATCGACGCCGACGAGCTTCTCGGCGAACTCCTTGGGGTTCGCGATGGTGGCCGAGGCGCAGACGAAGACCGGGTTGGCCCCGTACAGCTTGCAGATGCGCCGGAGGCGCCTCATGATGTTGGCCACGTGGCTCCCGAAGACACCCTGGTAGGTGTGCACCTCGTCGATGGCAACGAACTTCAGGTTCCTCAGGAAGTCGGCCCAGCCCTCGTGGAACGGCAGTATGCCGTAGTGCAGCTCGTCCGGGTTCGTGAGGATTATGCTCGGGAAGTGGGCCTTGATATGCTTCCGATTCTCCTCGAGCGTGTCGCCGTCGTAGGTCTCGGCCGAGGGCTCGTGCCTGAGGGTGATGTAGAACTTGCGGAACCGCTTGAGCTGGTCCTGCTCCAGGGCCTTGGTCGGCGTGATGTACAGTGCTTTGGCCTTTGGGTCCTTCAAGATGGCGTCGAAGATTGGCACCGTGTAACAAAGGGTCTTGCCGCTGGCGTTCGGTGTGGCTATGACCACGTTCTGGCCCGCGGCCATGGCATTGATTGTCTCGACCTGGTGCGTGTACAATGGCCAGATGCCCTGTTCCTTCAGAGCATTCTCGATGGTCTTGTCGAGCTTGACGTCCTTCGAGAGCTCGCCGAACAGGGCCTCGCGCTTCTTGATGCGCTCGACATGCTGGATCTGTCCCGAATAGTTCTCGAGGCTCTTCAGATGGTCTATGAATTTGTCGAAGTTGGGGAACGGCGGCTCCGGGCCCTCGCCAGCCGGCGCCATGTCCGCGATGTCCCCGCCATAGTAGTCCGCGCCCTCGCCCGCCTCGCCCTCGGCGCTGGCGGTCATCTTGCCCTTGATCCTCGTGCGCCACTGCTCGCGCAGCTTGCTGGATTCGTACAAGCGGAGCCTCATGCCGAGCTCGTCGGTCTGCTCGAGGAGATAGTAGAAGTCGCGGCCCCATTTCGAGGCGCCGCCGCCGCCGACCGAGCGCCTCCTGAGGCGGGTCGACCGTGAGCCCGACACCGCGGCCGCGATGCCCTGTATCTTGCCCGGCCCGAGGTCCTCGCCAAGGACGTCGATCACACAATCGGCCAGGTCCCTCGGAGGGAGCGGCCCGAGGAGGTCCAGGGCATCGAGTATGACCTCGGTGACGACCGCGAACTCGGAGTCCGAGTCCTTCATGTCCAGGAGCGAGAACTTGTCGCCCTCCTGCGCCTTCACGAGGCCGGCTTCTACGAGCTCATCGAGGGCGTCCTTGATGTTCCCCAGCGGGACCTCGGACGCGTGGGCTATCTCGAGCTTCCCAAGGGGCTTCTTGGCCTTGGCCAGGGCCTCGATGGCCCGCAGCTTGGCTTGCGAAGATGTCAGTTCCGCCATCCAGGGTTCTCCGTCACCGACATGAATAAAGGATTTTTAATATAAATACATCTAAGGAAAAGGTTAAGAAGGATGAGCGAATTGTCCCTACGCACCACTTGACGAATATCACGGTGAGATGTCATGAAACCTCTGGACAAGTGCCGGGGCTGTGGCGCCCGGCGCCTCATCAACCCATTGGGGCTCTGCAAGAGATGTAACCGCCAGTCCCACTTGTACATCAGCGACGCTGAGATAACGGCCTTGAAGGCCGAGCGCGAAGCCGCCGCCGCCGCCGCGTTGGCACAGAAGCTGCTGGAGGAGAAGGAGGCCGCCGAGAAGGCAGCCGCCGCCGCTGCAGCCGCCGCCGCTGCTGGCGAGGTCGCGAAGCCCGAGGGAGAGGCCAAGCCCGGTGCCGAGAAGGAAGAGGGCAAGAAGGAAGAGAAGGGCGCGGCCAAACCTGGAGAGAAGAAGGAAGAGGGCAAAAAGGAAGAGAAGGGCCCCGCCAAGAAGGAAGAGAAGAAGAAGTAGCGCCTGCCTCCGTCCCGTCCTTTTTCGTTTTCGATGCGCGGAGCTACAGCCATGTACCAATAGGCTTCCCGAGGGCCCTAGAACACTGCCTATCCGCCGCCGCCAAGGCCGAACAATGACCTGAGTGCGTCCAGGATGGTGCCGATGTTCGTTAGGAAGACGAGCAGGCTGATGAGTATCGCGGATATGGAAAGCCCCACGGCCACGCCGGAGTATTTCCGGATCATCGCCGTGTAGACCTCCTCCTGTTCCTTGAACTTGTCGTCCTGCCTCTTCTGGACCTGGGTCTCGATGTACTTGTCCCAGTAGCCGATCTTGCGCTCGGCCTCGTCGATCTTCTTCCTGAACTCGAAGACCTGGGCCCTGAGCTCGTTGACAGAGGCCTTCTCCTCCTCGGTCATCCCGCCGGCCACGATGACCTGCTGCGGGGCCGCGTAGGTCTGCGGGGCCGCCTCCGGCTCTGCGTACACAGGACCTGTGGACCTCGGGGCGGCCTCGGCCCTTGCCGTCGGTATCTCGCCCTCCGGATATTCGACCACCGTCGGGCCCGTCGCGTAGACCGGCCCCGTGTCGACCTCGTCCGATGGCCTGGACCGCTTGAACCTGCTGATCTCGAGAAGGATGCGCTTCTGCTCGGGCGGCCTTGTGTTCAATAGGTTGTTCTCGATCTCACCCGTCAGGACCTCCAGGAGCTTCCCGACGCCGGCGAGCCTGCTGTTCACAGAAGTGAGCGGGCCCTCGAGCCACGGGTTCGTCTTCATGATCTCCTTGATCTTCTCCTGGTGGTCCGCGATGACCTTGGCCGTGGACCTGAGCAATGCGAGGTGGAGCGTGTTCCTGATGTCGTCCTTGACCGCCAGCTTGGCGTCGGTCATGGCCCTGCGGTCCGTGAGCTCCTTCAGTGGAGGCAGGTGCATGAAGCAGTCGTACTCCTTGTTGTCTATGAGGGCCCTGACGCCCTCGTAGTCGCCCTTGCCGACATCGAAGGATTCCGTCACCGCGCCGTACTTGAACAGCACGGCCACGGACTGGTTGGGAAGGATTACGGCCTTGACCTTATGCGGGGCCCCCTTGTAGAACGGGGGCTTGGCGTGCTCCGGGTACTCGGGCTTCACGGAGCCCTTGTATGCGTCGAGGTACGCCTTGAGATAGGTCTCCACGGTCCTGTTGTCCACCTCGGCAGGCCCGGATATCTCCACGCCCTTGAGCTCGTTGAGCTGCATCTCCTGGGCCACGAAGCATTCCTCGAGGTCCATCTTCTTGTACTCGTCCCATAGCTTGTCCAGGGGCGCCTTGGACTTGATGAGCTTGCCCTCGAGCTCCTTGAGTTGCTTCTCGAGCCACGGGTTGGCCTTGGCTATGTCCGCGATCTGCTTCGCCGTGTCCTCGATGTGGGTCCTGGCGGCCATCAGGCCGGCCCTGTAGATCGAGGACCTGGTGTCCCGGGCCACGGCCGCCTTGGCGTCCGACTGGGCGTCCTCGACGGAGAAGTTCTTCGTGGGATAGAAGAGCAGGCACTGCTGGTGGGCCTTGGCCTTCATGTACCCGGCGACGGTGTCGAAATCGCTGTCGTAGACATTGTACATGGCCTTGGGGGCCTTGCCGTACATGATGGCCACTATGGTCTCGTTGGGCATCTTGAAGACGTCGACCTTGTATGGCAGGGCCTTGTAGAACTCGGGCTCCTGGCCCGGCTTGTTCCCCGCCTTCACCGCCTCGCCGTAGGCCTCGACAAAGCTCTCGAAATATTTCTTGACCTCGTTATCGTCGATGTAGACCATCAAGGCGGCCCCCTCATCGCATGAACAACAGTGACAATAAAGTGATATAGATAAGGTCTATATTAATTCTTAGGCAATCGCCGATTTCCTTGTGGCCGGCGCGGCAACCGTCCACCGGAAAAATATTAAACACCTACCACTTATCCGAATTCCCGCTTGGGCCACCACAGCGTGCGAGGGTAGCCAAGCCTGGTCAACGGCGCTAGATTGAGGGTCTAGTCCTTAGTGGTCCCAGAGTTCAAATCTCTGCCCTCGCACTTCATTTTATTTGTTGCATGGCCTGTTATCGATAGAACGTGCAAGTTAAGTGTTGGTACAACTAAGAATATATATTCAATTCTCTAGAAATAAATCGCGGGAGGGGCCCGATAATGACTTCGCGTGGGGTCGATCCGACAATTGGCCGAAAGCCGCGATCGGTCAGGGCATCCTCCGCATTGGCCACCGGCCTCTCCACGGTCGCCCTGGTCCTCCTTCTCGTCATGTCCGGCCTGTCACCCGGTCTGCGCTCACCGACCGAGGACCGGTCGGTCGGACCGCATGGTGATGCAGATCCAGCGGGACGCCCGGCGGAAACCGGTGCGGCAAGCACCGCCGCCGGTCCCGAATGGAAGGCGTATCCGTACAGGGCAGGACCGTTCGCATTCCCCGAGGACGAGGGGGCGCACCCAGAGGCCTCGTCGGAATGGTGGTACCTGAACGGCCATCTGACCGCCTCCGACGGCGAGCGCTACGATTTCATGATATGCTTCTTCCAGCGCGGCTTCGTGACCGGCGTGCTGGTGGACGCGGGCCAGGGCATCCATTTGAACGGCACACAATATTTCACAGAGGCGCGGGAGGGCCTGGGCCACCTCTACCTGAGGTTCGGGCCAAGCGAGTTCTACCAGGTCGACGGGAGGCCCTTCGTCTACCAGCTGAACTACCAATCCCCCGGGTTCTCCCTTTCACTGCGTCTTGATACATCCATGATGCCGCTCGTCGTCAACGGCGACGGCGTCATAAGGATGGGGCACGGGGTGTCCTACTACTATGCTCTGCCGGAGATGGAGGCGGTCGGGGCCTTGTCCGTGGGCGGCAGCTCCTTCCAGGTCAACGGGACGGCCTGGATGGACCGGCAGTGGGGCCATTTCAGCCCCCAGCTGGACTGGGACTGGTTCTCGGTGAAGCTCGACAACGGCCTCCGGGTCCTGGTCTACAAGATACTCGATCAGAACGGGCCCGGCTCCTTGTTGATGCTCGTGTCGGTCATGGACGCCGAGGGAAGGACATACTTCGTCAACGAGAGCGTGGACTGCTGCGACGCCGTCCTGGACTACGACACGTACTGGCGGAGCCCGGAGACGTACGACCTGTATTCCCTGGGCTGGAAGCTCACGGTGCCGGGCATCGGGCTCGAGCTGACCGTCACGCCCACGATGCTGGGCCAGGAGGTCCAGTTCCCCACGGATGCTGCCAGGGTCCTGGACCGCAAGCCGTTCTGGGAAGGCTCCTGTTCCGTGTCCGGGACCTACCAGGGGAAGACCGTGTCGGGGGTGGCCTTCGCCGAGACGACGCATGACTACGGTCACATCGGCGGGGACCTGGTGGTCAGCGCCGAGGTGCACCAAGGGCCGGACGGCGTCGGCTTCCTGGCGATCCTGGTCGAGAACCACGGGGGCCGTTCCCTTGATGACGTCGAGGTCGAGGTCGTTGCCGGGGACCCGCACCAGGGCGGCGAGGTCATAGACATACACCACCTGAACGACCGGGACAACTCCACATACATCCAGGACGACCTGCCCGCCATCGGCGGCAAGCATCTCTTCGTGACCGTCGATATGGACAACACGTTGGCCGAGACGGACGAGGGGAACAACATCGCAACGGTGGGGCCGGGATAGACGGCGGTCCGGACCCATGCCGATTCCCTGACATCTTTTCGTCTATTATGATTTAAGAAAGATATTTATCCATCAAGTTATATTGAAATGCATCACCCGCTTCCGTGGTGCCCAAAATCGGTCGGAGAAAATGACATGAGAACCGCCCTGACCGTGCCATTGTGCCTCCTGCTGTGTGCGACCCTGTCACTCCAGGCCTTCTTCTGGGCCGGGGGCAGCGACGCCCCGGCATTCGTTCCAAAGGACGGCGGGGCATCGTCCAGGGCCATCACGGACACCGCCGACACTCTCATCATACCGGCTGGCGAGGAGTACACGCTCAATGGCACTCACAACTATACCGGCAAGGTCCAGATCGACGGGAAGCTAAATGTCAGCGGCTACGACGAGAACTACCCGACCTCGGGTTGGCTGAGGATCAATGCCAACGAGATCGCCGTATCCTCCACCGGGGTCGTCGACGGGCGCGGTCGTGGTTACGGTGGCGGTGGCGGCGGGGTCAACGACGCCAACGGCGGGGCCAACGGCCTCGCGGGCGTGAACGGCCACGGCGGCAATGGTAACCCGGCCTACTGGGGCTATCCGAACATATGCTGCGGTGGTGGGGGCGGCGGCGGTAGCCCTGACGGCACCGGTGGCGGTGGAGGTTCAGGTTGCGGCGGGAACGGCGGCCCGGGGACCCCGGACAAGGGCGGGGACGGTGGCAAGGGCTGCGGCCAGCAGGCCGGAGGCGTCGGGGGCGACGGCTACGGTGGAGGGGGCGGCGGTGGCGGCGGCAACTCGGCGGCCGGCGGCTCGGGCGGAGGCGGTGGTTCCGGTGGCAATAACGGCGCTTGGACCACGGGCGGTGCCGGAGGCGGGGCCTACGGCGGCGCGGCGGGCGTCGGCCAGACCAGCGCCGGGGCCACGAACGGCGGGGACGGCGGATACCAGGCCATCGGCGCCAACGGGGACGCATCGATCAACGATACACTGTGGCTGGGGAGCGGCGGTGGCGGCGGCGGGAGCTACACATCCGGCGGCTCGGGCGGCGGGGGAGGGGGCGGCGGGGCCGGGGGCGGCATCGTGATCCTGAGCGCCATCGGGGACATCACAATCGCAGGCGAGGTGTCGGCCATGGGTGGTGGCGGCGGCGGCTCGGCGGGCCCGACGCCATCGGGCGCGGGAGGCGGCGGAGGCGGGGGCGGCATAGGCATCTTCGGCCACAACGTCACGATCACGGGCACCATCGATGCCCAAGGCATGTTGCAGAACACCCCGGACACGTCCAACGGCGGGACCCTCAAGATGTTCTATGTCCAGAACAGCACCACGGGTACCGTCAAGGTGGGACGCTGGTTCTCGAAGCAGAGGCCAATGGCGCCGACGCTCATCAGCCCGGCGGACCAGGGCGGCTCGAGCAACAACCCGACCTTCCAGTGGCAGGCTCCCGCGAACCCGTCCGGGGACCCGCTCTTGTACTGGGTCCTGGTGGACGACCACCCCGGCTTCACGGACCCAGAGGTCAGCGTCAAGGACCTGTCGGCCACGACCTACACATCGGTCGCGACGCTGATAGGCCCGCAGTTCTACTGGCGCGTTGCCGTGGCCGACTCCATCGGGTACTGTGCATGGTCCGTCGTTTGGATGTTCCACACGGACCTCGTGCCCCCGACGTCCAAGATGAACGCGCTGCCGGAGTTCGAGAATACCCTGAGCTTCAATCTCACATGGTCGGGCAAGGACGACAACTCGGGCGTGAAGGACTTCGCCATTTACGTGAGCAACAATGGCGGCCCGTTCCTGATATGGCTCTTGGACTACAACCTGACCAATGCCACCTTCACGGGCGTGTCCGGCCACACCTACGGGTTCTACTCACTGGCGAGGGACCGGGCCATGAACATAGAAAAGCCGAAGACCGCGGCCGAGGCCAAGACCACGGTGGACACGGGCGCCCCCAAGAGCGTCGTCAACCCGCTGCCCGAGTACGAGAACGTCACGACCTTCGATGTCTCCTGGGGCGGGAACGACGACGTGTCCGGCATAGCCGCGTTCGATGTCTTCGTTTCCGAGAACATGGGGGCGTACAAGACCATCCTCGCCAAGACCGCGGAGACAAGGACGCAGTTCGCTGGCAAGGAGGCCATGAAGTACCTGTTCTATACACGGGCCTACGACAAGGCCGGGAACTACGAGGCCATGCCCCTGGGCAAGCATGTGATGACGACCGTGGACTCCATAGCGCCGGTCACGGTCATTGTCATAAACAAGCCAAAGGTCGGCGACGCCCCGATCTACATCACGCCGAAGAGCAAGATCTCCTTCAGCGTTACGGACGCGATGTCCGGGAAGAACTACACCGAGTACTCGGTCGACGGCGGGCCCTGGCTGCAGTACACCGGGACCGTATACATCGAGCAAGCCGGGAGCCACAACCTCAGCGTGCGGTCCATCGACAAGGCCATGAACCTCGAGGCCCCTGTGAAGGCATGGGTTTTCGTGGACGACAAGGCACCGGTCACGAGCATGAACTCGTCCAAGATGTACAACAACGGCAAGACCATCTTCATCACCCCCGACGAGCCCCTCGAGCTCACAGCCAAGGACTACGGCGTCGGCGTGGACAAGATCATGTACAGCATCGATGGCGGGTCGTTCACCCAGTACGCGGCCCCGTTCAGGGTCATCGATGCCGGCGAGCACACGCTAGAGTTCTACTCCCTCGACCTCCTGGGCCAGGTCGAGGTCACCAAGCGCATCTCGCTGTTCGTTGACGACAAGCCCCCGGAGACGGAGACCGATGCCCCGGACCAGGGCCAGAACCAGGACACCACGGTCACCCTCAGCGCCACGGATGTCGGCGCGGGCGTGGCCGAGACGGACTACCGGGTCCTCGGGCCAAGCCAGTCGAACGTCCCGTGGAGCAAGGGGGCCAAGGTGACCTTCGCGGCGCCCCAGGACCACAGCAAGGACGGGGTCTACAGGCTCGAGTACTACAGCATCGACAAGGTCGGCAACACCGAAACCAAGGGCAGCGTCAAGATCGTCATAGACACCGTGGCAAATCTCACGGTGGAGCTCCTTGACAAGCAGGCCTTCACCATCAAGGCCATCACGGTCAAGGGCACCACGGAGCCCGGGAGCCAGCTCACCGTGAACGGCGCCACGGTCGTGGTCGGGACGGATGGTTCGTTCGTGGCCAATGTGACCCTCAAGAAGGGGTCCAACGTCCTCCTGTTTGACGTAACAGACCCGATCGGGAACACGGCCTCTGTCTCCAAGGAGGTCATATACAACCCGCCGGTAACGGACGTGGAGAACTTCCTGTGGCTGTGGATATTGATTGTTATAATCATAGTCATCGTCGTGCTGGTCCTCATCGTGGCGGCCCGCAGGAGGAGCAAGGCCAAGGCCGTCCAGCAGGCCATGGCGCCCCCGGTGGCGGCACAGCCGGTGCAGCCCGCAGCGGCGCTCCCTCCGCCACCGCCGTCGAGCTACTACCAGGCGGCGGCCCAGCCGCAGGCGTTACCGCCGCCTCCACCGTCGAGCTACTACCAGCCCCAGCCTGCCCAACCCGCGTACCTTCCACCACCACCGCCTCCTCCACCGCCCCCGCCACCACCGATGGCTACTGCCACGGTGGTCTCCACCGGGAGCCAGGACGCGAAGAGTATGATAGACGGCGCGCGTGCCAGGCTGTCCGAGATGCCCGACGGCATCAGGACCGTCAAGGCCAGGAACAACCTGAGGCTGGCCGAGGCGTTCTACAACAAGGGGAGCTACGACAAGGCCGTCGCCTACGCGGAGAAGGCCCTGAAGGTAATGGAGGAAGGGGGGGCCTAGGGCCCCGCCCTTCCACGGGAACCGCCCGCGCTCACCGCGTCATTGCCCGCTTGAACAGCGGGATCGATATGGCCAGCAGCACCACGCCGAACACCACCAGTACTATGAGCTCGGTCATGATGTCCTGGAGGCCTGCGCCCAGGACGATTATCTTCCTCATGGCCTGAGCGGCGTAGGTCAGCGGAAGGACCTTGGCCACATCCTGCATGTACCACGGCATCTGCTGGATCGGGAACAGCACCCCTGACAGGAACATCATGGGGAACTGCAGCACCATCATGAAGGTCGATGCTGTCTCTTCGTCGCTGGCCACGGATGTTATCATGATCCCGAGGCCTATGAAGCTGAAGGTCCCCAGGAGCAACATGAACACGACGAGCAGTATGCTCCCATGGATGGTCACCCCGAACAGCACGACGGCCAGCAGCAGTACCACCATGCCCTGTATGAATGCCCTGACTGTCTGGGCCATGACCTTGCCGAGTATGATGGAGAACCTGCTCGTTGGGGCCACGAGGACGCCGTCCAGCGTCCCGGAGTCCTTCTCGTAGGCTATGGCCCTGGGAAGCCCGCTCATGGCGCCCATCATGACCACCATCATCATCATGCCCGGGGCCAGGAACTGGAAGTAGCTCGGGTTGCCCGGGATGGTCCCTCTGTTCGAGATGGAGTAGGGCGTCACGATGGATTTTGAAACATTTAGCGGGTAATGCGTCGTCATGTTGACCTGCGCGACCGCGCGCTGTGTGCCGATGGCCCCCACGAGCTGGTCCAGGAAGGCCGAGATCTCGGCCGATATTGTTGGGTTGGACTGGTCGTAGAGTACGGTGACGTAGCCTTGGCCTCCGGACCTCAGATTGTTAGTGAAATTGGACGCGATCACCAGGGCTCCCATCTCTTTCCCTTGCTTGATCGCTTCCTTGGCCTTGTCTTCGGTGGTTATGTTCTTGAACTTGAAGTAATGGCCATTGTCGTTTATGGCCCGCACGGTTGAGATCAGCATCATGCTGTCCGGTCCGGGTTGGCCCGTGTTATTGAAGTTGTCCTGGTTCACAATCGCCACGGGCATGTCCTTAACGCTGTTCCCCGACGGGAAGATGTAGCCCGTCATGACCATCATGAAGAACGGGAACACGAACAGCATGACCAGCATGACGCGGTTCCTGGAGAACTCGAGCAGGTCCTTGTGGGCGATCCATGCAGAGTGCACCAGGGTCCTGCGGATGTTTGGGACCTTGCCTTTCCGGGCCGCCCTTGGCTTCGGTGGGGCCTTCTTGGTCTTTGGCGCGTCCTTCTTCTCTTCGATTGTTTCATTCTCCTTGTCGTCCGCCATGGCCATCACCTTATCCTCCCGCGCGGGCGCATCCCCGGAGGCCCGTGGCGCCTCCGTCCGGAGGACGATGGCTTCTCTACGAGCTTGTCGTCCATGGCCCTGCCTGTATAATGCAGGAACACGTCCTCGAGGGTCGGTAGGGCCACGCTGGCGTTCCTGACCTTGAAGCCGTTCTTGATGGCACCCTCGACGACCTGCTGGAAGCCGTCCTCGTTCTGGACGATGACCTTGACCTTGTTCTCCGTCTGGCCCACGCTAAGGACGCCCACGATGGCCTTGAGGCGCTCGCCCGCATCGACGGGGGGGTTCTCGAGGTCGAGGTTGACAAGGGTCTGGCCCTTGTCAACGATCTGGGCCTTGAGGTTCGCCGGGGAATCCTCGGCAACGATCTTGCCCCGGTCTATGACCCCGATCCGATCGCACAGTATGTCCGCCTCGTTCATTATGTGCGTTGTGAGGACGATGGTCAGGCCATCCTTGTCCCTGAGGCGCCGGATGAGGTCTCGAATGTCGGCGGTGCTCTGAGGGTCGAGGCCTAGGGTCGGCTCGTCCATAAAGACTAGCCGCGGCATGCTGACCAGGGCCCGTATGACGTTTATGCGCTGCTTCATGCCGGTCGAGAACTTCTCGATCTTCTCGTCGGCCCACTTGGTCATGTTGACGACCTGTAAGAGCTCTGCGATCCGGTCGTCCATCTCCTTCTTTGGGACGTTGTAAAGCTTTGCGAACAGCCGGAGGTTCTCGTAGGCGGTCAGCCGCTCGTACATGATCATCTTCTCGCTGACGAGCCCGATGACCTCGCGGACCTCCTCGGAATCCTTGATGATGTCCAGGCCATCGATGGTGGCCCTGCCGCCGGTCGGCTTCGTCAATGTCGAGAGCATACGGATGAGGGTGGACTTGCCGGCCCCGTTGGGGCCCAGGAGGCCGTAGATCTCGCCCTGGTCGACATGGATGCTCACCTTGTCCACGGCCGTGAAGTCGTCGAACTTCTTCGAGATCTCGAAGGTCTCGATCATACGCTCGTTGGAGTTGGCCGCCATCCTTACCGCCTCTTCTTGCCCTTTGCCTTCCGCGCGGGCTCTTCAATCTCTGCTGCCTCGAGGAGCTCCCGAATGTCGCCCCCGAACATCCGCTTTACTAGCCGCGCCAAGGCGTCGGCCCTGATGAGAAGGATTGGGGCGTGCTTTTCATGGGCGAGCACAAGGAACTTGTCGCCTGACTTGATGTTCAATTTCTTCCGGACCTCGGCTGGAATGACTATCTGTCCTTTTTCCCCGATGACCGTGCTCCCGTAGCATTTCATGCCATGACGCATCATGTGTATCGCCTTGGCTGGGAGGATGCCGCAAGGTGTATTTAATGATTTCTTACTTTTCCTACATTTCCTACTTTTCAGGTTCCCCCACGAAGAAAAGGCAGGAGAAAAGGCGTTGGCCCTTGGCCCGGAACCACGCAGGGCCTACCTCGGCCGCATCTTGTCGAGGCGCGACCGAAGGGCCTCGAGAGCGCCCGCCGGTAGGTTCTCGCAGGCCTTGATGGCAGGGCACAGCCTGTAGCTCCAATCCCTCGGCGATGCGCCCACCCGCTCGATGACGCCGCGTTCCATGAGCAGGCGGACCGCCTTGGGAACGTCGTCGACACAACCCTCGAGCCCATGAAGGACCTCTTCCAGGGACCCTTGTTCGCGCTCGGCCCTGAAGGCCTCCTTGAGGTCCCCGACCCAGCGGCATAGGTCCCTGAGGGAGAGGGGCGCCCGCTCCTGGAGCAGGACGCATACTATGACCTCCGTGTCCTTGAGACCTCCGCTCGCCATCCGTTCCCTCCGTTCTCGATTATATCGGTATCCAGTGATCGTGGTCCGCCATCAGGGCCGGGAGCGCCTTCTCGGCAATGGCCTCGGCGTAGGGGACCAGGTCCTTGGCCTTGAGCCCCCGGGCCTTCAGGTCCTCGGAGACCGCCAGGACCCTGGCGCCCATCTCCACCGCGGCCTCAAGGTGGTCGATGTGCGATTCCAGGCCGATGGTCCTCGGCCTCTGGCCGGCCAGGGCCGCGTACACACCGTCGCTCCGGAGGAGCACCGTGACCTCCATGCCCTTGGTCAGGAGCGTGTCGGCCAGTATGAGCGCCCCGACAACGTCGTCGGTCCTCCCGTAGGTCCCGCTGTGCAGGGCCAGGAGCACTCGCATCGGTGCCTTGCCGCCCTTCTGCTTGTCGGCCATTCTCGTTCTCCCATCATTCGGTGAATGTCAGTACCTTGTCGCTGGCGTGTATCATGTGGGTCAGCTCCTCCCACACGGAGCCGAACCGTATCCCAGGGATGGCACACTTGGTGTCCAGGTCCCGGGCCCCCGTGCATCGGCTGCACATGGCGACGTTGATGCCCTTCTCCACGCACCAGCGAAGCCACTCGCCTGGGTTGTGGTATTCCTTGTCCTTGGTAAGATGGGCGCTGAACACGCCGTCGAGGTACAGGAAGAGGTTGACATGGTAGCCCTGGCGCTTGGCCTCGATGGCCGTCCGGACGGCGAGCTCCGGGGCCTGGGAGACGTAGGGCCCCCTGATGACCAGTATCGTCAGGGTCCCCTTGGCCTCGGTACTCTTCGCCATCCTTCCTCCCCCTAGCACACCACGACCCGGTCCCATTCCTCCATGACCTTCATGACCAGTTCCTTGTAAGGTTTGTCAACGAGCAACGCGCCCTTCGGGAGGCTCGCGCTCGCAATGCCCGCGGCGTCGAGGTGGTCCTTGCTGACGAAGACCTTGGCGCCGGCCTTCAGGACCGCTGACAACGCTGTCGCGGCCGGCTCCTTCTTTGGGTCGGAGGACACCAGGTAGACCCCGTCGCCGATCAGGAAGATGCCGACCTCGGCGCCCTCCTTCCTCTTGGACAGGGCGGCCCTCAGCAGCTGCCCCGGGTCCTTGCCGGAGGTCGCTGTGGAGGTGATGATGAACCCGAATGTCATGCTTTTGCTGATGGGCATTGCCAAAGACCCCCAGGGCCGTAGACCCTTTTCGATGGACCTTGTACACATAACACAAAATAAATGTTTGGAATGCGTTCGGAGCAATGCCACTATGATCCTCAAAGGGTTGGCCGATACCATCGGCAAACTGGGTCTCCCGAGGGAAAGGGCGGAGGAGCTCCACCATGGCCTGTTGGAGAACGTCTTCTCCATCGATGAGGAGAGCGAGGGCCGCCTGTTGGAGGTCGAGGACCCGGACTTCGTATCCGAATCCTATCTGCTCGAGAAGGAAGGTGAGTCCGTCCGCGTCACGAGCGGGGACCTCGAGCTAGGGGATGGGAAGCATTCGGAGTTCTGCATCCTGATGGACGTTGTCAGCGGGCCAGACGGGGAAGAGGGCAGCATGGGCTTCGTGGTCGTCTACTCGAAGGTCCTTGAGGCCGAGCCCGAGATCTCGGTGGAACGGTCCCGGGCCGAGGTGGCGATCATCAAGGCCATTTGCGAGGGCCACGGCCACAGGGTCGTGTCCACGGCCAGCGGCCTGATGCCGCTGGACCTCCCGCGCGAGCTCGTCGCGCCTCAGTCAATACAGTTCTACAAGGACCTGTTGCTCGATTCCGAGAAGATCATCGACAAGGACCTGCTGGACGACGAGGGATGGCGCCGTAAGGCGAGCGCCTTGTACTTCTTCGGGGAGCTGGACAAGGCCGAGGAGGCCCTGCACAGGTCCCTGGTACTATCCCAGGCCGTGGCATGGCCGTTCATGGCCCTCGGATACATCCATCTTTTCAAAGGGAACGAGAAGCTGGCGAGATGGCTCTTCCAAAAAGGCCAGGATGTGCTGTCGAGGGTCACCCTCGGCCGCGGCCCTCTGGCCACCATGGACATCGTCCATCCACGGGGAAGGCCCGACCGTGGCCGGAACGTGAAGGGCGACTGGTTCGAGGAGGACCTGTGCCCCAACTGCGACCGGCGCTCGTGGAAGAACATCGACGGCGTGAAGGGGATGTGCCCCAAGTGCGGCTACCAGTACCTTCGGAAGGATGTGGAGGTGCCGTTCCACGTGCTGCCCATGCGTTGCTTCTATCTGGTCGGCGAGCCCATCGTGCTGGAGCTGGATGTCGGGAACACGCTCGGCCTGGACATCGAGATCCAGGAAACGAGCGGGAAAGGGGCCGGCATCATCCAGCTCAAGACCTTCAGCGAGGAGGGCGTCTCAGCGTGGGAGGAGATCGATACGAGCAGCGCCCTGGGGCGCGATGTCATACCGGCGAGGACGAGGTTCTCGACGGAACTGAAGCTCGTCGATGCGATACCTTTGGACTATCCATTCTGGAAACCGCTCGAGAAGGGCGGTCTTTTAGAGGTGTACGGTTCGTTCTCGGCACGCATCAAGGACCCTCCATCGAAACATTACAGGGGCGTTGAGGTCCTCGGCGCGTCCCCCGGCACCTTCACGGTGGAGGTCCTCGACCTCAAGTGATGGCCGCCGTGCTCAGGCCTTCCCGAGCCTGGCCTCGATGTACGGGATGTACCGGGCGTTCTTCTCGATGGTCACGAAGCCCCGGTTGAGCCTCTTGGCGACGCAGGCCGTCGTTCCCGTGCCCCCGAACGGGTCCAGGACCACATCGCCCTCCTTGGAGGATATCTGTATCACCCGCTCGAGGAGGCGCTCGGGCTTCTGCGTCGAATGGAGCTTGATGCCGTCGCTGTCCTTGAGCCGCTCCTTGCCGATGCACAGCGGGATCTCCCAGACGTTGGCCCCGACCTTGCCGATGCCGAACTTCTTGGCGAGGGCCTTGTCGAAATAGTATTTCTTGTCCATCCGGTCCCTCACGGCCCAGATGAGCGTCTCCGTGGCGTTGGTGAACCGGACCTTGAGGAAGTTCGGGACCGGGTTGGTCTTCAGCCAGATGACGTCGTTGAGGACCCAGAAGCCCAGGTCCTGCATGGCCTTGCCGATGCGGTAGATGTTGTGGTAGGTGCCTATGGCCCAGATGGTCGCATGGGGCCGCATGACCCGCCGGACGGCCCTGAGCCAGGCCTCGGTGAACCGGTCGTAGTCCTCGAAGGAGTCGAACCTGTCCCAGTCCTCCTTCACGCCGTCCACGACGGTCCGATTCCAGCGGATGAGCTTCTTGCCCGTCGTAAGTTGCAGGTTGTACGGCGGGTCCGCGAAGACCAGGTCCATGCTCGCCTCGGGGAGGCCCTTCAGGACCTCGAGCGCATCCCCGGCGATGACCTTGTTCAGCAGGCCGAGCTCGGCCAGCATCTCGGAAGCCTTGGACAGCGTTTTCCCTCCGGGCACGGCCCAATAGGGAATGGGGCAATAAGAATCTTCTCCTTTTCCGTGCGAATGATTAACACTAGCCAATCATATTTCAAGAATAATTGATGGAAAGTATTATATATGGTCAGCAGATAGAATATATCGACCGGTTCTCGGGGGTCTTACATGCGTTCAGCCAGGGTCCTCCTTGTGTGTCTCGTCCTTTTCGCCATGGTTGCCTCAGGTTTCTCGAGCGCCATCGCACTCGGCATCGCACCAAGGCCCGCCGTCGCTGTGCAGGCCGTGAGCACGGAGCCCTCCGACCCCGCCGTAAAGGTCATGCACATCCCGCTGACCTTCGGGGACATCTCATCCGTCGAGGAGGGCGGCTACGCCGTCCTGTCCGTGGCCGGCGCGAGCGGCTACATGCATCAGGCGGACGCGCCCATGCTCCCCATGTACTCGCAGATGCTCCAGTTCCCTGTGGACACGCGGATCGTTAGCGTGACCCTGGAAGGGGCCAGCCATTCGAGCACATGGACCGAGCTGAAGGTCATGCCTTCGCCAAAGGCCATCCCGCTCATCGACGGCACAATCGTCCCTGAGCCCAGCCAGGGCCCGGTATATTTCGAGCCGGCGCTCTTCCCCGATAACGACCTGACCCAGATGGTCACGACGGGCCAGGGGGACTGGGGCGGCATCGAGGCCCACCTGTTCGTGAAGGTCTTCCCGGTGCAGTACAACCCGGTCACATCGGTCATAGTGAAGCTGGACAGCGCCGACCTGGTCGTCACTTACGTCCCGCCGGCCGCGAGGCCCATGGCCACGAGGGCCCACTACGACCTGCTGGTCCTGCACCCGGACGCTTACGGCAACGGGACACAGCCCTACATCCAGCACAAGGAAGAGATGGGCTGGAAGATCAAGAACGTGTCCCTGTCCGAGATCTACAGTAGCGCGATATTCAATGTCACCAAGGGCCGCGACAACCAGGAGAAGATCAAGCTGTTCATCAAGCAGGCCCTGGAGAACTGGACAATAACGCACGTCCTCATCGTTGGCGATGACGACAAGTTCCCGATAAGGAGGGCATACATACCGGACATCGACGGTTCCGCAACGCCCACGGACCTCTACTACGAGGACATCTACAAGGGTGGCACGCAGACCTTCTCCGACTGGAACTCGGACAACGACGCCTACTGGGGCGAGTCCACCTCGGGCAACAAGAACGCGGACAACTGCGACCTAGACCCGGACGTGGCCGTCGGCCGCTGGCCGGTCGGTTCGGTTACTGAACTCGATAACGTCGTCGCGAAGACCATCGGCTACGACGAGAACATCACCAAGCCCGACGCTTACGACTGGTTCAAGAACGTGACCCTGGTCGGGTCCGACACCTTCACCCTATCAGGGCACGGCGACACCTCGGGCGTCGCCGAGGGCGAGTACACCGAGGACACCAACACCCAGTGGCTCGGCGGCTTCAATGTCGCGAAGTACTACGAGACCAAGGGGGGCCTGAACACGGCCAACATCAAGAAGTCCATCGACCGCGGCGTCGGCATGATGGGCTTCGCCGACCACGGGTCCGTCGGCGGCGTGGTCTACGGCTTCTCCAACGGCCAGTGGGGCCTGCTGAGCAGCGGGGCCCAGTCGGCGACGAACGGCCACATGCTGCCCCTGTCCGTCATGGACGCGTGCCAGACGCACGAGCTCGACTCGGAGGAGGCCCTGGGAGAGTACCTCATCTTGAACCCCAACGGCGGGGCCATCGGATCCATAGGGTCCACGAGGATCGCCTACGGGATGTTCGGCACATGGCACATAGCAGCCAACTCGGGCTTCCTTGACGTGCACATCTTCAAGGAACACCAGAACGCCACCGTCATGCCCCCGCTCATGCTTGACAAGGCCAAGCGGGACTACCTGAACGAGGTCGGCCTGTGGGACTACGCGGACTTCAAGACCGAGGTCCAGTACATCTACCTTGGCGACCCCATCGTGTTCATAGGCGGCCCGGGCATCAAGGTCGAGCCGGCCAACAGCCCGATGACCCTGGCGCCCAACGAGAGCGGCAAGTTCCTGGTGGGCCTGAACAACAGCGGCCTCGTGGCCGACGACCTGACACTCAATATCTCCGGCGGCAACTTCTCCTACAGCCTCAGCACCTATTCGATGCACATGAAGGCCGACAGCATGACATACATAACGGTAGGGGTCACCGTCGATGCCGATGCCCTGGCCGACGTCATGGACAACGTCACCCTAACCGTGGTCCCCAAGAGCACGACCATCCCAGTGATCACGAACCTGACCACCATAGTGAAGGCGGTCAGGGACGTCAGGTTCGCTGCCACCAACTCGGTCATCAAGGTCCTTCCCGGCCACCAGTTCAAGGTCGATTTCAGCATCGACAACAAGGGCAACGCCGTGGAGAACACCACGGTGGAATTGCAGGGAGGCGCCGGGGACTTCACGGTCACGGCGTCCAAGGCCGGGGTCCTGACGGCGGCCCTCACGAAGACCAACGGGAACATCACGGTGCTCGTGCCAGAGGGCACCTTGGCGGACACCTACCTGCTGCAGCTGACA